>AUXO016271256.1_pt1 | contig 12966 bp, 8 predicted proteins | sample 768731 | NCBI WGS metagenome assembly AUXO01 (sample SAMN02715735, study PRJNA202380) | gut metagenome | biome: sheep rumen | host: Ovis aries | place: New Zealand: Palmerston North
TATCTCACTCTTTTAACATTGTGGTCGAGCACTGTTAACAATTGTAGATACGTCACAATATATAGAAACGATAAATATATATTATACTTGATTATAATAGGCGAAATCAAAATAAATTAAACAAGATGAGAGAACCAGCCATAAATGAGGTATTATCTCAATTTTTACCCATGATATGAAAAAAAATCCCCTTCTCCTTTATATATATATTGTACATTTGCAACAAGAATTGACCAACAATGCGATATAAAATAGAATTCACGAATGATGATAATTTACCTAATCAATAATAAACTAAAAACAAAAACAAATGATTAAACTTCTTCAAAAGACAGGTCTTATGACTTTATTGCTGCTGATGTCATCGATGATATACGCAGACAATACCGGTAAGACCTACCAGAACGAAACTGCTACCATTCAGTGGGCTTTCACAGGCAACACGACAGATGCAGCTACAGTAACTCCAGAAGGTGTGGTGTCTTTAGCTGCTTTCTCACATGGCGATGATATCGCAGATGCCAATGGGAGTAGTTATGACAACATCAGCTATACACGTTTCCAACCTGTTAGTGGTACTAATGATGCTAGTGAAGCGGCCACGTTGGAATGGAGTATTAAACCAACAAAAGGACTCACCTTCACCCCAACCTTAGTAAGCGCCAATGTACGTCGATTTGGTACTGACGGAGGTAAATTTGATGTCAAAGTTATCAATGGTGAAGGAATAGAAGAAACGCTTGCAACGGGATTGATTCCTGCTCGCAACAAAGCTACTGCTGAGGATAAGACTAGCTCTGATCCTAACTATCGTACCAGTTTTACTATCAATGTACCGGCATCACTGGCAACCTCTACTAGCTTTAAACTCGTTATTTACGTATATGGACTAGGTAATACCAAACAGATTGGGTTCAATGACGTTAAAATTGAAGGCACTGTAAACGGAACCACAGAAGCTGTAACCATGTATACCCTTAATACAGAAGTATCTCCTGCCGAGGCTGGTACCATCAAGGTTTATCCCAACGGAAATGAGTTTGAAGCAGGAACAACAGTGAATCTTACGGCTAGCCGAAATTTCGGATACAAGTTTGTCAACTGGACTGATGCCAACGGACAAGTAATCGCTACTAATAACGAAATAAAATATACTCTTAATACCGCAGAAAAGCTAACTGCGAACTTTGAAAAGATCAATACCTACTCGCTTGACTACACCGTAGAAGGAGGAGCTGCCGATTACATGGTACAACCCGATATTGCACCTGTTATTGTCGACAATAAAAAGATGTACGAAGAAGGTACAGAAGTAACCCTCACCGCATCGAGTAATGAGATTCTTACCTTTACCAACTGGAGTAATGGCGAAAGTAGCACTGATATTAAGTTCGTAATGAATGCCGACCAAGCTATTACGGCTCACTACTCTGCCAAAGATTACATTGTAGCATGGGATATGTATAAAACTGGCAATAACGGACGAAAAGCAGACTTTGCTTCTGCAGATAACGATGCAGACCAACTTGTTTTAAGAGATGCTGACGGCAACACATACGGATGGCTCGACAAGAGTGCTGTTAATGGCGGATATGAGGGCAGACCTGCATGTGTAAACTGGATGAATAATGCCGCTCTTGGCACCTATTACTGGCAGATAAAGTTTAACGCAGCCAACTACACCAATATTCAAGTAAAGAGTGCCATGGCTTACAACTATAATGCTTACCAAACTTATCATGTAGAATATTCTCTGGATCAAGTAAACTGGAACAAACTGGGCGCTATCACTATGCCTAGCGTAAAAAGCTGGACAGATGCCACCTTTAACCTTCCAGAAGAAGCTAACAACAAAAGTGAAATTTATATCCGCTGGATAGCTGATAAGACTTCTGCTATTGATGGAACTGAATCCAATAATGATGGTAATGCGATTGGTGCCATCTACATATTAGGAACGGAGAAATTAGTAAACGATGGTATTGCGCCAAAACTTGTAAACAGTGTTCCTGCCGAAAGCGCAACCAATGCTTCTGCTAACGGCAAGATTGTACTTACCTTTGATGAAAAAATAAAACTTACCGAACAGGCACAAGCTACTCTCAACGGTCAGGAACTCGAAGGAACAGTATCAGGTAATACCATAACTTTTGCCTATAAAGGCCTCAACTACACGACAACCTACCAATTTAATTTGGCTGCTGGTAGTGTCAGCGACCTTACTGACAATACCATTACAGAAACGATTACAATCAAGTTTACCACCAAGACAAAACCTGCTATCAGCAAGAAGCTTTACGACTTTATCATTCCTGATGATGGAACCTTCAGAGAAGCCATCGCTGCTGCTACCAACAGAGAAGATAAGGCTACACGTTTTCGTATTTTCGTAAAAAAAGGTACTTATGTTATACCAGTAAGCACCTCTGCACAGATTACTGGCTCTGATGGAAAGACCTACAACAGTGTAACCACCGTTCTCTCTGCCAACAATGTTTCTATTATTGGCGAGGATATGACCAAGACTATCATCAAGAACGATGTTCCTTACGAGCTCGTAACTGGTCAATATGGGCCAGCCTGCCCTATCGAAGGTATCGGCAAATGCGATCTTCTACAAATCACCGGCAATAATACCTATCTTGAGGATATTACCTTTAGAAATGGCACTGACGATGCTACAGGACGAAACCTTGCCATACAAGAAAAGGGCGATAAGACCATCTACAAGAACGTAACCCTTTATGGCTATCAGGATACATGGACTTGTAATGCAGGCGGACGCTACTACTTCGAAGATGGTATTATCCGTGGACGCACAGACTATATCTGTGGTAAAGGCGATGCTTTCTTCAATGGTGTTACTTTCCAAAATGTTGCAGGCGGCTATATTGCTGTACCATCGCAACCTAAAAAATATGGTTGGATTTTAAGCCAGTGTATTATCAAAGGTGAAACTGATGATGTTGACGGTAATTACACTTTGGGACGCCCTTGGGGAAGTGGTACGCCAATTGCTCTATGGATTAATACTAAGATGATCGCTCAACCTTCTGCCATCGGTTGGAACGAAATGAGCGGTGGCTATCCTGCACGCTTCGCTGAATATAACTCTACAACTGCAACAGGCACTGTCATCGATTTAACCAATCGTAAGACTGTTTTTGCCGACACTCATACCAACAATCCTATCCTTACAGCTGAAGAGGCTGCTACTTATACCATAGAAACAGTAATGGGTGGTGATGACGAATGGGACCCTACTGCTGCAACAGAACAAGCATCGGCACCTACTAACGTTATCATCAAGGATAATAAGTTAACTTGGGATAATAGTGACTACGCACTTCTTTGGGCTATTGAAAAAGATGGCAATGTCGTTGACTTTACCACTCTTCCTGAATACGATATTACAGGATCCTCTTCAGACAACGTATGGGCAGTAAGAGCAGCTAACGAAATGGGAGGACTTGGCGACGCAACTATTGCTAGTACGACAACGAGTATCAAGACTCTCAACACAGAAAACGAAGCAAACATAACTGGAACTTCGCTTTATTCTATTGATGGTACACAACAGACTTCTTATCGAAAAGGAGTAAACGTAGTTGTGAAAAAAATGGAAAATGGGAATAAGAAAATCGCAAAAATTATCGTTAAATAAGATAGAAATAAACTATTAATATTTGTACTAATTGAAATGAAAATCAACCTGCAAGCTATAACATTGGGAGCATTATGCGTTTTGAGTACAAATGCTTTTGCACAATCAGCTACGCTTCCTGCTTTTCCAGGAGCCGAGGGATTTGGTATGTATACCACGGGAGGTAGATCTGCCAGTACTAAGGTTTATCATGTCACTACTCTTGAGGATAATGGCAAGACTTCTTTAGTAGGCTCACTAAGATGGGCCAATGCTCAAAGTGGTCCTCGCATCATTGTTTTCGATGTATCAGGAACCATCCATCTTGCTGCCCAACTAAAGTTCAATACCAACACTACTATTTTAGGACAGACTGCTCCGGGAGAGGGTATCTGTATAGCAGACTATCCCGTACAAGTAAAAAGCAATAATATTATTCGTTTTATTCGATTCAGACTGGGTAATAAGTTTGTTGCTTATCATGAAGGTGACGGTCTGGGTGGTATGGACAACAGTGATGTTATCATAGACCACTGCTCTGTAAGCTGGAGTATAGACGAATGCCTGTCTGTATATGGTTCCAAAAACCTCACTGTGCAATGGTGCTTAGCTGCTCAGAGTTTGGTTAATTCTGGGCACAGCAAGGGAGCTCACGGCTATGGTGGAAACTGGGGAGGCAGCGGTGCCACTTATCACCATAACCTGATGGCTCACCACACAAGTCGTGTGCCACGCCTTGGCCCTCGCCCAAGTACACAATTGGATGAACGTATGGATCTTAGAAATAACGTATTCTACAACTGGGCAGGTGAAGGATGTTATGGCGGCGAAGGTGGTGCCACTTATCACCATAACCTGATGGCTCACCACACAAGTCGTGTGCCACGCCTTGGCCCTCGCCCAAGTACACAATTGGATGAACGTATGGATCTTAGAAATAACGTATTCTACAACTGGGCAGGTGAAGGATGTTATGGCGGCGAAGGTATGAATGTGAATATCGTCAACAATTACTATAAACCAGGACCGGGAACGGCATTGCGCTCTACTAACATTCAGAAACGCATCGCGGGCATCGGCATTCGTACTACAGATTATACCAAGCATGGCACAAGCGAAGCTAATGAATGGGATAAGATGTGGCATGTATGGGGTAAATTCTATGTCCGCGGCAATGTAAATGCTTCGTACGACGATGTTACCCGAGATAACTGGACCTATGGTATCTATAATCAGATTACGAATAGTAAGGTTGATAATACCTTTACACAGACCACACGCGATACCATGAAACTGCATTTGCCTATCGCATACTATCCTGTTACAACAGAGACAGCATACGATGCTTATGAGAAGGTTCTCTCCTATGCTGGTGCTTGCTTGCATCGTGATGAAGTAGATGATCTCATTGTTAACGATACACGCGACAAAAAAGCCACATATACTGGTAGTGGATTAAATCCGGGATATATCAATACGCAAGATGATATCAAACCAGCTCAAGCTGCCGATGACTGGTCTGCATGGCCTACGTTAGTCCAAACAGTACCTCCTGTTGATACCGATGGTGATGGTATGCCTGACGCTTGGGAAAGTAAGAATGGTACTGATCCTGCTAAAAATGATGCTGCAACAATAGCAGATAATGGCTATACCAACATCGAAAACTATGCTAACGATATCGTGGCTGATATCACCGCTGCTCAACTGGCAAACGGACAGTTGCTGCAAAACCAGCAAGAAGCTGAAACTGGCATCACGGGAGAAGTTACCGCCATACAAGGTATCAAGACCTTGTATGATACTTCATACCAAGAAGATGACTATATCTATACGCTTGGTGGTATCGCTATGGGCAAAGATGATAGCCAACTGCCAAAAGGCATTTATATCCGCCATCAGAAAAAGTTTGTGGTCAACTGATACCATAGCTCTTATATACAGAAAAAGCCGCTGGTCGACATTTATCGACCAGCGGCTTTTTCGCATATAAGGAGTAATCTTTAAATCTTTGGTTCTATATGTGGAACACCAGCAAGATACTTATTGATTTCCTCATCAGATATCTGATAATCTTGTAAGTCACCATTAATATAGCTCATATATGAAGGCATATCGATAAGACCATGACCACTCAGACAGAAGAGAAGAACCTTTTCTTCACCCGTTTCCTTACATTTCAAAGCCTCACGCACAGTTGCAGCAATAGCATGACAACTCTCTGGAGCAGGAATAATACCTTCAGTCTGAGCAAAGAGCATACCAGCTTTAAAACTCTCTAACTGTGGAATATCAACACCATGAAGATAACCATCCTTGAGCAATTGGCTGATAATCATACCGGCACCATGATAACGCAGACCACCTGCATGAATATTAGAAGGCTTAAAGTCATGACCCAAAGTATACATCGGCAATAATGGTGTATAACCAGCCTCATCACCAAAGTCGTACTCAAACTTGCCACGAGTAAGTTTAGGACAGCTCTCTGGTTCTGCGGCAATAAACTCTACATTCTTATGTGTACCATCGAATACATGACGCATAAATGGGAAAGCTAATCCACCAAAGTTTGAACCTCCACCGAAGCAAGCTATTACCTTATCAGGATATTCACCAGCCATCTCCATCTGCTTCTCAGCCTCAAGACCGATAATACTCTGATGCAAAGCCACATGATTAAGCACACTTCCCAAAGTATATTTACAGCCAGGTGTCGTCGTTGCCAGTTCTACAGCCTCAGAAATAGCTGTACCTAACGATCCTGGATACAACGGATCTTTGGTAATAATATCTTTACCAGCACGTGTACTCATAGAAGGACTACCTTCTACCGTTGCACCAAAGGTATGCATGATCATAGAGCGATAAGGCTTCTGCTGCATCGTAATCTTAACTTGATAAACAGCAGCTTCCAGTCCGTAGAGTTTAGCTGCATAACTTAAAGCTGCTCCCCACTGACCTGCACCTGTCTCAGTTGTAACATTGGTATCACCTTCCTGCTTACAGTAATAACACTGTGGAATAGCAGAATTAAGTTTATGAGAACCTAACGGGTTAACACTCTCGTTCTTAAAGTAAATATGAGCAGGTGTACCTAAAGCCTCTTCAAGCCCATAGGCACGTACCAAAGGTGTAGAACGATAATAAGTATATTTCTCGAGCACTTCTTCAGGAATATCTATCCATGCATGTTCGGTATCAAGTTCCTGCTTGGAGCATTCCAAATTAAATATATGTGCCAGATCTTCTGCAGAGAGTGGTTCCTTGGTCTTCGGATTTAAAGGAGGAAGTGGTTTATTAGGCATTTCTGCTTGAATATTATACCACTGCTTAGGAAGGTCTTTCTCTTGGAGAATAAATTTTTTTTGTCTCATCGTATCAAGTTTTTAGGAATTTTGTTATTATAGCTTGCAAATATAACAAAATAATGCGGCATTCAATAATGAATATCGCACTATTTTTGCCATTTTGGTTAACAAATAGAACTTTTCTTGCTATTTTAATGATAACCCAAAAGATGACTTAATAATATTTTTACACCGATGATAATAAGAATGATTCCTCCAAATAAATCTGGTTTAAGTCGCTTACGAATAGACGAACCAAAACGGATACCCAAAAGATTACCTATAACGCCAAACAAAAAACTTACTATGCCTATCGCCCATAATGGAAAACAGAGTTCACCAATAGAGGTATATCCTGTACAGGCAAAAGAGATGCCTACGGCCAGCGCATCGATACTAGTTGCAACAGCTAACACCAATTGCGTTTTGATTTTAGTAGGATTAAAGTGCTTATCTTCATTATCTTCGAAAGACTCCTTTATCATACGAATACCAAGGAAAGCAAGAAGACCAAAAGCTATCCAATGGTCGAAAGCCTCGATATACTGGGCAAAATGTTTGGTACCAAGCCACCCGATAAATGGCATAGCAGCCTGAAATAAACCAAAAAAGAAACTCATTCGAGTAATTACCCCCCAACGCTTTTCTTTCAATATCACACCACTTATTATACTCACTGTAAAACAGTCCATAGCCAATGCTATAGACAGCAAGAGAATATCTAGAAAATTCATCATGTCTTTGTAACAATTCTTTATGAGGAGACAAAATTACAAATTAAATTTGTACTTTTGTAGCAAATAAAGAATTTTTAGTTTAGATACATGGAAAATCAAAAATACGACTATCTAATTGTAGGAAGTGGACTCTTTGGAGCAACATTTGCATATCGAGCCCATCAGGCTGGCAAAAAATGCCTGGTTATCGATAAGCGTGAACATTTGGGTGGCAATGTATATTGCACCAACATGAATGGTATACATGTACATACTTATGGAGCACATATCTTTCACACCAGCAACAAAGATGTATGGTCGTTTGTCAACTCTATAGTTGAGTTTAATCGATATACTAACTCCCCTGTAGCTAACTACAAAGGAGAACTCTATAATCTTCCTTTTAATATGAACACCTTCTACCAGATGTGGGGTGTTAAAACACCGGAAGAGGCGCAAGCTAAACTTGACGAGCAAAAGGCTGAAGCTGTTGCCAAAATGAAAGCTGAAGGGATAAGCGAACCTCGTAATCTGGAGGAACAAGCGCTCACTTTGATAGGAAAAGATATTTATGAAAAACTGATTAAAGGCTATACCGAGAAACAATGGGGACGTAAGTGTACCGACTTGCCAGCTTTTATCATTAAGCGCCTTCCTGTAAGACTGGTTTTCGACAACAACTATTTTAATGATACCTATCAGGGTATTCCTATTGGTGGCTATAATAAACTGATAGAAGGTCTACTCTTGGGATCTCAAACGATAACCCAGGTCGACTTTTTTGAATTAAACTGCCATCGTAATGCTGCCGGTACTTGGGAATTTAACGACCCACTCCATGCTGGCCAAACTTTAGAAGCAGAAAAAATCGTCTATACAGGTCAGCTCGATGAATACTTCGGCTTTAAATTAGGCAAGCTCAACTTCCGCACGGTACGTTTTGAGACCGAGACTTTAGATACAGCCAACTACCAAGGTAATGCCGTTATCAACTATACTGAGGCTGATGTACCATACACCCGCATTATAGAGCATAAGCATTTCGAATGTTTTGGGCAACAAGTATACGAAAACAATAAGACTGTTATTAGCCGTGAATATTCTACGGAGTGGAAAGATGGTATGGAACCATACTATCCTGTTAATGATACTCATAACAATGAGTTAGCAGAACAATACCGTGCATTGGCAGAAGCAGAAAAAAATGTAATTTTCGGAGGTAGACTAGCAGAATACCGTTATTACGATATGGCTCCTATCATCGAAAAAGTTCTTCAAATGGACATATAAAAGTAATTCGAACTACAAAATAAATAAAGAGTCTCTAAGCATATCAAAAACTTAGAGACTCTCATAATATTAAAACTATGCGTTTCAGTGGAGCTGGAGGGATTCGAACCCTCGTCCAAACAGGGAAACCATACGCTTTCTACACGTTTATTTCAGCCTTCATTTTCGTGATATGGCAAGACCTGAACCACCAACCATACCCTTATCCTCTAAAATTTCATCCTAGCATCGAGGCCTACCAGAACTATTTCCGATTTCCTGCACCGCTGAACCAACAAGATTCGGAACAACATCCGTTGAGCGATGTCTCGTTCCATCACCTTGTGACGGAATAAAGCCAGTAATCTACTGTACTTCGATTAGGCAGCGAGAGCGTAATTATTTTCGCCAATTAAATTGATGTTCACTTCGATTAAGGAGGTAGCCAACGAGACTCCACGTGCTTACGTACCATTTCATCCCGCTGTCAAATCCAGTCAACCCCGAGATGTATACTTTGCTGAAAATCAACTTTTTTCACAAGAAAAAGCTAAATTCCATGCAATATTCTAATGCAAAGATAAGCTAAATGGATGAAACAACAAAATAAAATACACTTTATTTTTTGTTTCTACCATAAACTTATCCTTACAAATCACTTCATAAACAATATATGTATACCTAATTCGCTCATAGAATTAACTCAAATAACGAGCTCAAAATTCGCGAATTTAAGACCGAGTTACATGACTGTTCAGAATTTGCAAATTTTGAGGCAGTTATTTAGAGCGATTTCAGCCTATTATTCCCTTTCTTAATTTAGAGGAATGGATTTTTCTTCTTATTAGCCAAGATTGCTTTTTTAATTTCTTCTTTATGATTCTGGATAAAGACACTACACATAGCATTCACCATATGGCGAAGGAACACCTTGCTATGTTCTGCATTCTTCAATTCATTAAGCAAATCTGCAATATCATCATCAATCCAAAGAGACACACCCTTACGAGGAGATTTTGAATAGTTCATACATTCTGTACGGAAATGCTCCCATTCTTCTGCTCTGGAAATAGCATCATCAGCATTCAGCGGAGCTGATCTTTTTATAGGAGTAGGTTTTACCGTTTCCTGAGTTGAAGGTTTTTCTGCTTTAGGTTCTACTCGAGTTACAGGATTACTATCTTTCTGCTCAGCTGCAGGCTGTACATTCTCCACCTCTTCATTTTCCTCTAAAGGTTTATTAATAATGCCCATTACGAGCTTAGACATATCTTTTTTCATGATCTTCTATTTTTTATGATGAATTTTACTTAGTACGCTGATAAATTTCTTCTGTTAACGCATCGAAATCGTGAGCTCCATTAGAGCTTGGTGCATATTCCTGAATATCACCGCCAGCCAAAGGAACCTCGGCCAAAGATACGTTTTCACGGATAATGGTTTTGAATACCACATCACCATATTCATTTTTGATAGACTGTTCTACTGCTTTATTCAGATTCTTACGAGTATTAAAACGATTGATAATGATACCCGTAATCTTAATATCAAAACCGTTAGCGCGAAGTCCTTCAAGATAATCATTCAACATCATCATACCACGCAACGGAAGAGCCTCAGCAGTCAATGGCACATACGTATCTGTTGATGCGATAAAAGCATTGGTTGTAACAATATTCAAAGCAGGAGGACAATCAAGAAGAATATAATCATAATCGTCCTTAATGTCTTCAAGTGCATGAGTCAATATCAACTCTCGCGAAATTCTACTTATCAAAGTACTCTCTGCCAAAGCCATATCCAAAGAAGATGGAACTAAATCCAGATTTTCCTTAACATGATAAGGCTTGATTTTTTCTTGGCGAATAAGTACGTCAGCGATAGTCAATCGCTCCGTTTCATCGTTAGGATCAAAGAAGAAACTCGTCAAATTTGCCTGAGTATCCAAGTCTATTAGCAAAACTTTATTTCCCAATTTTGCAAGACCTTGACCTACACCAGCCACACAAGTGGTCTTACCTACTCCACCTTTATGATTTGCAAATGCTATGATTCTAGTTTGTACTTTTCTAGTCACTTTTACCGGCTTACCGTGATGCCGTTAGGGCTATATTGAATTACACCAACAAAGATACAAATAATATCTTATACATCTATAATATTATTCATCATTTTAAGATTAATTAGTAAATCATTTTACCATTTATATATTTGGCATTTCTATTTTTATCTATAGGTTATTCTTAGTTTAATCAAGTTATTATTTATCACGATATCGATATATTATTTATAGATTAATAGTATAGTTATTCATAAATAGACAACAATAGTATCGCTTATATTTCATAAAATAAAAGAATCACCAAATAAAATAACAAGCCGAGAAATACACATTACAGAATATAAGAATATAAAAGAATTACAGATAAGACCATAACAGATATTGGTCGAACAAAACTTTTTTCGTATTTTTGTATGCGAAATCAACACTTAAATAATAAATGAACAAAAAAGTATTCGTAGCTACACTGTTACTAGCTACAGCCGGAACCATTTCGGCACAAAACAAAGAGGGAGGAATCACATATCAGATGATTCAACAGATGGAGAAAAAACAAAACAGCAATGCTACTAACAAAGCACTTTTCAATGCCATTGCTTCTAACTCTATCGACAATTTAGCTAAAAATCACGCTAACGCAGGCACAGTAGACACTTATTTCAGTAATGAAACCCCAAAACAGAGCATCCACAATCAAAAGAGTTCTGGAAGATGTTGGATGTTTTCGGGTCTCAATGTATTGCGTTCTAACTTTGCATTAGCACAAGATCAAAAAATGACTGTAGAATATTCACAGGCATACTTATTCTTTTATGATCAGTTAGAAAAAGCTAACCTGATGCTTCAGGGCACTATCGACTATGCGAAAAAGCCTATTGATGATAAAATGGTAAGATTTTTCTTCCAGAACCCTATCAGTGACGGAGGTACATTCTGCGGTGTAGCTGATTTGGCAGAAAAATATGGTTTAGTACCTATGAGTGTCATGCCAGAAACCTATTCTTCAGAAAACACCTCTCGCATGGCAAGAATTATATCATCCAAACTTCGTGAATTTGGACTTGAACTTCGCGATATGGTGGCAAAAGGTAAAAACAAAAAAGCTATTCAAAGCAGAAAAGCAGAAATGCTTGGCGAAGTATACCATATTTTAAGCCTTACATTGGGCGAACCTGTTAAAGAATTCACGTATACATTTACAGACAAAAACGGCAAAGCTATTGCTCCTGCCAAGAAATATACTCCAAAGTCTTTCTATGAGTTTACTGTAGGTGGAAAGATTAATGACACGTTCATCATGGTCATGAACGACCCTCGTAGACCTTATTATAAAACATACGAGGTAGAATACGATCGTCACACATACGATGGACACAACTGGAAATATCTAAATTTGCCTATGAAGGACATCAAAGAGATGGCTATTGCAAGTATCAAAGCAGGACGAAAGATGTATTCTTCCTACGATGTAGGCAAACAGCTTGACCGCAAACGTGGCTACTTAGATATCAACAATTATGACTACGGAACGCTGTTTGGTACTTCTTTTGGAATGAACAAAGCACAAAGAATCGAAACTTTTGATAGCGGTAGTACCCATGCCATGACACTTACAGCTGTAGACCTCGACGAGAATGGCAATCCTAAGAAATGGAAGGTTGAAAACAGTTGGGGAAGCGACAACGGATTTGGAGGTTGCTTCATCATGACCGATAAATGGTTTGATGAATATATGTTCAGACTAGTAGTCAACAAAAAGTTTGTTTCAGAAAAGCTCTTAAAGGACTATGAACAAAAACCAACTATGGTTACACCTGACGATCCTCTTTTCAGTGAAGACAACTAAAAAACTTCAGAAAACAGTATACCTATATATAAAGGCGTATCAAAGCACGTTGCTTTGATACGCTTTTTTTAGGCTAAAAC
>AUXO013907353.1_pt1 | contig 12961 bp, 10 predicted proteins | sample 768731 | NCBI WGS metagenome assembly AUXO01 (sample SAMN02715735, study PRJNA202380) | gut metagenome | biome: sheep rumen | host: Ovis aries | place: New Zealand: Palmerston North
TTTGGCCATCGTGCTATTATGAATAATGTCACTGCTGCTATGGCCTTGGTTCAGTTTGATCGTCTGCCTGAGTTCATGCAGAAGCGTTCAGCTGTCCACAACTATTATAATGAGCATCTTAAAGATATAAGTTGGTTGGATCTGCCTCTGCCATTGGACGAAGGATGTACAACTTCTTATTATTTCTATCATGTTCAGACCAAGAACGGAAAGCGTAATGAGTTAGCAAAGTATCTGCGCGACAGGGGTATCTATACAACATATAGGTATTTCCCCTTGCATCGAGTACCAGGATATGGTGTGACAGCTAATTGTCCCAATGCAGATTGGGCAGCTGATAATACGCTATGCCTCCCAATGCACCAGAGCCTGTCGGAAGCAGATTTGGAGCTGATAGTAAAAACCATTAAGGAGTTCAGCAATAAGTACTGTTAGAGTCGCTTAAAGGTTGAATCTCCTTAATGTCATGATGATTAAATCATTAACGAAATAAGGAGATTCAACTTATGGCAATTCAAGTATTGAAACCAAAGTTCGAGGTTGAAGAGTGCCTCGACGCAGTAAGAGAGTGTTTAGAGATGGGCTGGACTGGAATGGGATTTAAAACCGTTCAGTTTGAACAGGCATGGAAAGAGTACACTGGGCATAAATATGCCTATTATCTTAATTCCAATACAGTAGGTCTTCACTTGGCAGTCAAGATTCTGAAGATGCAGAATGGCTGGCATGATGGTGATGAGATTATCTCTACTCCGATTACATTTGTATCAACAAACCATGCGATTCTCTATGAAAACATGCATGCCACATTTGCAGATGTAGATGATTATCTTTGTCTTGATCCAGTTGATGTAGAGAAGAAGATCAACGATAGGACGCGCGCTGTCATCTTTGTAGGCTATGGTGGCCGCGTAGGTCAGTTGGATAAGATTATTGATATCTGCAAGAAGTATAATCTTAAACTTATTCTTGACGCAGCTCATATGTCTGGAACACGGGTGAATGGAATAACACCTGGAACATGGGATGGCGTTGATGTAACAGTCTATTCTTATCAGGCAGTGAAGAATCTCCCTACAGGAGATAGCGGTATGATCTGCTTCCAGACCGAAGAACAGGACAAGTTGGCTCGTCAGATAGCATGGCTTGGTATCAATAAGGATACCTATGCTCGAAGTAACAAGGGAACTTACGCATGGAAGTATGATGTTGATTATGTAGGATATAAGTACAATGGCAATGCTATCATGGCTGCCATCGCTCTTGTACAGCTGAAGTATCTAGATCGCGATAATGCACGCCGTCGAGAAATCGTTGAGATGTATAATAAAGCATTCGAGAGCAACCCTAAGATTAAGATTGTGAAAGCACCATATCACAACGAATGCTCTTATCATATCTATGAGCTGATTGTTCCAGATCGCGAGGCTTTACTTGGAGAGTTGGCAAAGAACGATATCTATGGTGGTGTACACTATCGTGATAATATTGAGTATAGTATGTATACATATGCCAAGGGAACTTGTCCTAAAGCCCATGAAATCAGCGAGCATATTATAACACTCCCATTACACATGTGGATGTCTAATAATGATGTGCAAAATATTGTGTCGATTGTCAATTCATTCGTTTAATAATATATATCTGATTTTTCATTTAACGTTATTTGAAACTATTTTTTTCATTGGAAATGAAATACAATTATGTTATTTTTAACAATCTTGACGGAAGTGTTTTAAAGCCAGATAAAGATGGATATTATTCTATTTGTTTAGAAGATTTAAAAGATATTAGTAATGTTCAAATTGTTAGCTGTCCTTTAGAAAATAAAAATTTAATTTGGAGAGTATTTTACAGAATCCATAATTATGGAAAGTTGATGTCTTTATTTAGTTGGATTCCTAGAGATATTTGGTATCCTTTCTATTTTGAGTCTCATTTTGAGTCGAACAATTCTAACTTATGTTTTGTTTTAATAGCAAATTTGGAATTAGAATATTTGAAATATTTAAAAAGAAGATTTCCAAAAGCCAAATTTGTGAAATTTTACAGAGATTTAGTGTCGACAAAGCAAAGATATCATGATTTGTATAAAAACTCTAATATAATAGATTATTGGATAACTTATGACGAAGGAGAAGCAAAAAAATATAATATGCTTTATCATAATGAAATTGAATCTAAAGCTTCTATAAAGACAGATAACAAAGTGTTGTACGATGTTTTTTTTGCAGGACGAGCAAAAGAACGATTGAAAAAAGTAGTAGATGTATATGATTATTTGTCATCTAAAGGGATTAATTGTTATTTCTATATTACAGGTGTAGAGAAAAAAAATCAAATAAAGAGAGATGGCATAAAATATGCAGGTAAACTTATGAAATATAGAGATATGCTCATATGTAATTCCCATGCTAGGTGCTTGCTTGAGATTAATCAAGATAATGCTGTTGGATATACCTCTAGATTTTTGGAGTCAGTAATGTTTGATAAAAAATTGTTAACAGACAATATGAGCATAAGGCAATCCCATTATTATGACTCAAAATTTATTCAGTGTTTTAATACTATTTCAGACATAAATATAGATTTTATTATAAATGATATAAAAGTTGATTATAATTACCAAGGTGATTTTTCTCCCGTGAAATTCATCTCTTTCTTAGATGAAGTCTTAAAATAGTTAAGCCATGAAATTAGTAACAATAGCTGTAGCATCTTATAACAATGCCCAATATATTGAACGTTGTTTGAATTCTATCATTAATCAAACTTACAATCAATTAGAGGTTATTGTTGTAGATGATGGGTCTACAGATAACTCACTGGAAAGAATTGAAAAGTTTGGAGACAAAAGGATTAAAATTATAAAAAAAGAAAATGGAGGACTAAGTAGTGTTCGACAAAAAGCATTAGACTTAGCATCTGGAGAGTATATAAGTTTTATTGACGCAGACGACTTTCTCCACCCACAATATGTTGAGTTTATGGTACGAAAACTAGAATCGGACACCTCTGATATTTGCATCTGTAGCACTAAATTTGTAAATGAAAGTTTAGAAGAAATTAAATCTGGTAGTAATTCATATCATATTGAAACGAGTGAAAAGCCGACCAGGCCTTACTTAGACATGTGCGATGTTCAAAATGTACTAACAAAATTATTACTTAGTGATTCATGGAACAAATTATATAGATTATCAGTTATCAATTCTGCTAAAGTGAAATTCTGTATGCCTAAAGGTCTGAATGGTACAGATAAACTATTTAACAATGCTTTGGCTGTTCACAGCCCATCTTATTCCTCAATTTCTGATCAACTATATATACATGTCTTATATAAAAAATCAGCAGTTCATAGAAAAGGAAAAAAACTACTTGATTCGATGATTATTATAACAAAAGAGATTATTAATCAAGGACATAGTAATAATACACCTCTTTCAATATTGTGTAAATATTCATCGGTCATATATTATTCCTCTTTGAGAGCAGCATTGCAAGATGTATACAACGAGAGAGATTTCTTTTCATTCGTGACTAAAGATCTTAATGAATTGTATAATAAACATAAGTTGTTTGTAGATTCCTATCCTGAATTAGATTGTAATCCATACTACATGGAGACATTATCAGGCAAATTGTTTTGTTTTATATTAAGTTATTTAAAACTATTACTACCTTTCTATTTTTTGCTGAGAAAGCATGCAATCTAAAAGAATAGAATGAAATATCTTAAGGTGAGTTTATTTTTGGTTATTATTTATGTGTATATAAATAATCCATTCTTCCGATTCTTACACGGACTGTCATCATTATATTTATTTGTGCCGTTTCTTATTTTTTTAGCAGATAAGAACATAAGGTCTTTCCTATTCAAAATAAAAGGATATGTTTTATTGCTATTTGCAGTTTTTCTATTTTGTATTTTCCGATCGGCATTGGGGGGAGATCCAGTATACATAAGGACCTCATTTTTTAAAATAATCACTTTCGCTTTCCTTCCCGTTATCTTTTTAAGATTTATATATCGAAATTCATTAAGCTTTGACAAAATAATAAATTATTTTGGCTGGACATGTGTTATAATTACAACAATTTGTGTACTTAATCCCACCTTAAACAATTTCTTCACTCATGTTATAACGATACCCGCAGAGAGTACCGAGGATGTTTCATTTAGGGGCTTTGGATTATCCTCCAATCTTTCTTCTGGTTATGGGACAGTTCTAGTTGTTACTTATGTTTTTTTTGTATATAAAAAACTATTTAAAAAAAAAATCAATTATTTAATAATTCCTTTTATCTTTTTATCTATAATTGTTAATGCTAGGACAAGTGCAATAGTCCTCTGTTTAGTGATGATATGCCAACTTGGATTAAGTATTTATAAATATATGATATTGTTTTTCGTGATTTTCCTTTTCATGGCTGTTGCTCCTTCTATAAGTGAAATACCATTCTTGCCCTATGAAACCTCATTGTGGGTACAACTGTTTTTTGACGAAATTCAAGATATTTTATTAGGAACATCAAACACGGATAAAACGACCTTGGATGTGATAATAAATAATCATCTAGTATTTCCCCAAAACACCTTTCAATGGTTTCTGGGAAGAGGTTATAATATATTTAATATCGGAAGTGAGAATTCTGATATTGGTTTCCTTAGACAAATAAACTATGGAGGTATTATTTATCTGATATTATTATTATTACCATTCTTATATTTGATGAGAAAAGTTTCAAATAATTATTTATTGGTTTGTTCCCTCATTATTTTTATAATTATTAACACCAAGGGAGATTTCCTTTCCGGCCAAGACGGATATAGACTTTTGAATTTGATTATTTTAAATGATTTATACAAAAGTTATATTAATAAGATATCGTTAAGAAAATGTTTGTAATTTTTTGTGGAGGATTTAGACTGCCAAATTTTGATGCGGCGGCTTCAAGAGTACTAAATAATGGTAAAGCATTTTCCCAATTAGGACATGAAGTCTTGTTCATTAGCTGGGGAGGCTCATATCGAGAATCAGATCTCGGTGAAGATGGTAACTATTATATAGATGGAATGAGGTATATAATTACTCAAGAGATAGATAATAAAGGCTTAACTGTTAATAGGGTAAAAAGTATAATTAGAAGAGGAAAAAGGTCACTAGACACAATAGATAAATTGAAGACAAAACCAGACTTGATAATTTTATATAACGCATTTAGAGGTTGGTCTGTTAAGATGATGAGATATTGTAATAATCGTAACATAAGATTAGCAAATGATATAACAGAGTGGTACAATAGAAACGACCTGTATTGGTTTATGTGGATATCCTACTGGTATAATATGAATTTTACTCAAAAAAAAATAAAAAACAAAATCTTGATCAGTAAATATCTATTAAATTATTATGAGGGAACCAATAATATCTTAATACCTCCATTATGCGACCTATACGATTCAAAATGGAATAGAACTATTACTGATTTAAGATTGTCTGCTTTTAAAGGAATAACCCTTATTTATGCAGGAACACCCGGTAAGAAGGATGATGTTCATACAGTTATTAATGTAGTTTCAAGATTATTATTTAAAGATTATAAAATAAGATTATTGCTTCTGGGGTTTGATTATGCTAGTTATGTTGAGTTAAATAAAACAAAACTAATATCTCAAAACTTTCATCCGAATATTATTTTTCTTGGAAAAGTATCTCAAGATTTGGTACCCGCCTATTATAAAAATGCAGATTTTATGGTTTTACTAAGAAAAGCAAATAAAAAAAATACAGCAGGCTTTCCTACTAAATTTGTTGAAGCATTTTGTTCTGGAATACCTGTAATTACCAATAATACTAGTGATCTTTCTGATTATGTAAAAGATGGAATGACTGGATTTTTATCAGATGATAATAGTTTTGCAAGTTTATATAAAACTTTGGTTGAGAAAGTATTGCCATTAAGTCAAAATAAGATAAAATTAATGAAAGAAGCTGTAATAAAAGAAAGAACCTCATTCCATTATCAGACTTATATAAGTAGATTTGAAGTTTTTTTGAATAATTTGAAATAACTATGGAGTATTATAATTTAAAATTCCCCAAAGGATCCTTTTTTTTGGTGACAGGAGGAGCCGGTTTTATTGGTTCCAACCTTTGTGAAGCAATCTTGAAAATGGGTTACCGCGTGCGCTGCTTAGATGATTTAAGTACAGGTAAGCAAGCAAATGTGGATTTGTTTAAGAACAATCCTAATTATGAGTTTGTCAAAGGAGACATCAAAGATCTTGATACCTGTTTGAAAGTTTGCGAGGGTATAGATTATGTTTTAAATGAGGCTGCTTGGGGTAGTGTTCCTCGTTCGATAGAGATGCCACTGTTTTATTGTGCAAACAATATTCAGGGCACATTGAATATGTTGGAAGCAGCTCGTCAGAATGGTGTGAAGAAATTTGTCTATGCATCATCGAGTTCGGTATATGGTGATGAGGCTCATCTGCCTAAACAGGAAGGTGTGGAAGGTAATCTTCTTTCTCCATACGCTCTGACTAAACGATGTGATGAGGAGTGGGCTAAACAATATACCATGCATTATGGTTTGGATACATACGGCTTACGCTACTTCAATGTTTTTGGCCGTCGTCAGGATCCTCACGGTGCTTATGCTGCAGTCATTCCCAAGTTCATTAAACAATTGTTGAATGATGAGCAGCCAACGATTAATGGCGATGGAAAGCAGAGTCGTGACTTTACTTATATTGAAAATGTGATAGAAGCTAACCTTAAGGCATGTTTGGCTCCTCATGAGGCGGCAGGTCAAGCATTCAATATAGCATATGGTGGTCGTGAGTATTTGATAGATATTTACTATACGTTGACCAAGGCTCTGGGTAAAGACATTGAGCCAATCTTTGGTCCAGACCGTAAGGGCGATATTAAGCATAGTAATGCTGATATAAGCAAAGCTCGTAAATTGCTCGGCTACGATCCACAATATGATTTTGCGCGAGGATTGAATGAGGCAATTGAATGGTACAAGGCTAACCTGTAAAAGATAAAAAGGTAAAAAAGTAAAATATGAAAGAAACAAAGATTTGCGTAATCGGTCTTGGTTACGTTGGATTGCCTTTGGCAAGACTGTTTTCGACAAAGTACGAAACAGTAGGCTTTGATATGAATCAGGCCCGTGTGGATGCCTTGATGGCTGGTCATGATGCAACACTTGAGGTGGCTGATGATTTGCTGCAGGATGCTATCAAGAATCATGGATTCAAATGCACGACATTGCTTGATGAAATCAAAGAATGTAATTTCTATGTGGTGGCGGTACCCACTCCTGTTGATGCTGATAACAATCCGGATTTGACACCTCTTTATGGTGCAAGTACGACAGTAGGAAAGGTTATCTCTAAAGGTGATGTAGTGGTTTATGAGAGTACGGTTTATCCTGGAGTTACTGAGGATGAGTGTATTCCTGTTGTTGAGAAAGTTAGTGGTATGAAGATGAATGTGGATTTCTATGGTGGCTATTCGCCAGAGCGTATTAATCCAGGAGATAAGCAGCATACAGTAGAACATATTAAGAAGGTAACTTCGGGTTCTACTCCAGAGATAGGCAAGTATATTAATGAGGTTTATTCTTCAGTGATAACAGCTGGCACCCATTTGGCTCCTACTATCAAAGTAGCAGAAGCAGCAAAGGTAATTGAGAACTCTCAGCGTGATATCAATATTGCATTTGTAAATGAACTCTCTAAGATCTTTACCAAGATGGGAATTGATACGCTTGATGTGCTGGAAGCTGCAGGCACAAAATGGAACTTCCTGCCATTCCGTCCTGGTCTGGTAGGTGGTCACTGCATTGGCGTTGATCCGTATTATTTAGCTCAATGTGCGCAGCGTCATGGCTATAATCCTGAGATTATCCTTGCTGGTCGCCGAATGAACGATGGTATGGGAGAATATGTCGCTACAGAAACCATCAAACATATGTTGAAGAAAGGTATTCAGGTGCTTGGATCACATATTTTGATTCTTGGCTTCACATTCAAAGAAAATTGCCCTGATGTGCGTAATACTAAAGTTATCGACATTTATAAAGCATTAAAGGAGTATAATGTAGATATTACGGTTTATGATCCTTGGGCTAATCCTGCTATTGCTAAGAAGGAGTATGGTATTGAGATTGTAAACAAGCTCCCTGCTGAGAAGTTTGATGCGGCAATAGCAGCAGTCGCGCATAAGAAGTTCGAAGGTCTTGATGTTCCATCTTTACTGAAAGAGAGACATGTAATCTTTGATGTTAAATGCACTCTAGACAGAGTTATTGTTGATGGTAGACTATAATTATAAAAGTTATTATAATGAGGATAGTTGTAAATACAATAACCACAAAAAAACACTCTGGGGGGGCATATCAGATAGCATTAAATTTTATTTTGGAAACGCTTAAACATCCAGAGGTAGAGTGGTATTATATCACATCCTCTGATGTCGATGAATTAGTAGGAAGCCAATTTGAATCAATAAAGGGTACACGGTATTTTGTGTTCCCGACACAACCAGATTTTTTGGGCTCCTATCATCAAGTAAAAAAAGATTTGTCAAAATGGGAAGATGAGTATAAGCCAGACATAATATATACGATATCTTCACCCTCTTATTTCAAATATAAGTCAACAGAAGTTATGAGGTTTGCTAATGCCTGGTTGACTAATCCAAATAAAGAATCTTGGAAAAGGTTGTCATTATTAGAGCGAATATATAATTATTTTCACTTTGCGTATCAAAGAAGATATTTAAAACGGGGGAATTATTTTGTAACTCAAAGCGAGACTGTCGGTAGAGCACTTGAATGTATTTCAAAACAGCCAAAGTCCCATATCAAAGTTGTTCCAAATGTTCTTCCTGCAGCGTTTAATGAAGCTTCTACAGAAAAAAAATGGTCTTCCAATTGGATAGACGTAGCCTGTATTGGAAATGCGTTCCCCCAAAAGAACTTTGGAATTGTACCTAAGGTTCTAGAAAGATTAAAGAATGCAGGCATAACAAACGTACGTTTCCATATGACCATACCTGAAGGCAATTCATTACTTAAGAAAATTAAATCTGACTGTCGCAATATTGGGCTTTCACAGAATGTTATAAGCCATGGCCGCTGTACACAGCAACAGTTGATAGCTATATATAATCAATGTAGATTATGTTTTTTGCCAACATTACTTGAGACATTTTCTGCGTCTTCTCTTGAAGCGATGTACTTTGGATTAAACATAGTGGCCACAGATTATGATTTTAATAGAGAAGTTATTTCTGATGCAGGTCTTTACTATAGTTCATTGGATGCAGAGGATGCAGCATGCCAATTTATTAGGTATATTAATGATGAAGATTTGTGTTCTTCAATGCGTGAGAAGATGAAAGATAGAATAAAGTTGTATAATAGCTACGAGAATCATTTTATAGCAATTCTAGATTTTTTGAAAGAAGTAGCAAAATAGTAAAAAAATAAGGAAACAAATAAATAGTCATTATGGTAAATGTAATTGGACTTGGCTACATCGGACTGCCAACAGCACTGATGATGGCTTCACATGGAGTTGAAGTTGTAGGAACTGACTACAACAAGAAATTGGTTGATACTTTGAACGCTGGTAAGACCACCTTTAAAGAGGATGGTCTGGATGAGCTATTTGCTGATGCAGTGAAGGCTGGTATCAAGTTTACGACTGAGTATCAGAAGACGGATACATATATAGTATCTGTGCCTACGCCTTATGATAAGTTCTCGAAGAAGGTGGATGCATACTACGTGGTAAAAGCAGTTAAAGAGGTAATGAAGGTATGTCCTCAGGGTGCAACCGTAGTCGTCGAATCAACTGTTAGCCCTGGCACGATGGATAAATTCGTCCGTCCAGTGATTGAAGAGAATGGATTTAAGATTGGTGAGGATATCAATTTGGTGCATGCACCTGAGCGCATTATTCCAGGTAATATGGTATATGAGTTGTATCATAACAATCGTACTATAGGTGCTGATAGTCGTGAGATTGGCGAGCAGGTGAAAAAGTACTATGCAACATTCTGTCAGGGAGAGATTGTGGTGACGGATATTCGTACTGCAGAAATGACCAAGGTGGTTGAGAATACCTTCCGAGCTGTGAATATCGCTTTTGCCAATGAGCTTTCGCGCATCTGTCGTCACGATAATATGGATGTGTATGAGATTATTAAGATTTGTAACATGCATCCGCGTGTGAACATTTTACAGCCTGGACCTGGTGTAGGTGGTCACTGTATTTCAGTAGATCCTTGGTTCTTGGTAGGTGATTATCCTCAGCTGGCAAAGGTGATTGACGAGAGCATGAAGACCAACGATAGTCAGCCTACTTTCGTTTTGAATCGCATCTATGAGATTATGCAGGCAAACAACATCACTGATAACCGCAAGGTTGGTCTATATGGTTTGACTTACAAAGAGAATGTCGATGATTTCAGAGAGTCGCCAACGTTGCAACTTTTGGAGGCTCAGGAGCGTCATCTGGCTCGCCCATTGAAGTGCTATGATCCATTTTTGGAGAATCACAAGATTGCCGAAAATCAATTTGATGATTTCGACAAATTCCTAGATGATGTGGATATGGTTGTCATCATGGTGAAGCACGATCACATCAAACAGAATTGGGATAAGCTTAAGGGAAAGGTCATTCTTGACTGTTTCAATATTTGCCCGTTGGGCGGTGTTTATCATATCTAAAAAATAACCGAGATGAAATTCCCTAATAAGTATTTGCGCAATTTGAAACCATACAAATTGGCATCTCATAAAATTTGGTCAGTAACACCAGAAGAACGCCCTGAAATATTGAAGTTAGATTGGAACGAGTCAACGATACCTCCTTCACCAAAGGTGGCTGAGTTTTTGAATAATCTGTTGAACGAACCTTCGTTCTTCAATCTTTACCCAACAACGTACAATGAGAAGTTCCTCGAGTTGCTTTCGAACTATACAGGTATGCCACAGGAAAATCTTCAATACTTTGCCAGCTCAGATGCTCTTCATGAATACATCTGTAAGGTATTTATAAGTGTTGGTGACCCAGTGATGATTCTTGGACCATCATATGATAATTTCCGATTGACATGTCAGGCAAATGGTGCAGAAGTCTATTTTTCGAATTACGAAGACGACTTTTCTTTCAAAGCACAGAAATTTGAAAATGATATATATGCCAAAGAACCTGCTGTAGTTTATATTTGCAACCCAAATAATCCAACAGGTAATTTGCATCCAGTATCTTATATTCGACACTTATTGGATGAATTCCCTGATACGTTGTTCTTGCTCGATGAGGCATATATAGAGTTCTCAGATAAGTCCGCCAAGGAATTGGTGCTTGAATATGATAACCTGTTGATATCACGAACTTTCTCCAAAGCTTTTGGCATAGCTAATTTCCGTGTTGGTTATCTGATTGCTTCAAAGGACAATGTGCAGTTCATAAATAAGGTTCGCAATCCGAAGAATGTATCAACATTTGCACAGACAGCTGCCATGGCAGTTCTTTCAGACGTTCAATATATGAAGAATTATATTGCAGAGGTCAATAAGGCAAAAACTTTTTTTGTGGATGCCTTGAAGAAATATGAGGAAATCTTTGTTCCTGCAGAAAGTGCAGGTAACTTTGTACTCGTTAAGTTCAAGGATTATGAGTCTAAAATGGACCTTATTGATTTCCTGGCTGAAAAGAACATATTTGTAAGAAACAGAACAGAAGCACCTTCTGTTTACAATTGTTTCCGTATTACAATTGGTACAATTGAGCAAATGAAGGTAGTACTTAAAGCATTTGACGAATTTTACGCAAAATGAAACTATTTGAAACTATTTCAGACTATTGGTTGACATTAGCAGGAATTTTAGAGTATAAGTTTCATTTGAAACACTCATGCTTCAGGCCAAAAGAAGTTGTAGAGAGAGAACAGTATAAAAAACTTAAGAAGTTGCTGCTGATATGTCAGACAGAAGTCCCATATTATCAGAAACTCTTTAAGCAAATTGGCTTTGATACGGAAAGAGACTTTAAGGCTTTGTCGGACTTGAAGAAGATTCCTATCACAGAAAAGACTGTTGTAAAAGAGCATCCAGATTGGTTTGTTAATTCTAAACGAGTAAAAGGGGCACTGACTTTCCATACGTCCGGTTCTACTGGTAATCCGTTGACAGAGTATGTTTCAAAGAACCACTGGAAGATAGAGCAGGGTGTAGTATGGCGTCATTGGAGTTGGGGCGGTTACAAATTCAGGGATAAAGTAGCAGTAGTCCGTTCTTATACTCCAAAGAATGGACAGCTTATTAAACAGGATAAAATCAGGAATTTTCGCTTCTACAGCCCTTTCCATCTTTCTGATGAACATATTAAAATGTACTTGGAGGATATGGTGGCTCAAGATGTTAAATTCATTCGAGGCTATCCGTCATCTGTAAAGGCTCTAGCAGTTTATGTGTTGAAGCATAAGTGCGAGATACCTAAACTGAAGGGGATTCTGACAGCGTCAGAGGTTCTGAGAGACAGTGATAGGGAGATTATAGAAAGGGCTTTCAAATGCAAAATCTCCAACCACTATGGCCTTGCAGAGTGTGTGGTCATGATGGGCGATTGTGAGAAGCATGAAGGATTGCATAATTATGATGAATATGGCTATCTGGAATTGTTGGATACTGATGATCCCAAGGTGAAACGTATAGTTGGGACTAACCTGAACAATTATGCTATGCCGTTGTTGCGCTACGACACCAACGATTTTGCCGAAGTGGCTGAAAAACAGTGTAGTTGCGAACGCTCTTCTATGGTGGTACATAATATCAAGGGGCGCACGAGTGAGGTCATCAAGTTAAAAGACCGCGAGGTGCCATTGGTGAATTTCTTCACGATGCTGGAGTATTATACTACGCTGAA
>AUXO013503014.1_pt1 | contig 12957 bp, 31 predicted proteins | sample 768731 | NCBI WGS metagenome assembly AUXO01 (sample SAMN02715735, study PRJNA202380) | gut metagenome | biome: sheep rumen | host: Ovis aries | place: New Zealand: Palmerston North
TATATATATAAAGAGCCAGATGTAAAGTCTGGCTCTATTTTTTTATATAAGTGTGTGTAGTTCTATATATAGGAGAAAACACACAGGAGTTCTGTAGAATATAAGCTGCCGGCCAAAATTGCTTCTGTGCACAGTAACGCGAGTGCTCCAAATCTGCGCAGAATCCAGTATACCAGTAGCACAAGTGTACCCAGGCCGGCCTGCAGATCTGCGCAGAAAGTGGCATATTTTTAAAAAATTTTAACCCCTATTAGTATGGTCATACCTTACATTTTATATAGAAATATACATGTTTTACTTACCTAAACTGACTAAAACTGGCCTTACGGCCGCCTACGGCAGTTATACTTGAGCTTTTTGTAATATACTTGAGCTTTTAGGGCTATATTTGGGTCTTTAATGGAATATACTTGAGCTTTTATTGATATATTTATGCTTCTAAGGCTATATTTATACTTTTATTGATATACTTAGACTCTTAAAGGATATACTTGAGTCTTCTAAGGCTATATTACTTATATGTTTATATATTCTTATGGTTCTTGCTTTATATATGTTTTATATAGGGATTCTTTAGTACTGGTATATATCTTGTTTATATATGTTTCTTTATAGTATATTCTATATTTTTATGTATTATCTCTGTATATATTATATATTTCTTTGGCATAAGTATATATTCTTTTATATAAGTGTTTTTATGCTATTAAGATATATAAATAAAAATAGCCAGATTTTATGTCTGGCTTTTTATTGAAAGTATTCTTTAGATTCTGATTCTTTTATTGATAGGTTCCAGTTTATATAGCGTCTGATAAGAAGCCTGAATTCTGATGGTATTACTTCTTCTTTTATATAGTCCGGTAAATTGTTATATTTCTCTGTTTCTTTGAAGTCGGTAAGAAGGCTTATATTGATTGGATGACCGCCTAACATAATAGAAATATCTGCTGCGATAATAGCAGAATTTAGCTCAGAATATTCGCCTTTTATACTGGCTGAATAAGATGCTTTTAGTAAGTCTTTTAGGTGTTCTTCGGATAGCCAGCTTTCAAAGCATTTGCCTATAACTTCAATCAACTCATATTGTACGACTAAGAGATTATGTTTTTGAGTTTTGTCTAATGATAGATAGTCCAGAGTCTCATCTTTAAATTTATCTCTTGATTTAAGATGAAATTCTCCATCGGGTTTTCTAAAGTTTAATTTACTAACCAAAATACATCTCCGGAATATTGCAATACTGATTTAATATATCTTTCTTAATAATATGCCTAAGAAACTCTTTTATGTTCTCCCAATATTGTGGTGGAAACCAATTTCCTTCATCAACTAAATTTAACTCTTCTTGAAAGTCGTCGTTCTGATAAAGTACACTATATGCATAACTGCCCGCTAGCTGTTCATCTACAGTTTTATTTTCTGGTATATATGGAATATATTTAGGATAAAGTTTTAATGCTTTAGGTATTGCAGATTCTAAATATACACAGCAATGAGTAAAGTCAGTTTTAGAAATTGTTTCAGGTACATAATAATAAAACTTTCTTTGTATTGTTATTGGGTTCATACTAATCTCCAAAATATAAATCAGAAATCTCAAAACTAGTCAAGTAATATTTGTCTCTTACCGTACGGCTTATAAAGCTTGTAAGATATGCTTTAATGTCATTAAGATTATCATCACTTAAAAAGACCCCAGTAGCTTTTAAGACTTCCTTTTCGAATTCTTTATTATAAGCTACTTTTCTTCCTATTGCATCCGCCTTTGAAATAGAGCAACCCGTTGATGAATTTACAAATTTTTTAAGTGTTTCTGCTGAGACATATTTTTCAAATGTAGCTGTTATTACTGGAAGTCTTTCTGTTAAGAAAGCAGCACAAATAAGCATATCTTCCGCAGAATAGTTTGCTCTTAAAAAGTGTTTCAGAAATAAAGTTACTTCTTCATCCCAAGGTAAAACAAGTGGTGACATAATTTAATTAAAATATTCCTCTGCAAGTAAGTCTTTATAATGCTTTGTATCATAAACAATATATCTATGAATAAACTCTCCAAAATACCATTGTAAGTCCTTGGAATAGGCTTCACTGCAATCCTTTAATGTTGGCCAACAGATTAATGACCAAAAAGGACAGTCAAGTCTCATCAGTTTATTTTTAATATTACTTGCTGTTAGTACTAATAAACCATCATGATTTATTGTATGATTCTTGTACTGTTCTCGTAGGCGTCTTAGTTTATTAGAATCTTTTTCATCAATCCATATATGTAAATGTTCTACTATACGTTTTTGCGTTAAGCTCACAGCTGAAACTAATTTTTCTGACTTAATAAAATTCGTGCCTATTACAAAATGAGATGCTTCTTTACATATAAAATCAGGATAATTCGATAATGGAGAAAAAGGTTCTAATTGCCATTCAGGCGCATTTGTGGATATACTACTCATTAGAAATATTTTAATACCTCATCTTTTTGTGCTTCAATTTCTTTAAGGACCATTCGCGCAAGAAACCAGCATAAATATTTTTTTATAGATGGCATAGTTGTGCGAGCCTCAACTAATACTTTTTCCCCAAAACCTTGAACGATAGTAAGCACAGTACTTTCTATAAAAGGATATTTCATATCAAGCCGCGTAATGGTGGACTTAATATTAAAAAGTACTTCTGCCTCAGCTTCTCTGGAAAGTGGAAATTGTCGGAGTTCTTTCTTACGCATACAAGACATTATTTCATCTGTATCTACTGTAAACCGTAGCATAATAGCTCTAAGAATTACCGGCAAAATTGTCTGAAATATTTGTTGCATATGCTCTTCATAAATAAGAGCTGTACGGCTCCATTCGCCACGCTCATATACAATATCTATATTTTGTTCATTTAATTTAATTTCCATATTTATTCCTTAATTAAAATACATTTTAACAATCTGCGACTGATTTAATTTTATATCCCATAAAATATTATTGCTAAGCTCTATTAAAAGAAATTTCTTACATACTGATTTTATATTTTCTTGCATATCATGAATGGGGCTAAAAAAATCTTTTACTTGGTTATATACGATAGCTTCAGCAACTTTATCACAGAACTCAATATAACTTATTTTGCTTAAACTTTCTACATCATTAAGATAACTTAAGAAATCTTTTTGATATTTACTTGCAAATGCTTCTATATATTTTTCTCTATAAAATATTACAGGTGGAATAATAGCTTTAAGAGTAATAGGCGCATTATACCAATAATATTTTAGCCAATCCATAGCTTTTACGTCTAGTTCACTCATTTCAGCAAGTATACATAGTCGCTTAAAAAGGCTATATCCCTGTTCACTAAGGTCCATACTTCTTCCTAGTCACCAAAATATAAGTCTGATAAATTATCTTGTGCCGTCAGTATATCATTTAAGAATGAATTACTTAGCCACATTATAAAATACTGCTTAATTGCTTGTATAGATTTTTTACTTAATGCATAATGATCTTTATATGACTCGATAATTTCAGACGCATTAACAGCTTCTATACTTATTGCAAGACTATCACACCAATTTATAGCCTTTATTAAATTTTCTTTATTAAGAGTATAATCCCAAGTTTTAAGCACATCATGTGACTCTTGTGTAAGTTCATTAAAGCAGCTATTTCTATTTATTATAAGATCTAATAATTTTGCTTCAAGAGACCCTGTATAATACGCAATATAACAATTTTCAATTTCTCTTTCAGGGGTATTTGCACTTTTAAGAATTCCTTCTAATAAGCCCCAACAATAAAACCCGTACTTAGCCAAAATATACCCCTAGTTAAAATACATCTGTAATAAATTTATATTACCTAATATATTTTTTATACTAATAACCCAATCCATATTATATATAATATATAAATAAATTCTTATAAGTCTAATCAAAATATAAAGCAGGTAAAAACTTTTGTCCTATAAGGTCATTCAGAAATGCATTACTTAATTCCATTATTAAAAAAGTTCTAAAACCGTTGAAAATACCTTTATGATAATTATCGTAATTTCTAAATAACTCCTTAAGGCTATCATTTCGTAATTTATCTATAAGCTGCGTTGCAAAAAAATCACAATTAGATATTGCCACTGGCATTGGTTCCATAAACTTTCCTAACTGACAATCATAAAGCATATCCTTTAGACCATAAGTAAGGTACTCTTCTTTATTATACATTATATCAGTATAAAGGTTTTTAAAATCATCAGAATAAAATATAATTTCATATAGTTTTTTATCACGTGGCGTTAACCAAAATTGTTCTATAACACTCTCAAGTCTGTTAAATTTATCTATAGTTAACTCATACATATATATAATATATAAGTAAATTTATTTAAGTCTATGTATGTTACCTATTATTCTTGTTATACTATTCTTAGCTAATATAAAATATATATTAAAATATAATTAAAAATAAAAGGAAAAATAAAGTGAAGAAGATTATAATGTTATTATTGTTTTTATTTCTTATGGTAACGGCCGGATTTAGCGTTACTTATCATCACTATGGTCATTCAGTTAAGTGTGCCAAGTGCGTTGAGGAAGCCAAGAAAAATCCCGGTCATTATATAAATGTTGCTTGGCGTACTACGGAGCCTTATAAGAAAGAAGGCGACAAAGTATATGCGCAGTACCACTGTTATGGTGGTCACTATTATTGGGCAGAAATTGAATAGTTAAAAAATAAGCCGGACTTAAAAATCCGGCTTTTATTATTTATTTATTAGAATAGAATTCTAACTGCTAATCCAACTAATACGCCTGACCCAAAAATAAATAAAGCAAAAATCAACTGAGCCCAAAACATTTTATAAGTATTTTCCGCAAATACATCCTTTTTAGGACCAAAAGCTTTAAAAAGATTAAAATCTTCTTTTACAATTTTTATTTTTGGGTATTCTGGAACTTCAACATCTTCAACTGTTTTTTCAGCTTTTTTGGTCAAGTTAGGCGGTAAAGGTCCTGCTTTTGGTCTTGACTTTTTAGTTGGAGCATTTCTTGTTAAAGACGGTACAAATTCTTTCTTCATTTTTTATTCAGCTTTTTTTACAGATTTTGGTTTGTAATCAACAAGCGCTGCCTCATTAACAATTCTGAATTTTTCAAAGAGGTGAATAAACCAATTTGGATTGTCAGATGCTACTAAATTACCATCTACATTAAACCAATAAGGTTCATCAGTTCCTTTAATAACCAGCGGCTTATATTCAGTAGATATAATCTTCTTAATATATTCCAAAGATTCTTTTGGAGTATAAATATCACCATCTATACTATAATATGGAATCTTAAATAATAAAGAATAGATGATGTTATGATAATCTTCTGGAGCCTTAACATATCCCAATTTTTTCAAATCTTCATTGCTTATACAATCACTATCATAAGTAAATACATCACTGTAGTCCGGACGAAGCTCTTTTAAGTCACAAATTGAAATCTCTTCAGGAAGAAACTTATGCCAGTTTAGTTTTGTATAATTCTTCTTAAAAAGCATTTTAAACTCTTTAACTGCTTTGCTAGACTCTCTTGCTTGAACAGAATCTACTACTTTGTGAGTCTTTGAATCAATAATTGCAAAAATTGTTTTTCCCATTTTTATATTTCTCCTTTCTCTAATTATCAAAATATATTGAAGCTTCAATTTCTTTTGATTTATTCATTAAATCTTCAACAATAATTTTCCCAATAAAATCTTTTATTATTGATCTCCACTTACCTGGGCAACTTATAGGCAATAGGGATTCTTCTAATTCACTAAAAAATTTATTCTGTTCCCAAAGTAATGAATTAGAGATTTGTATAGCTTCTTTATTTGTAATTACTTCGGAATTATTTATAGAATCTTTTGGAAGATATTTAGAATAACATTCTATTGCTAGCGCCAATGCATAGGGCAAAAACTGCATGCATTTTTCTAAATCCACCTCTGATATTTTTTCGTAGGGTGGTATAGATTTCTTAAATTCTTCTTCAAGATTTCTAGCTGTATTACTCATAAGTTATTTTTAACTATCAAAATATATTGAAGCAATATAGTCATTTGTTTTACTTGTTAAATCTTCTATAAGAACTTTTTCCAAAAACTTTTTTGATACATTCCTATATCCAAGTGGACTATAAATTGGTGTAACCTTTTGCTCAATAACATATAAATAATCATTTTCTGGCCAAAAAATTTTATTTATATCTGTATTTATTTGTTCGACTGTTAGATTTTCTAAGGCTTTAACATGCTTTATTGGTATATATGACAAATAAGTATCTTTTGCTACAGAAACTGCTGCAAGTAAAAAAATTCGAATAGCCTTAAAATCATTATCATCTACCATTCTACCAATTGTTGATACAATGCAATTTTTAAGAGCTTTATCAAAATTTTCGCAATTATCTGTAATCATAATTTATATATAATATGTAGCTAGACTATGGTAATGCTAAAAATGAGTTGGGACATAATTTTAAATAATTATATAATTGTGAGTAATCTTCTAAATTGTATTCTATGGAATCAACTATAATAGTTCCGCCATAATTATGGTCATATAAATAATATTCTATAAAATCACGAAGTCCCTTTTCTATAAAATCGCGGGGTCCCTCTTTTATAATTGTGACAAATAATGTATATACATGTTCATAAATTAAGTCAGATAAGGCTGAAGAGCGCACACCACAAGCATCATCCAAAAAAGGGTTATTTTCATTAAAAGACTTTACTAACGCATCCAATTTTTTATCTAACTTTTTAATTGTTTCGAGTCTCTCTGTAAATAACGCTAAATTCATAAAAGTATCCTCTTAATTATTATTTTTATTTTTGAGGCATATAAAGTTTCTTATAATCTATAAACTTATATAATTTTTTAAGTCTTCTCGGAATTTTGTCCCCAAGCTGTTTACATTTTTTATTATTCTTACAATATCTACAAGGCTTAGGATGAGGACATACCCAATAATGGTCTCCATCTTCTTCATCAAAAACAATATGAGGCACTTGTATAAAAGAATTAAATCTTAATGGGGAATACATTGGCTCATCCATACAAACATAACAATTATGTTCATTAGCATAATTCTGAAGCCAATTAGAGAGGGGCTTTCCTAATAAAGATAATAGAAACAATTTCATAAATATAATATGTGCTTTTATTATAGTAATTCTAAAAAAGAGAACTATTAAAATAATTAATAGAATTTATAGTATCTACATTAAGCATATTTTTTAGCATTTCTGAATTTGGTAATCCAATATCTTCTATTCCATAAAAACGACCATATGGTTCATTTGCTTCAACAAGTTTAATATATCCATCTTCTCTAGCGCGCTCATAAAATTCAAAATATTTATGTTCTAAAAAATCCTTTTTTGAAAGTTTTATTTTAGAGTGATATAACTTGAGCCTTATTAAAAATTTATAATAGTCAATATTGTCTTGTATATTCATTTTTAATTTATTAAAAGAGCTGTTATTCCTTGCTTAAATGCTTCATCATAAAGTTCATAATTAATTGGCTGAAATTGCATTCTAGTGGTACCTATACAAAAATGGCAAGGAGTCATAAACATTGTACCTTTTTCAGTTCCATAAAACTCACAATGCTTACAAAGATCTGATTTAGTTTTACATTCTTTTTTAAGTTTTTCAAAATAATAAGGCAATGCTTTTATTTCTACTTCATCAAGTTTATAAACAGACCTAAAAACTTTTCCGTCAAACATAACTAAACCTCATTAAAATAATTTACAGCCATCTCCAATTCTGGATCAAAATAGTATTTATCTTTAAACCAAGGCATAAAATTGAAAAATGTCTCTTTTGGATTTTTATTTTTTAAGAATTTTTGAATTTCTTTTTCATTCCATAAACTAGAATTAATTATTTTTGTACAAGTTGTCCACTTAGTGCTCTTTGAATCACTTGTATCCCTTATATGGGCCTTATAAAGGCGAGTTTGACATATTGCACGACAAATATTTAAAAGAATATCACCAAGTAAAATACAATAGGGCGTCTTAGGATTATGATTTTTTATTTCTTCAAAAGTCATTTTTGATATGCTATTTTTTATTTCAGGTCTAAGACAACTATTAATTGCAGATGTAATTGCCCCACCCAATTGTCGGCCTTGCACAAAGTATTGTCCTAAGAATAAATAATTATATTTATAGCCGTCTGCTAATATTGCGATTGTTTCTGGTGTATGGTATAAAGCATCTTCAATTGAATCATCTTCTCTACTAAATGCAAACTTTTTAATATTATCTACAAGGCTACTACAACTTTTGACTAAAACATAATTAGGATTATTTTTTATATATTTATCCATATTTAATGTTTGCGGTAAAGTACTCTGATTAGGAATATCTAATTTATCTTTATCTATAAAAATTACATATCCATCATTAGTAATTACTAATCTAGTTTCGTTATATTCACAGCTAGTATTCATAGGAATTTCTCCTATTTCAACAAGAGACCCAACTACTATAGATTTATCCTTATCGTCAGACTTTACAAACATAATTAAGAATTAAAAACTTCCACCTATTATAACATATTCTCCACACTCTGGACACTGAACTTTGGGTGGAAGAGATGTAAGAATTGTATTAGAAGAAAACAATTTTCCACATTTTGTACATTTATACTTAAACTTATCAGATATTTTAGTATACTCATCCTTTTCTAAATTTGGCATTTTTAAATTTTTGCTTAAATCAAGATGAGGCGATAAAGGTGATTTTGGCATTTTCTGAGCCATCAATTCTCTTTCTGCTTTATTATAAGCATCAAGCTTTTTCATAGTTTCTAGTATACCATCAGCTTTACCTTCACGATATGCCCATTCAATAATACTTCTAATTGCAAGTTTTGATACAGGACCATCTGTTACAAGATTTGATGCCCATTTAATTTTATCATGAATATTCTCATAGTAAAACTCATTAGATAAATATGCTTTAGAATCATCTAATGCAGTTCCAGATTTTAATTCATTTATTTCTTTTTCAATTTCTTCATTAAATGTCATAGTTTTCTTTTCCTTCTTTTCTATAAATAACCATTCATCAACTCTTGCTTGCTCTGAAAGACCATCCATATTTTCTAATATATTTTCTATAGCATCTTCAAGTTCTGGATCGGTATGACTATCTTTTTTAGATTGCTCTTTTTTCGATTTTTTTAGCTTTTCAAGCTGGCGTTTTTTAAACTCTTCCGTGTCAAATCTTTTGCTCATTCTGATTTTCCTTTCTTGACCTTTCAAGAGCATCTATCATTTTATCAAATGATTTTTTCATTTTAAGAGCTTCTTTATGATACTCATTATATTGCTCTGGAGTCATATTTTTTATTTCAGAAAGTAACTCTTCAAAAGTTTTATTATCCATTTATAAGCTCCGCAAATTTATAAAGTACTTCAAAAGTTTTAGAGTCTTTTTCAATTATGGCTTCATTAGTATCTTTTTTAGCATCACTAGTACTAACTGCTTTTTGCTTCTTTTTATTTTTTTCGTCTTTAATCCACTTTTGAGCTAATACACCTACCATTTTATTGCCTTTTAAAAATTTTTTTTACTTTTTCTATATAGTCTTTAGAATATAAATTATTTTCAATATTATATTCTACTTCTTCTTGCTCTAATGAGCCTTCCCACTTTCCTTCTTTTACCATTTTTTTAATAGTATTTATATTTATCTTAACTGGCTCATATGTATACACTTCAATTGGTCCATTTGCTGAAATCATTTTATTCTCCTTCTGGATTTAAATTCAAAACTTCTTCTATTTCACTAAGAATTTCTTTTTTAATTCCTGGCATTCTATACACTTTCATTAAAGTATCATGAAGCTTATTTATTTGTATATCTCTATATTCAATTTCATCATCAAGCTCACAATTTTTTCTAGCGAGCTTTTGTCCTTGATCTTCCCAAAACTTAAGTTTTTCTACTTCTTTTTCTAATTCTTTGATTCTTCTTGTTTTTCCAAACATTTTTGTCTCCTCGATTCGTTAAGACACGTTTGAATTTTATATAATTCTCTTAGACCCTTTATTTGTTCTTCTGTTGATATAATATCATTTGGGCCTGGGATAATACTAATATCATCAAGTGGTAAAATCTTCATAATAGTTTCTATTACTTTTTTATTTTCTTCAGTTTTATAATCAGGTTCTAATTTATCCATTTATACTTTCCTCAATGCATAAATTTTATCACCAATACCTATTAGAGTTCTTCCTTCAAAAAATCTTGGCATATAAATTTGTAGTCCATTAAAATACTTTGTATCTAATTCAACTACAGGCTCAAATTTATGAGTATAATAAAATATTTCTATTATATTTTCTACCATATGATCTGGACCTTTATTCATTACTTGCCAGGGTTTTTCTATACTATATTCCATTTACCCATTTCCAATAATCTACTCTCTGACATTTCCCAATAGCAGTCTATTTGACAACTTCCATAAAAACGAGCCCATTTTTTAGCTTCTTTTTTTGAAGAAAATTTCCAAGCACTTAAGCGGGATGTAGTAATATAAGGAATTGGATTGTCCTTAAACATAGGTTTTGCTACATAAACACTCAAATTGGTTGGATGTACAATTTTTTGTTCTACCGGCGTTTCTGGCTCTTTAGAATCATACGTCCAGGTTCTTAAAATATAATACTTTCTTTTCATATTAAATATACTAACAAGCCCACTTAAGCTTCTTTCGGTAGCCAATCCTCTCCTAACTTCGATAGAATATATACCCGTAGTTTTTCTTTTGATACTTCTATTTTTGCTACATCAGAATTAAATTTATGCATATAATCAAATGCAATATCAGAACAATAACTTATATTACTAATGTCAGTTTTGCCATAATATACCTCAGACATAAGATTTACATCTTTCTCCAAGTATTTTGACTTTAAGTTATAGATATTATTATTTATCTCTCTTATCTGAGTATTTATTATAATAGAGCAAACAGGGTGTTTAAAACTAAATGGGACCTCTACAAGAGGCCTCATATGAAGCTTTTCAACTTCTAAATCTGGACAACCTTCTTTAGGCTTTCCAAAACCACTATTATTTATAGCTCTTTTCCAAGTTTTTTCGTCACAAATGCCTTCTAACATTTATTACTCCGTAAAGTCCATACTTATGTTCTTTTCAAAAACGCTTTTTAGATACATTTTCATAATACTATAACCATGCTCATATCCCCTCTTAAAAGCAGCACATTCTGCATAAGTACCACTATACAAATAATGTTCACCAATCATTATTTTAAGCATTTCCATAGATTCAAGATTTTCATCATAAGGCTTTATTTCAAATTTATTACCATTAAAAGTAATATAAAACTGTTTATGCTTTCTGCCCAAAACATAAACTTTTTTCTTTTTATTTTTTACAGCATTTCTGTCTAAACCAGCGCAATAAGTAACTGCGTCCTTAACACCTTCTTCGGTACATTCAAAGTACTTACCATTAATTGTCAGTTTATCTTTTAAGCGTTCAAGATCAGCATCACTATAATCAAAAATAAAATCAATTACATGCTGCTTAAAAGATGAACTTTTATAAATTCTGATTTTATATTTAGGATTTCCATATAAAGACTTAATCTTTTTCCAATCATAGTCTCTTGTCCATGGTACCAATTCAGTATTAAAGTTTTCCTCGGCATATTTTACATTTTCTTCAGACATTATTTTCTCCTTAATTGAAATAATTTATAGCCCTATTCTGCTCTGCTAGCTCATCGCATACTTTTGTAAGTATATCTAATATATTATCAACATTCTGTGTTTTAGGCCTTATATTATTATCTTCATCCAATTTTTTACAATATTTAATCGCTTCTCTAACGCCTTTTTCAGTACAGTTAAATGTTTTAATAAAATTTGTCATCGGATATGGAAAATACTTATAATACATATCAAAAGTATATTGTCCAGCATCTTTATCAAAAAGAACTCTAATATCAAAATTATTATTTCCTAAAGTTTCTTCTAATACAGAAAACTTGTAAGCAAGTAACCATTGCTGATATGCTAAATCCATAGGATTTTCCATATACTTCATAGCACATTTTATTCTTTGTGGCAATTCTTGCATTGGGGTTGACATTTGCTACCTCTTATGTACTCGCTTTAATAATAGCTTTCAAAAAGTCTCTCATTTTATGACCATATAATCTTTTACATTCGTCTAAAACATGTTTTGATTCTATTTTTTCAAAATCAGCAATGTCCGACATATCTCGTGGTGTATATATTCTATGATTTGGTCTATTTATATCAGTTTTATATGGTACATTTTCAAAAAAATATGCGAGTAAAGTTATTACTGTATACCGTGCACGTTTTCTTGCGCATAATTTACGTTTTATTCTTATCTTCATAAAGCTACCCCTTAACAAGATTTATTTTATTTGGATCAAACTTTTGAATTTTAAGTTTAACATAGTCTGAATACCTGCTAGACTTACCACAAATAGACACCATACAATGATATTTATCTTTTATATAATCAAAAAATGGCTTTTCCAGATTTGTACCGATAACAGGTTTAATATCACCTTTTAAGAAGGGTGTATATCCTAAGTCAAGAATTACAGTACCTTCTGATTCGTATGTAATTGCGTCCTCTTCATCACATCTGAAAATTTTAGCAGCTATAGATTCAAACTGGCTCTCTCTATAAGATTCAAGACCAATCAATGCGCCTACATTCATACTATATTCTCCATAAAAAACTTATGCCAACTAAACAGCACACTTCTTATATTTTCTTTTCCAACAATATTTGAACTTTGAATATCAAATTTTGGAATATCTAAATTATGCTCTTGGCAATAGCTAACAACAAACTTTGCACAATCATAACCCGTTTTTTCTTCACCTAAATCATGGT
>AUXO016037555.1_pt1 | contig 12957 bp, 10 predicted proteins | sample 768731 | NCBI WGS metagenome assembly AUXO01 (sample SAMN02715735, study PRJNA202380) | gut metagenome | biome: sheep rumen | host: Ovis aries | place: New Zealand: Palmerston North
TGTCAAACTCCTACTCTTTATTCAAGGTGATGTTTGTACTAAGGTTTTACCTATTATTTCTATTATTCTATGACATTTCCAACATTTTATCATTATCGCGTAATTGCTGTTGTTTTCTATTTTCTTTGACGGATAACATACAACATCAAATAATCGTCCATTACAGTATGGGCAATGATATGATTGTCGATGCATTATTATTATGTATCTCTCCTTCAGTTAGCTGTACAGCTAAAACTTCAACAATAATTTTGCGGTCAAAGCCGCAAAATTATTGTTCATTTTTAATACTGGCAATAAACATTTCCCAATCGCTGTCAGTCGCATTTACATCTCTCGCTACTCTCAACGCTTTTTTGACAATGTTCTTTGACTTCACATACTCAACTATATCGGGAGAAAGCTTCCCTGAAGCTTTCTCATATAAATCAAAAATTATGCTGCGTTCTTCTTCATTCAAATTGAATACTTCTATCATTTTTATAAGCAATTCCTGATCAGGGCACAATCTTTTTCCATGTTCAAGCTGACTGAGATATCCCTTGGATATATTGAGCATTTCTGCAAGTTCATTACTTTGCAGGGAATGTTTACGTTTTTGTTCGGATATGAACTGACCGAAATCAGTTGCATGGATCATATTTCTTTTTTATTATTTTCCTTTCTTTGACTTACTTCACATTGTCAACAATACTGTTATACATCTATTTCAGTGTTAACTATTGTATTTTCCCATCTACTATTTCTATAACTCTAGAACATTGATTCGCAATTTCCATATCATGAGTGACAATAACAATAGTTGTGCCTTGTTCATTGAGAGATTGAAATACTTCCATAATCTCTGCAGATGTTTTCGTATCAAGAGCGCCAGTAGGCTCATCAGCAAATATTACTTTAGGTTTATTAATCAATGCTCTAGCTATGGCAACTCTTTGTTTTTGACCGCCTGAAAGCTCATCAGGATAATGCTTTAATCGATCATTAATTCCTAACTTTGATGTGATATCCTTATTAACGGCTGTTTTCCGCTTACACATCATTTGTGGCAACTTAATGTTTTCTTCCGCTGTAAGTTCAGGAATCAAATTAAAAAACTGAAATACAAAACCAATGTTGTTGAGTCTAAATTCCGAAAGATTAACATCATTCATTTTTATAATATTTGTATCGTCATAAAAAACATTTCCGTGGGCTTCAGTATCAAGTCCGCCTAATATATGCAGCAGAGTTGACTTGCCACTTCCTGATGCGCCTATGATTGCAACCATTTCTCCGTCATCTATCTGGAGCGAAATTCCTTTTAATGCATTAACGGCAGATTCTCCACGACCATATGTTTTAGATAAGTTTTCAACTTTAATCATCGTTGCGTCTCCTTTCAATCTTTATAGTTTTTGAAGATGTTAATGAACAGAGTAGGGTGCTTATAAACATTATTGCACATATTATTAATAACGGTAAATATAAGTCGGGAAGCCATAATTCTTTATCAAGCATATATGAGGATTTCATATCGTCCAACTGTACAGTAATATCATACAATGGATCAGTTTTATCAAATTCGGCTGATGAAAAACCAATGATTACTTCTGGAAAATTATCGTTTCCGGCCATTTCTTGCTGTTTTGCAAGCAAATCTGTATACTTATCATATTTTGAAGCGACAAACCTCTGACCTGAAAATGAAAGGAGTATTCCAATAACTATTGCTATTGCTGATGTTTTCAATATGTTATTAATAAAGAGCCTCCTTATTCCTTTTAATGGCATTCCGATAGAGTGCATTATTGAAAATTTATCTAAATTGTTATTTACGTTCATATGAAGCAAATTATAGATACTCATAATACACAATATGAATAACAGAATAAATAGAACTATAGAGTTGGCATTGGAAGATATTTTTTTCATCTTTGCACTATGCTTCAGTTCATTTAATGTAGTTGTTCTAACATGTTTATTTATGTTAGAAGATACATAACTTCTAATTTCAGCGTCAGTCAGTTCATTATTGAATTTTATCGTCGATGCAGAGTAATTAGGATTATAAAATCCAAGTTGCTCAGCTTTTTCAGCTGTCATTGCTATTCCATATGAACTTGAGAAATTAAACAAGCCACATGATTTTAAAATATCATTTTCTTCCATTCCGGAAGATTTTAGGTTAAGTTGTTTTGTAACCTTAACATTTATATTCTTCATTGTATTTAGTTGAACATGAGTTGTTTCATCGCATAAGCATGTTATCATTGAAATCGTATCTCCGATATCATATGCAAAAGTTCCGTTTTGACTTAATAGGATAATATCATTTGTATTTCCATCGCAAAGTGTTTTCATCATTGTTTCGTTCACAAGTAGTAACGGAAGATCATAAATGGTGTTTTCGCTGAACGAATCATAGTATTCCCATTTGGGATTCATTGGAACTATGCTTTGTGATAACTGTTTAGGTGATTCGGTTTTGTTATCGTATACAACAGTAAGTGCGGGATATAATCCCCATGCCATAACACTAGCTGATTGTTCAAGTGCTTGTTCTTCTTTTGCTGTAATGCCATACTCCTTTTCATATACAGCTATTTCATTTCCCTTTGGTATATTAGCTGAAACAAAACAGTCTATTTCGTTTTTCTTCAAATCTATACCATTAACTAAATAATAAGATGCCTCAGTATTGGTGTTACCTGTTGATAAATAAGAAGTACCTTTATTTAATTGCGAATAATAACAATACCCAAATACCGTGCTACATATTACTATTATCATCGATATAGCAGACATAATTGATAAAATTCGAGTACCTGTTATTTTGGAATATGCAGAGTTTAAGGATTTAGCTTTACCATATGATTTACTCTTCATATTTTTTTTATAAAATGTCATTGAAATGATGCTTTTAATAGGAATTATTAATGATACCACAGCAATTGCAGATGATAATACTATTGGTAATATAAAAGGTGAATTAGTTTTCTGTTCAATAATGTATTCTGCCTTGTAGCCTTTGTAAGCTGATATACCTATCATTTTTTGTAAGTGTATAAGTAATTCATGTAAACCGCAAGCGGTTGCAATTCCCACAACAATTCCTATAATAAGGAAAAGGAATGATTCCGTTATAAATATTGATATCAGTTTTCTTTTAGAGGCACCAATAGATCGTAACAACCGTAAAGACTCTATTCTTTGTGGCATTATAGATATAATACCTGAAAACATTGATATAGCAGCAACTATCATCATTAATAATGTTATCAAATGTATTACCTTTATGTCATCTGTTTTCTTAGTTTGCAGGTATCCTTCAGAAGTATAGTCCATTCCGGACATGGAATCTAAAACTAATTTCTGTTTACCAGAAACGATATTGCTTGTTATCTCCCATAATTTATCAAGACATTCAGACTGATAATTATTGTATTCATCGGAAAAGAACACCTTATCTGAAGTTGCCAGCAGACAATTTGTATATCCTTTAGTAATACTGCTATCAGGATAAATATATAGAGAAGGATTGGGAAATTCTATATCATTACTTGTTATGGTAATGCCATCAGATTTACAGGTATATTCCATATCCATTCTGTTCATATAATTATCTATAATTCCTGATAGTTCAAACGACTTAGAAATACTTTTGCCATTGGAGTCTTCATAATTTAGCTTAACCTGATCACCTATATTAATATCAGAGTATAATTGATTAAGTATAAATTCAGGAATGGCTATTTGTCCTTCTTTGTGTGGCAGCTGTCCTTTTAGCATTGGAGTATGATACATTTCTTCTGCATCAATATTATCGAAACATCCAATAGTATAACTTTTATCTGCAATTGAAAATTTTCCTATTGAAGATATTCTACCGATTTTGTTAATATAGGGAAGTTGAGCAATTTTTTGCTCCTGATCCGCTGTAGCATTCAAAACAGTAACGCTGTAATTACCATTAATATTGTACATATTATGTAATCTTCGTCTTAATTCTGTCCTTTCATTAAGAATTGCAAATACAGCAGTAGCTGTAAGCATTATAATGGAAAGAATCAAAGAGAAAAGTCTCCCTTTATGTTTGCTCCAGTATTTTCGGAATAAGTATGTATTCATAATATCCTCCAGGAAAAATAATTTATTATAACACAATAAAGCAAACATATCTGAAATAATCAAATATGTTTGCTTTATGTTATTCTTAACAAATTAATACGTTACATGGAAGCCACCCGAAGTGTTATTACAATTGTACGGAGTTACATAAAACTTATAGGAACCTGCTGGTAAATTAAAATAACAGTAAAGAGTGGTTCCAGCTGAAGCTGGTATGATGAATGCTCCACATTCATCATCTGTGCTTGCATTTCTTATGGACACAAGAGCCGCTCCATTTGAGGGCCCAAATGAGATTGTTATTGTCTTTTGAGAAGTAAGAGTTATTGTACCATAACAATATGCTCCATTAATTCCAACGTTAGTGAACGAGAAGCTTTTTCCTGACCTAGTGTTAGGCTCGTCAATAGAGATAGTAGTGTCATTACTTTTTACTTCGGCTGCATTTGAAACGATGCCAGTCATACCAGTCATAAGAGTTGCGATTGCCATTACAGAGGCAATTCCTTTTTTGAAAGTGTTTTTCATAAAATGACCTCCCTGTCTTTAGTGACCTGTTTTTATAATCATTGTATAAGATTAGCCGGCATAAACCTTAATACTTTGATTTACTTCTTAAGAAACTCTGGCTTCTTAGGCTCTTCAATCTGGTGAAGTCCCCACATTGAAGCAACACCGTAAGCTCTATCAGCCATTTTTTCAGCAACCTTTTTAATTACTGTAGCCGCTTTAAACTTTGCTTTGTTCATTATATTTCCCCCTTTCGTAGCTTTTGAAATGTCGCAACGATAACCAAAAGTGAAATCAACACCAAAGTATATAAGAATAATACCCCAATGTTATATGATAATACTTTTGACATTACTCCGATAGCGCCATAGAGCAATCCAAGTATTATTGACAAGCATTTGTTTTTTTTCTTTTGTGAATCCGTTAATGGTTTATTAGAATGTTCCATCGGGCATTCTGATAAAAAAATGGCTATTGAAAAAACAAGCATTATAATACATCCGTAGAATGATACCCTTGTAACAGTAAGATTAAATATTAGCAGTAATATAATAAACAAAACCGAAAACAAAATATTACACTTCAAATATGAATTTGCATGATATCCGCCGGTAAATCGCCTTAATGGAATAAAGCAAATCAAGAATAGTATACTTTCTATTAATTGTCCTGAGATTATGCCAATAGAGAATATAAGCACTATATTTAATAGTGAGGAAATCGTGATTTCGAGTCCATATTTATAATACGCTAATGCATCTTCGCTTTTATCAATTACATCTGCTTTTATCAAATATTGAAGCAGCTTATTACTTATGGATTTTATCATTTTTCATCACCCGTTGTCATCTCTTGAGAATAATATACATCAAGTTTTTTCCATAGTCAAGCAATCTGGCACGAAATCGTACATTTAGGCACGAAAATAATAAAAATCAAATTTGTATGAATAAAGCTATACAATTCACTTCAAAATTCTATATTGTTATCCGAAATCAGATAATATGTATCTAATTTTAGAGTTTCTTTTTGTAATTAAGCTCAAAAAGCTACAATTTGTATGATTATAAAGACTTGTTATACATATTTTGATATAATTATGCAAGCAAATGTAGGGGGAGTGAGCAAGTGAAAAAGGATTCGGAATCACTAAGTCATAATTGCGGTTACAAATTATCCGACTTGAGGAAAACGCATAAGCTAACTCAGGCAGAATTAGCTGAAAAGCTTAATATTAGTAAGAGTACACTTGGTCACTACGAACAAGGATTATCCGTTCCGCCTCCACAACTACTTTTAAGTTTTTCTAATTTCTTTCAAATTCCTGTTGATTACCTTCTTGGTAAATGCGCCTGCACCAAAGAATACTCACACTTATCCGATAAATTCTGCGATAATACCACTTTTGGCGATATTGTTAACAGACTCGACGAACTTAGTCTCAAGGATCGCCAGCATATTTTATATCTGTTAAAGATTATGAAACGTGCAAATGAAAAATAGGGAGTACCGCTCTGGGTACTCCCTATTTACATATCAGTATTAATAATTACGGAACAACAGAATTCGTTCTCTTTTTCATAAAAATCACATCTGCCATTATACTTTTCAGCGATATCCCTGATAATACCTGTACCTAAGCCACTTATTTCTTTGTTTTTCTTCGTCGATAGAAGCTGAGGATTATTTTTCAGAACAGATTCCTCTATTGTATTACAGATCAGGAACGTGTAGGTGCCTATATCTTCTGAAATGTTTACCGTAATTCTTTTTTCATCACACTTTATTGCAGAGGTTGCCGTAATAGCATTATCAAGCATATTAGATAGTAATCTGCAAAGATCGATATCATCGATTCCAACAAAAGAATCTATTGTCATACAAGTTGCGTTAATATCAAAAGATTTTGCGATAGTTAATTTAGCGTTAATAATTGAATTGGCAAAAGTATTTTCTGTATTAACAAATATTATCCTGTTGTCAGCGATGTTTGTCATTTTTTGGAGATGATCTCGTGCTTTATCAAGTTCTCCGTTTGATATAAAATCACTAAGTACTTGATACATCGCTTTACTATCATGTCTCATTTTTTGAATGAGATTGTATTCTAAATTAGCATTTTCAATATATTGTTCATTATAAGCAATTTTTATCTTTAGCTTTTCATTTTCTATAACAGCTAAATTTTTCTTTCCTAAGTCGATTATAAGGTAAAAAGAAACTATATTTATAACTAATATGGATATAATTCCTATGATAACATATATCAAACTCGATTTGGAAATACTGTCAAGTGCTATCAATATAAAGAAAGCTCCTATAACAATGCTGAGTAATAGAATAGTTGTTATAAGCAGCCATTCACCATGTGATAGTTGATATATGCTGCTATTTCTTTTTCCGAGTATACTTATTGATAGAGCAATAAGATATAAAATCAGTAATTGAGCAATTGTTACTGTTATAAATCTTTGGAAGCTTTTTTCATTAGTTATTTCGCTTATTTCTTCTTTGAATATAAAGCTTGAACAGCTTAAACAAAGGGCTGTGATTACCAAACCAATTACAACAGGAAATACCGATGCAAATAGTTTTAGCAATATCTTGCCTTTTAAACAAATAACACAATATATAAAAATCAAAGCAATATACAATAATGCGAGAAAATGTTCGAATGCTGATATCGAATTAAGGCATGATATCAGTAATGTGTACATTGCTGCAAATAAAAGTCCATGATTTTTCAAAAACTTTTCTGAATATTTTCCACCCAAAAATTTGAATGGAAAATACATCATTATAAAGCCCTGAAAACAGTTTACACCGATTTCAAATAGATCCCATAATATTTTCATAATGTATCCCTCAAATATAACGTAAATCTTTGATCAACGTTTTCTTTATAACTTGCTCCCATTGTTAAAGGCTTTCTGATTCCATTAAAATTAATATATACCTTGCCGATTTTTTTATCTATAGATTTTATGTGTTTTAAATTTACAATATAGCCTCGATGTATTCTTACAAAACCATACGAGGATATTTCTGATTCAGTTTCATTAATAGAACCTCGCTTAATTATAGGCGTTTCTCTGTTTTGAATATAGTATTTAAGATAATGTTTGCTGCTTTCAATATACACAATGTTATGATAGTAAACAACAGCTGTTTCTTCATCATTTTCAAGAACTATTTTTTTATGCTGTTTCATGTGCTCCATAAGTTTGCCAATCACTGATATTATAGTCCTATTAAAATCATCAGGCGGATCTTTGGGGATAAAATTAAACGGCTGAAAGTCAAAGCTCTTATAAACAAGATTAGAATGACTAGTTACAAATATTATAAAGCATTGTAGGAAGCTATCTCTAAATTGTTGAGCTATTTCAAATCCTCCTATTTTAGGCATATCAATATCGAGAAATAAAACATCAAACGCCGTATGCCTATTGTCGTCAAGTAAAAGTATCCCATTTCTATAACATTTAATATTATAGTCATCTGTGTACTTAGCGAACTCTCTATCTATTTTTGTTTTTAATATGCCGAGTGTGTACTCATCGTCATCGCAAATTGCAATTCTAATCATCAAAACATCCCCTATAGCAATCTTTGCTTTGACAGAAAAACAACACCTATTTAGAAATATAAGATTAGTTGATAACGGTGATATTTATTTATAATAATGTCGTGTTGGAATCTGTTCACCCTATTTTACCACATTTTTATTCAAAAATCAACCTATATCTTTGGACTTTAACGGTAACCTTGTTAAAAATCTGGCAATCAATTACAGTCCACCAAGCCCTTAGAAATTATAATTATAGTAATTACTTTTCATTTGCACGTTTCATAATCTTTAACAGATATAAAATATGCTGGCGATCTTTGAGACTAAGCTCATCGAGTCTGTTGACAATATCACCAAAAGTGGTATTATCACAGAATTTATCAGATAAGCGTGAGTATTCTTTGGTGCAGGCACATTTGCCAAGAAGATAATCAACGGGAATATGAAAAAAATTAGAAAAACTTAAAAGCAACTGTGGCGGCGGAACGGATAATCCTTGTTCGTAGTGACCGAGGGTACTCTTACTAATATTAAGCTTCTCAGCTAACTCTGCCTGAGTTAGCTTATGCGTTTTTCTCAAGTCAGATAATTTGTAACCGCAATTATGACTTAATGATTCCGAATCCTTTTTCATTTGCTCACTTCCCCTACATTTGCTTGCACTATTATATCAGAATATGTGTAACAGGTCTTTATAATCATATAAATTATACTATTTTCAGCCAATAAGCAGCAGAAAAACTCAAATCTCAGATATAGTATATCCGATTTTGGAGTAAACACGTTTAAATTCATTGCAAAATTCTTATTTTTTCTCTCTAAAATGATTTTTATATTTTTCGTGCCAAAATATACGATTTCGTGCTGAATTAATGGACATACTGTTCACTTATTGTTATAATGTACATATAACGATACACTTTTCGACAAGAAAGGCAGTGAATAATATGTGCATTGACAATAGTAAATGTAAGTACTTATCTGTACTATCGGCAAATCCCGAATCAGCAAGAAGATGCCATGCTTTAGCTGGGCGCCCTACACAAGAACATAAAATTGTTCCAAATAGTTACAGAGATATTTTTATGTCTGACCGTGACCGAATCCTTTATTGCAAGTCGTTTCTTCGTCTTTCCGGAAAAACTCAGGTTTATGCACCAAGCACTGGCGATCATCAGCGAACACGATTAACGCACACCTTAGAAGTATCACAGATAGCTAGAACAATATCCCAAGCTCTTAATCTCAACTGTAATCTTACAGAAGCAATAGCATTAGGTCACGATATCGGGCATACACCTTTCGGTCACGCTGGTGAGCAAATGCTTCATGAGATTATGTCTCCTAAAAAAGAAAACAACTATAACGCTCCCAAAAGAACCACAATATACGAATTAACAAAGGACGAAGAAGATGTATACCAGCCTCTTTATGGATTTAAACATAATCTTCAGAGTGTAAGATGTCTTGTTGAGGATTTAGAATCCAGGCGCAATCTTTATGGTCTTGACTTAACAAACTATACATTATGGGGAATAATGCATCACTCATCTCTTGAATATAAAAGTGGAAAAGTTGATACTAATACTCTTAATTCATCTTTCTATGATATGTATATGCCATATTGTAATAATTGGTCAAATAAAGATGCCTGGTCATTTGAAGCACTTGTTGTTGCTGAAGCTGATGAAATAGCTCAGATGCATCATGATTTAGAGGATGCGATTCGCAGAAAAGCAGTAACTAAAGAAAAAATCATAACAATCCTAAAAAATCTTTATGATTTAATGGATGATGCAGATAAAACTACCATTGATATTTTAGAACAAGAAAAATGGGTGCCAAGAGAACACCTTATAGCTAAAACATCAAAAATAATTGTAAACACTCTTGTTACCACTCTTTTAAAAGCCACACATGAGAATCTTTTCAATCTTATTGAAGAAAATAAAACAGATTCGATTAATAGTGACACTCCGGAAGAGGAAAAAGTAAGAATATACTCCGAATCAGCAAAAATAGTATTACGAAAAAGCTATAGTGAGCGTGAAATAATATCATCTATTGGTTATGACGTATTAAAAAAAAATAATACCGAAAATACTAAGAAGGTCAGGGATTTTCAACATACAATTTCTAAAGCTGTTATAAACACTCATGACGTTCAAAGAAGCGACTCAAAAGGCAAGTATATTATAAAGAATCTCTTTGAAGCATACAACACTAATCCACAGCAATTACCAGACTCAGCACTAAAGAATCTTTATAAAATACTAAAAGCAGACGGTTTTGATTTCACGAATCATTTTATTATAGATAACAATCAGGAATTCTTTAACATAGAAAGTGATGAACTTAGAGATATAATAAATGATGCTGTTTCAAAGATACGTTTCGATGATCCAAAAACTGGAAAGGATAAGCGCCGTGATATACTTATAATGAGAATAATCTGTGATTACATTGCAGGAATGACTGATAGTTTTGCTATAAGCGAATACGAAAAGCTATACGGCTAACACTACTTGAAAGAGCGTACCAAGACTCATTGGGGCGCCCTTCGTAATATCACATTAATGCATCTGATAATAATCCAACTTAATTCCAAGCTCCTGCTTCTTTCTGTCAATAGCCCTCCTGAGCTTCTTATCGACCTGTGAGCTGAGTTTTCTTTGCTGCTTGTCATAATCATCGGAGATAAGTCGGCTGAGACTTGAAAGCAGTCCTATTACTGATTCTGCGATAAGAGCATTTTTATGGTCGCTACTGTTATTAAATATATTCTGTGCGTATACATTGCCGTCAGCCACCGACTGCATAAGCCATTCCATACCTTTTTCGCGGTCAGGAGCAACGCCGTCAGCACCATAATAATAAATACGTCCGAGCCAGTATGATGCCCACATATTATCAGGAGCAACTGATTCAAGTAGCTTTATGGCTTGAGGGACGTTCTTTCGCTCATCAGTCAGATATAACTTAGCGAGCGTATACATCGCATCACGGTTATTGTTAGCAACAGCAATTCTCAGATAGCTCTCAGCTCTGACATGATTCACAGGCACATATTCTCCCTTGAAATAGACCTTTCCGAGCATGTACGCAGCAGAAGTATCGCCGTTGTCCGCACATTCTGTGAGTATTGCAAGTCCGCGAGGAATATCCTGCGGAATATATTCTCCGCTTAGAAGCTCCTGTGCAACTATGCGCTTTGCCTGCATATTTCCTTGTTCTGCCGACTCTGACAGAAATTTTAAAGCTTTTGGTTTGTCTACTTTCGTTCCGAGTCCGCAGTAATACATTCGTCCGATCTTGTACAGCAATTTCTCATCCTTATCGTATGAGAGGAAAGCAAAGAGAGCCTTGCGGTAATGCTCATGTGCGAGTTCAATATTCTGCTCAACGCCGCTGCCGTAATAATACATCTGAGCAAGCGCGTAATCAGCAAATTTCATCCCAAGACGCGCCGCTTCAGAATACCACAAAAACGCTTTTGACAGATCCTTTTGTGTTCCTGTACCATAGCAGAACATATTCGCAAGGTTATGCTGTGCGTATTTGTTTCCTGCAATAGCAGACTGCTCCAGCCACTTGAAGACAGTTTCGGGAGCTTTCTCTGTTCCGCTGCCGTAAAGATACATCTTGCCTATGCGGTACTGAATATACGGGCGCAGCTTTTTGGCTGAAGGCTCTATCTGTAAAAAGCTTTGCAGAGCCTTTTGGTAATAATTTTCATCGCTGTATTTTCCCATGTCGTGTATGGCGAGTATATTGCCTTTGTCAGCTTCATCTTTAAGCTGCTGTAGGGCTTGAGACTTCTCGTTATCGGAGCTTTCCTTATCTGCAAGCACTTTAACGGCAGACTTGTATTCCTCTGACCACCTGATGTACATTCTTGTGTTATCAGTCTGTTCTTCTTCGACATTCTGTGGCGTATCATAATCGTAATAATAACCGCTGTCAGTATCGTCCTCAATCTCATCGGTACGATTATCGTTGTCGGCAACAGGAAAATCAAAGCGTATCTCCGCAGCCGCCTTGATTATCATATTCTTAACAGACTTGAAATGCTCGTTATCGACTATTGCAGGGAAATCAACCTTTGCTGAGGAATAAAAGTCGTGTTTGCTCTGCTCCATATCACACCACAGCTTGTACATTTTCTGTATGGATTCATTCTGCGAAAGCCTCAGAAAGATATCGTCAACTGTCTGCTTTGTATCTTTGGGCAAGTATCCATAGACCTTTTTTCCTTTTGTATTCTGAAGCTGTCCATGTAACTTCCGCATAAGATCAACTATTTCTGTATCAATACAACTATTGTCAGCAATATCACTTGAAAGCTGTTTCATAAGCTTTGCACTCTCAGCTTTAAGAAGATCGCGTGTATCTGTCTGCTGCTGATAGAGATGCTTCAGCTCGTCTGCGTAAATATCATTCATAAAACCGCTGCGTATCTTATCGCAGCCTTGCTTGGTAAGAAATCCCTCACGCTCATTGGTCGAGTACACGACTATGTGAACGTGAGGATTTGTTTCTTTATCGTGAAAGGCAGCGTACCATTTCAGATTCGCCATATCTATTTTCGACTGCTTCGCTATATTTGGTATCTGCCGCTTTATAAGCTCACGCCACGCTGTCAGGTTATCGTAACCCATTTTCTGAGCATCGTCCCTACGGAGAGATACAACGTGAGTCCATACATTTCCTTTATGCTCAGCAACCTCTTTTGCGACCTTTTTCAGTGATATCGGTTCATCAGTTTG
>AUXO010512317.1_pt1 | contig 12955 bp, 20 predicted proteins | sample 768731 | NCBI WGS metagenome assembly AUXO01 (sample SAMN02715735, study PRJNA202380) | gut metagenome | biome: sheep rumen | host: Ovis aries | place: New Zealand: Palmerston North
CTGCCAGAGGGCTACACAATGATTGAAAAAGATGGTCTGTGGATAGCGACAGCCCATGAGATTGAAAGTGAGGAAGAATGAGCGCAGACGAATTGGCAATAGTTACCTGTCCTAAGTGTGGAGAGATAATGGTAATCCCCAAAGAGGAAGAAGACGATGCTGAATGTTGGTTGTGCGGAACCTTATGTGAGGCGGAGGAAGACGAGGAGGAAGAATGCGAGAGCTAAAGTTTAGAGCGTTTGATACCGGGAATAAGACTTGGACTTTCGTGACGCTTGGCGACCTAATCTGCGGAGCTTGCACAGAAAATGGCGACAAGCCACTAAGCGGAGCGAAGCAAGTTTGGGAGCAATATACAGGGCTTAAAGACAAGAACGGCGAAGAGATATATGAGGGGGATATATTGGATGACGGGGAGGGGCATGTTGGCAAAGTTTTATATAACGAACGGATAGCAAGTTTTGCTTATGAGTGGGGGATCTGTGGCTCTACTTTTATTGGCCTTTATACTTCCGATATGAAAGTCATCGGCAACATTCACGAAAACGGAGAACTGTTAGAGGAAGGGAAAAAATGAAAAAGCGTTGGAAAGTCATGTTTGCACTCGAAAATAGTTCGATGTGGCGCAAGAGATTATGCGCTACTAAATTGAGAGCGTATTATTGGGCGTTTTGGTTACTAAGGGCAGGGTTCAGCGTGAGGATAGAGAGGAATGAAGGATGAGCGAGCCGAACCTAATCGACATCACGAACGACAAAGAACTTATGGACAGGGTGCTAAAGAAATCAGCAGAGATGCAGGAAGAAACGTTAAAGAAGGTGGAGGAGAAAGAATGAAGGAGTCCACACTCCAATGCCATGTCGCCGACTATTTGAGACTCCGCTACCCACGCGTCCTATTCCACTCTGATTACGGGTCGGGCATAAAGCTCACCCCGGGGCAAGCCACCAAGCAAAAGCGACAGAATGGCGGCCGGAGAGCTTGGCCGGACCTTTTTATTGCAGAGGGCAGAGGATATTTTGTTACGAGAGGTGATAAGCCGCCAGCTTTTGGGAACTTTATATGTACGGTTGGCGAGACCGACCTGTATATCTGCAATGGGTTATTTATTGAGTTGAAGCGCGATGGGGAACGTATCCTGAAGAAGAAAGACTTGACATATGTGAGCGAGCACATAAAGGAACAGGCCGAGATGTTGAATGCGCTACAGGAGCGAGGTTATGCCGCACGCTTCGCTGTAGGCTTTGACCAAGCCAAGCGAATCATTGACGAGTATCTTGGTGCCCCAGCCGAGGAGGAGGTGAAGTTCTAATGGGCTATCTTATCCGCGTCCTGCATGAGTTCTCTGACCGCGTCACGGGCAACATCGTCAAGGTTGGTTCCATATTCGAGACGGACGACTACGAGCGCGTCCGCAATATTATCAGGCTACGTCTAGGCGAGTTCGCCGGGGTTAAGCATCCAGAACGTAAGGGGCCCCGCATCATGATCCACCAGAAGTATTGTTACAAGATTGGCGGCATCGAGACGGCTAATATGGCTATCGCCAAGGCGTTCCAGGGCCGCAATATCGTGTTCGTATTTGGCTCTGGTGACACAGACCAGATAATGGCTCTCGGCGAATATCAGGATGTCATTATCGATGACGGCCGCCAGACCTATGATGTAGATGTATGTATCTTTACGAACTACGACTCCGCCCCGGTCATCATGGATCGTGTCCACGCTCGCAAGATTTACCAGCAGATTCATGCTGATTTCTACGCTCTGAAGCAGATGCCACAATGGCGCAACTTTACTTGGGAACCGAACCCACGGGCAAGTGCCATTTTAAGTGTGTCTGAGACCGCACAGAAGGGCCTAAAACGCGCTTTTCAGCTCGACTCGATAGTAGTACCGAATATCCTATCTAAACGCGATTCTAGACCGATTGTCTTTATGAGTTTGACACGGGCCACACCCGAGAAGGGAGTGGATAAGTTAGTGGCCCTACTCCGCCGTTTCGACGAGGCCAACAAGGACTACGTTCTATTCTTATGCTCATCCATTGAGCAAGGCGAGGACTCCGACCAGCTATATCTTAGAGAAAGCCCACGCGTCATCGCTGTCCAGCCCACGCCGTACGCTCAGGAGCTACTTAGAGCGGCAGACTACCTGATTCAGCTCAGCTACAACGAGTCCTATTGCTACTCCGTCCGGGAGGCTTTACAGCTTGGAGTTCCGTGCATCGTGTCGGACATCCCGGAGCTAAGGAAACTAGTCCAGAATGGCAAGAATGGCTACATCTACCATGATGGCGACAATATCGAGCCATTCTTTAAGAGGCTCAAGCCAAATCCAAGAGAAGAAGATATAAGCCCATTATGGGAGAAAGTGTTAGATGGTGAATTGTAGATTTTCTATTGTCATCCCGAACTACAACAACGCCGTGTGGCTAGATAAGATGTTCGAGAGCATCTATGTTCAGACCTATAAGAGCTACAACGTCACATTCGTAGATGATTGCTCTACTGACAATAGCATCGAGATTGCTGAGAAATGGGCGCCTAAGCTGGGCGACTTTTGCCTTGTGAAGAACAAGGCCAAGAGGTGGAATGGGGGTTCGAGGAATGTTGGTCTGCGATACGCCACAGGGCAGTACACGCTTTTTCTCGATAGCGATGATTGGTTTATTGATGCAACGGTTCTAGAAGAAATCGACAAGACAATCGAGGCCAATAACTACCCCGACTTGGTTCGTCTGAGCTATTGTTCATTGATTGGCGACCAACTATCTTTGTGTGACTTAAGTGGCCAGACCACTGTTGGCCAAATCGTATCAGACCCAAATGTGGCCTGCTGGACTAAGTGTATTAAGACGGACAAGATCGTAGCATTCCCGGAAGACACATTGATGGAGGATGTGGCCCAACACATTGCTCAGTTGGACAAGGTTGAGACCGTTGCCGCCATAGGCAGGGGGGTTATCGTGTGGAACCGCAACAACGCCAATAGTTGTAGCAGGGATGAGACGCTCCAGAATGGGAAGTGGAAGTCGAGCCTTTATCGCTACTACGCCGATCTGCTCGAACTTATTGTGACTCGACCCGAGTGCCAGGCGGAGCTAGAGCGTCGCAGGGCCATCGTGCTAGACAACATCAAGAACGACAGGTTCGTGCAGTAAATCTGACATCGAGTTCTAGTCGTGATATTGAGACCTTATGAAGACATTGACGCTAACCTTTACCAAAACAGTTCAAGGGAGCGAGGTTGACGCGTTCGGGAATCCAATCGAGACCACAGAAGAGATAGCTGTCGACGGTTGCCTTATAGCGCCAATTACTGAGCCTACGAACCACCGCGAGCAGCAGGCGCTCGAGCAAGGCAAAGACCAAGTTCGCATTCATCTGCCGAAGACCTTTACCGGCGACCTTGGTGGCTCCGACGTGGAGTGGGGCGGCAAGACATTCCATCTCGACTCATCATCCGTCCAGTTTATGAATGAGAACTGCCCAACACCATGGAATCGTTACTTCAGAGCGGAGGCTATGTATGAATAATGTTGAAGCAATCGTAATCGCATGGCTCCGTGAGCTAGTGCCGGGGTACCCAGCCAGCTCAGAGGTGCCAAAGACTCTACCGAAGCGGTTCACTCTCGTCCGCCGCACCGGTGGCGACCGTGTGGCCATGGTGGGCGACAACGCAGAGGTGCTTATAGAGGTCTACGACAAAGATTCGCGCGCAGATTGCTCAGAGATAGCTAGCTTCATCTCCGACCACATCAGCCAACTCCGCGAGGATTATGACGACATCACAAGGGCCGAGGTCAACTCCAACATATCCCTAGACGATACCGTGAAGGGCTACCATCGTTACCAGCTCTACTGCGACGTGTTCCACCGCCGTACCATTAGCGACTAGACAACTAACAGCCGTCTGACAGGCTGTTTTTTGTGTGCTATTTTCGCGCTAACAGATAAACGCAAACTGGAGAAATAGCGGAATGACCCAATATTACAAGAAAAACGAAGACGGCGAGTTTGTAGAAGCGGACTTGTCGCAGGAAGACATCAACCAAGCAGTTCGGGAGCGTGTCGACCGCGTCAATCGCAAGTACGCCGACTACGACGAAATCAAGAAACAGAATGAGGAGTTCTCAGCGAAACAACGTGATTTCGAGGACAAAATCAACGGCCTGTTGACAGATAAAGCTAATCTGGAGGACAAGGTCAAGGCGGCAGAGCTAGCCACCGAGAAAGTCCGCATCATCAACGAGTTCAAACTCTCAGACGATCTAGCCGACTTTGTAGAAGGCGATACGGCCGAGGAAATGCGAACGCGAGCTGAAAAGCTGGCGCACAACATGGCCACAAAGGCTATCGACATCGACAAGACAGAAAAGCCTGAAGCTAAGAAATCTGACTTAGCTAAACTGGCTGACAACCTATTTGGGTCGAATAATACCAAATAATCTCACAAGGAAGTTTTAATCATGGCAAACCCACTTTTGACCAATGCTCTCGACCTTGCGGAACATACCGCGTCGGGCATCTGGAAGAAGAACATTAAGGGTGGCATCATCGGAAGCTTGACTCCAGATGACCCACAAATCATGGTTGGCGCTACCGATTTCTTCACTTTCACCGGCACTCCAAAAGCTGAGTTAGTTGGCGAAGGCGCAAACAAGTCCAGCATGGACGGTACCCCAGCCAAGAAAACGAGCAAAACCTACAAGGTTCAGCTTACTTACCGCTTCAGCGATGAAGTCCGCTACGCTGACGATGAATATCGTCTACGCTTAATGGAAGCTCTCGCTGGCAACATCGCAACTGGTGTTAGCCGCGCTGTTGATTTAGTAGCTATCCACGGCATCAACCCACTTACTGGTCAGGTCGCGGCATCAGTTACTGACTACATCACGAAGAGTGGCAACGGTCACGTTATCAACTCCACTTCTGCAACTCCAGAGGTCGATCTCGACGCTGCCGCCGCAGCACTTCAAGGCTCTGGTTACGTAGCAACTGGTATCGCACTTGACCCTGTCTACGCTGGCGTCTTGGCTCGCACCAAGAAAACCAACGGTGACCGCGTATTCCCAGAACTCGGTCTTGGCTTCAATGTCGACCGTATCGCTGGTATCCAAGCCGCTGTTTCTAACACGGTTTCTGGTTCTGCTGAGTTCCCGAACGCTATCTCAACTGGTGTTGGCGGCATCATGGCTGACTGGTCAGCTCTTAAATGGGGTATTGCTCGCAACGTTCCGCTCCATATGATTGAGTACGGTGACCCAGATGGTGCTGGCGACTTGCAACGCACCAACGAAATCGCTATCCGCGCCGAAGTTATCTTTGGCTTTGCGATTCTCGATGACGATGCATTCGCCATCATCAAACAAGCTCAGGTTTCGGCCTAGCCCAACTAGAGAGAACCACTCCGAAAGGGGTGGTTTTTTCTATCTGACATTTTCGCCCAAACATTGTATCTAGGTGGTATATGGCAACCCCCACTCAGAGAAGCTACATCAAAGACTTATCCGTCCAAAGACTCAAAGAGTTCAAAGAGTTCAAAGAGATGCTCTACTCCAACGGCATCGTGTCGCCAGACTCGGAGACCGTGAAGAACGCCAAGAGTGTGGATGCTATCTTAGATGCTACTACTGACGCGCAAGCTTCAAAGATGATTGATGTACTCATCGCGCGCCAAGCCCCAGTGCGCGCTAGAACCTACGCTCAGAAGCGCTCAGAGCGCGTTATAGAGCTTCTAGACAAGATTAAGGGAACGGCTAACGATTGGAGCTACGATGAACTACGGTAAGCTTGCAGACACTATCGACAAAGATCTGCTCGAGGCCGTCGATCTCATTCTGAACACCGAGGTCGACCCCGAAACGCGCCAGCTCAACCTAGAGATATTACTCCGAGAGGCTGGCACCGAGGTTTACGAGGTTATCTATGCCATGAACGCCTACGACATGGAGATTGAGTATACTAGAGGCCCCGGTATCAATGACAACTACTACGGCATGGCTAAGCACCTATCCGACTCCATTTCGCTAGGGGGCAGAGAAGACGTTATCGCTCAGCTCCAGCTATGGCTACAAGACCAGATACACAAAGCCCAGTACGACGCTTTCGAGACCGCCGGGCAGAGTGGCAAGTATAGGGTAGCAACCCGCACCGAGCTACCCGGCTGTTGCGAATGGTGCGCTCGCCATGTTGGCACCTTTGTCGAGCCATCATGGGAGGTTTTCGCCCAGCACGACCACTGCAGAGGCTCCATCGAGACTTCGGGGTGGAAATCTCATAACGGAACGCTCACAGGTAGAGGCTGGAAACAATACAAGCGATAAGGAGGAATTATGGCTAAGAAAGAAGCTAAGAAAACCGAAGATGTCAAAGTAATCACCATCGAGAAGAAGGCTGTCGTTAAGTGCGTTTCGCCATTCTATGACATCAAGGCCGACCTAACACGCCATGCCGGCGACCAGTGGGAGGTGGGCTCCGAGCGCCTAGCCGAGCTCAAAGCCGCCCAGGAGGCCCAGGGGGTCACTCTAGTGGAAGTGCTATAATCAAATCAAAGTTAAGCACGCAACAGCGCGGTCAAGTCTGGTAACAGAGGGAAACAAAATGCCAGACGAATTTACTAATGCAGTCAATGAAGTCGCTACCAAACTTCTGAACAAGCTCCAGACACTCGCATGGTCTGCAGGGGTGAAGTACGAGTATTACAACGCTACCCAAGGGGTAGTTGACTTGGGCATATCCGTGCCTAAGAAGTTTAAGAATATGAAGCCCGGCGTGGGTTGGGCTAGTCGCGCCGTTAACACTATCGCCGACCGTATCAATTTCGATGGTTTCGCCAATGACGATTTCGGTATCAATGAGCTGTTCGATAAGACCGGCGCGCCAGCTATACTCAACAAGGCTAAAACAGATGCCCTTATTGCAGGGTGTTCTTTTGTGGCAGTCGTGCCGACAGACGATGGCGCAGTCAAGCTTTTGCCTTTTACTGCCACGGAGGCTACGGGCAACATCGACCAACGTACCGGCCTACTCGACACCGGCTTGGCGGTAGTTAGGTGGTATCCATACGAAGATAATATTTACACGGGCTTTTGGCGCGATTGGAGCAAGGTTGGCTTAGTGCCAGCCGACTATATCCTGTTCGCCAAGGACTTTACCGCCTACTTCGTGAACCAGCAGTTAGCGAGGGTTATAGAAAACCCAACAGGCCGTCCATTGCTCCATGCTCTCACTCATCGCCAGTCGGCAGATCGCCCGTTCGGCAAGAGCCGCATCTCTAACACGGTTCGTAGAATTGTGGACGAAGTTGGCCGCCTAAAGATCCGTTACGAGATAGCCGCCGAGTTCTACTCAGCCCCACAGCGCTACATCAATGGCCTAGCCGAGGGCACTATGGACAATGCCGATCTAGAGAGCGCCATTGGGAAGATATGGGGCATCACAAGAGACGAAGATGGGGAGAAACCTGAGATTGGTCAGCTTGCACAAATGAGCATCAACCAGTTCAGCGACCAGAAGAAAGACTTGGCACGAGACTTCTGCGCCGAGACCGCACTCACGCTCCGCAACCTTGGCTACGAGACCGCCAACCCTACATCCGCCGAGAGCCTATCCGCCATGTCCGATGACCTACTCTTAGAGGCCCAAGAGAGCCAACAGGAGTTTGGCAGGGAGTTCAAGGAGATTGCTATCTCTATGCGCATGGTACTAGACGGGAACAACACCATCCCTGAGAGACTTCGCGCCATTGACCCGACCTGGAAACCACTATTCCAGATTGACGTTGGCTCAGCTGGTGACGCCGTCTACAAGCTCATCCAGGCTATGCCAGAGCTGGCTGGCACAACCACGCTCTACCGCATGCTCGGCATGAACATTCGTGAGGCTGAGGCTTTGTCTAGAAGCACCGCCATGGCGCGTCCATCTAACTTTATGAGGAGCGAGACAGCAAATGAGTGACGCAGTCATAATCGCACTTATCACGGCAGGGTTCCCAACCCTTACGACCGCCATTACGGCCATCTGCCAGTCTCGAGCCGCCAAGAAGAACGCCGCTAAAGACTCCATCTTACAGATGATAATGGAGGACCACCTGGCCGTGCTCGAGGATGGACTCCCGACTAACTACCAGAACATCCTACACGAGTTCGACATCTACTCGAAGAATGGCGGAAACTCATACGTCCACGAGAAGATAGACGACTACAAGAAGTGGTTTAAGCATGTTGAAGGAGAGAAACATGGAAGAAACACCAAATAACTACGCTACCGTCGATGACCTATCGCTCTACTGGCGCCCCATACTCGACAGCGAGACCGGCCGCACCAATGACTTACTCACGCTTGCTAGCTCGAGGCTCCGCGTAATTGCCACCGAGTCTGGCGTAGACATAGACCAGAAAGTCGAAGACTACCCAGACTACGCCAACGTGGTTAAGTGGGTCACGATGGAGGCCGTTAAGCGCGCCTTAGCGACACCCACCGACGTGCCGCCTGTAGATAACTACTCGCTAGCCGCTGGGCCGTACAGTGAGAACTACCGATTCACAAACCCATCTGGTGACCTATGGTTCAAGAAGTCCGAGCTAAAAGACCTTGGGCTTGCCGGGAGACAGATGGCTAAATCTATAACACCTAATACAAGGAGAAACATCTATGGCGAATAAAGTCTACAACATGGAAGGTGGCTTGCACTCCGCCGCCGCCTATTCGGCATTCGAGAACGCCCTTTACGGCTCATGTGTAGCATCTGCTACCGACTTCGTAGCAACGGCTGGCACGGGCATGGTCGTAAACCTATCGGCTGGTAATGGCCTTATCTCTACGGGCACTGGGTTCGCCCGTCGCATCGCTTCCGATGCCACTAATAACATCACGATTGCCACCGCCGCATCATCCGCGCGCATCGACTCTATCGTCGCCTATATCGATGGTAGTATCACCCCAACGACTAGCGTGATAGACAACACCAATGGCATCTTGAAGTTCACATCGGTCAATGGCACGGCTTCCGCCACCCCATCCGCCCCAACTACAGCCACGATCCAGTCGGCTATCGGAGCGGGCAACCCTTACATGGTGCTTTGGGATGTAACCGTTCCGGCCAACGCCACGTCGCTCACGTCGGCCACATTCACAGACCGCCGTAATATCGCCAGCGTCACTTCGATAATCGCCAGCCTACAGGCGCAACTCAACCTAAATGACATTCAGTCTAGGACGCTCACATTCAACGGTAACAGAAACGCCTATGTCACGCTCGCCCAGAACTCGGCGGGCACCCTGTTCAAGTTCTATGGCCAGTTCTATTTCGATAACAACACCACATCGGCCGTCAACCTGAACACATCGTCATTCTCGAAGGTGGCAGTGCCAGGGGCATCCAACATCTACGGTTTCTCTACAGGGCTCACACTTAACAGCGCCCCATCATCGGCTTACATGATCACCCAGGCTGGCTACGGTGCATTCGGCACTCTTGGCTACAACAAGACCAACACTGGCTACATGGACGCTGGCAACTTCTTTGCCGTCCAAATCTATGTGGGCTCGAACGGCCAAATCTACATCGCGCCATACGGCAACAACTGGAACTCCGGCAACGAGGTCGTAAGCGCCAATACGCGCAACAGGATCTTCTGGCTACCGCAACTTTACTGGAACGGTGACTTTGGCGACAGCCAATAATAGAGCCACACAACGAAGATGGGTTTCACACCCATCTTTTTTGTTAAAAGCCCATACAGAGCGAATTAAGCGTTTTCTACGGCATTTCTGACAATGGGCTCTATGTGGCATATCATGGGCATATAACCGAGCAGGGAACTGTTGGGCTACAAACTCCAAATGGGAGTTCTACTAAATGGCAGCAAATAATGCGTCGAATGTTTCATTCGGCAAACCAAAAGCAACTGGCGGCGTATGGATCGCTCCAGCTGGCACAACTCTACCAACTGACGGCACGACCGCTCTAGCGAGCGCGTTCGTCAACATGGGCTACATCTCCGAAGATGGCTATGTCCAATCAATCGAAACCGACACCGAAGAGATTCAAGCTTGGGGTGGCGATACTGTTCTAACTGAGCAGTCGAGCTACGCTGAGACTCACACGGTCAACTTCATCGAGACCAACGTCGACACGCTAAAGGTCATCTATGGTGCGGCTAACGTTACTGAGTCTAATGGTGCTATTACCGTCCACTCAACTGGCAAAGCTCTCGAAGAGCACGTCGTAGTTATCGAGCTAGTCTTGACTGGTGGCCGCATCAAACGTGTGGTCATCCCACGCGCAAAGATTGCGGATCGTGGTGGCGACATCACTTACGATGACACTACGGCTATTGCTTACCCAGCAGTGTTCAGCGCAAGCCCGAACAGCAATGGCGATTATCACATCGAGTATATTGCCGCTGTACAAGCTTCGGCCTAATCTGTAAGTCTCCGTGAAAGCCACTCTCGCCAAGGGTGGCTTTTTCTATCTGACATCTATCGCTCCGAATGATAAATAGTCTCCAATAAACGGAGACTATTTTATGGCAAACGAACTCAAAGAATTGGAGTTTGATGGTTTCAAATTTAAGGTCAACCCCGACAGCATTGACGATATGGAGTTTCTCGAACTCGCCGACGCCGTCGAGAACGTGGGCGACATGTCCAAGTACCCGGCGCTAGTCAAGATGCTCATAGGCGAAGAGTATTACCGAGCGGCCGTGGAGCACTTCAAGGGCAAGTATGGCAAGTTCAGCGCTACCAAGTGTGGCGAAATGTTCGCCAGCGCTATAAAGGCTCTCGACCCAAAAGACTAGCCCTGCTACAAGCACGCAGGGATTACCCAGACCAGCTAGAGGCGGACTTCCAACAGTTCTATGGCTTAGACATCTACAGCACCAAGCCAGCTAAGGCGGCTAGGCTGATGTTACAACTCCCGAAGGAGAGTCGCCTTATGAGAATCATGGCTCCAGAGAACGAATGGGGGTGGAATGAGCTACTCACGAACAAGACCAACCACTTATTAGAGGTGCTACTTTGGTCAAAGACCGAAGGAGCCACAAAGCGACCGCCAGTAGGCTACCCAGAGCCATTCGTGCCACCATTTATCCATAGACCACCAAAGGCACCCGACGCTGAGGCGCACGATCTGGACGACATTAAGTCAATTCTGTCGAAACCACGGGTGAATGTTAAAGTGAGTTCAAATGAGCAAGAAAGTTAAGTTCGCCATGAACACAGGCCAAGGGGGTGGCGAAACTGTTATTCAGGACATGGCTGAGCCGGCAGTCCGCAAAGCCGCCGAGAGAATCGCCGAGAGAGCCGACCGTATATCTGGCTCGATGAGAACCCACCCAAACACGTTCAGCGTTTCCGAAGTGGCAATCGGATTGCCGAACAGCCGTGGGGGTAAGCGCGTCTACGCGGTCGTCAGCGCCGACGAGCCGAATGGTGGGGAAGCCTACAACCTAGACAAGCAAGCCTTGCACCTTGCGCTAGATGCCGGGCGCGTCACACGTCTAGGCGCCTAGTGTGGTAAGATAAAGTTAATTAAAGTACGCCACAGAGCGGTCAATCTGGTAGAACGGAGAACACCGCAAAATGGCAACAGCAAACAATCTTGGTACAGCATACATCCGAATCGCTCCGCAAATGCAGGGCATTCAGTCGACCATTACGAAACAGCTCAGCGGCTTAGGCTCGAGCGCCAGCTCTAGTTTCTCGAGCGGCTTTACGGCAAAGGGTGGCGCTATCGCCGGCGCCGTGGCTGGGGTGGTGTCCACAGTGGCCAATAAGGCTCTGGGGGCCATTACCGACTCTATCGATGGGGCTATTGCCCGTATCGACACACTCAACGCATTCCCGAAGATAATGAAAAACTTGGGCTTCGAGGCGAGCGAATCAAGCTCATCTCTAGACAAGCTGTCAAGCCGCATCGAGGGGCTACCTACCACGCTCGATGAGATAGTGTCATACACGCAACGCCTAGCGAGCACCACAGGCAACCTAAATAAGGGCATCTACAACGCCACGAACCTGGCTATCGCGTTCAACGACGCCGCGCTTGCAGGAGGCAAAGGCCAGCTAGAGGCGAACCGTGCTTTCGAGCAGTTCGTGCAGGTTGTGTCCCGTGGACGCCCATCCATGCAGGACTGGAAGATTATGATGGAGGTCATGCCTGGCCAGCTTAAGCAGATGGCCAAATATATGGGCACGAATAATAAATCTATCCAGGAGTATGCCAAGAATGCCAAAAAGACCGCCGACGAGCTAGACGGGCTAGACCTATATAACTGGATTTCCGAAGACAAGAACGAACACGCCAAAGAGAGGCTAGACCAGCTGCAAAAGGCTATGATAGACCTCGATAACAACGGTGGGGCTGGCATTACTTCATTCAAGGACCAAGTAGGGGATGCAACCCACACCATCGGCAACGCGCTACGATTGATACCGATTCGCATCCAGAAAGCCATGGCGGAGGTCATAAAGGCCATCGGCACTGACGGTATCTACGAAGCGGTTGATAAGTTCACATCATCATTCAAGGGCATCGGAGAAGTAGTCGCCAAGCGGGTCGTGCCTCCTATCAAGAACACCCTTGGCCCAATATTCAAGTCGCTCGGCCCAGTAATAAAGAAGATAGCCGAGAGCGCTGGCACTCTAATCAAGACTATTGCTAGTAGCCAAGAGCTAAAAGATAGAATTTCATTTTTCGCGGCAATCCTACCGAAGATTGGCGCACTGCTGGGCAACATTATCTCGCTATTATTCCAACTCGTATCAGTCGCGGTCACAATTAGTGACGCTATTTGGCGCAACGTGCTACAGCCTATTGCCGAGAAGGTGCAACCAATACTGGAGTGGATATTCGGGTCACTCGCGGTTGTAGTTGGCACACTAGCGGACGCCATACAGAGCCAACTCTCGAACATAGGGGCATTCTTTGACGGCTTCTTTACAGG
>AUXO017323642.1_pt1 | contig 12954 bp, 9 predicted proteins | sample 768731 | NCBI WGS metagenome assembly AUXO01 (sample SAMN02715735, study PRJNA202380) | gut metagenome | biome: sheep rumen | host: Ovis aries | place: New Zealand: Palmerston North
AATTCATTTGATTCGTTGTAAATTTCAAACTTATAATCACCAGCTTCACTAATGATATCACCTAGATTATATGTTCTATCATTTAATTTAAAATTACCACCAGATACTACCGGTAAAACTGAACCAATATAGTCTTTCCCTTCAACTAGGTTGCATGTAGGGTTAACTATAAATTTAACTTCTACTTGATAATTTTGGCAACCGATTAAAGTTAGAATGTTATTACCAGGATTATATGTAGTATATGAAGAATAAATATAATGATTATTTAAAATTGCTGATTTAGCACTACCTGTCCATGAAATACTTGTGTGATTTGAAAAAGTAGATGTTGTATAAGAAGATGATACCTTTTCTCCTAAAGTATTTGAAGAATAAATAACTGGTTTACTATTAATTACATTAATAATTTTTCCACCAATTGTTATAGTAGGATTAATTGTAAATGTATATGAATCAATAACCTTTGAACCAATACCACAAACATCTAGAGTATAATTACCAAATGTTGTTATTTCACTTCCTGAAGTAAATACTTCTCCATTTAACTTAACTGTTAAATTTTCAAGTGAATCAAATGTTATAACAGGTGCCTCATTTGTCTCATAACTTTGACCCTTTTCTACTCCTTTTAAGTCAAATACATTAATTGTATATGTCTTAGTTAGGCCATTAGATAGAATGACATTAAGAGTATTTACACCAGTTTTATCAATACTATAATTAGTTTCAATTTGATTTCCATTTAAAGTAGCTTCACCACTAAAGTTAATCACATCTCCTAAAAGATAAATATCATTATCTACAAGTTTTTCTGTTACACCATTTCTTGTAAATGAAGTTTGGTAATCAACATCTAAATCAACACTATAAAAGTATATATTATTAGTTTTTTTAACTATATATAAAATTGAGTCAGATAATAATTTATATTCAACTAAAGAATTGTTTAAAAGATCAGTACATACCAAATCATCATATGTCAAGATAGTGTCATTATTAACACTCTTTTTTCCTTCTTTAATTGTTACATTACAAATGTTTGTTATTTTATTAATTGAATTAGAAACATATGTTAATTCATTATTTGAATAGAAAATATTTGTGTTTGATAAACTAATTGTCTTAACTAATTCTTCATCACTATTATATAAATAAACATTAGAAGAATCGCTTAATGCTAAATTATCATAATATGAAGCTGTTGTATAAGCTCCACTAATAGTCGTTACATTATTTAAATTATCAACTAAGTAAGCATTTGCACTATCTAATACAACTAATTTCTTACCACTTATTAACAAAGCATCACTACTAAGAGTTTTAATCTCTGTAGCTTTGTCTAATGTTTCACTTAAGACTAAACTATTATTAGTTACACTATATATAAAGTTTCCAAATGTAACAGCATTTAGCGCATTAAATTGATGTGAAATTTCTTCACTAACCATACTATCAGATAAAGAAAGTGCATATAATGTATTGTCTTCTTTAACAACATATATTTGTGAATCAAAATATAAAGAATTTACAACTTTAAAACTAGATTCATGGTTAAATGTATTAACTATATTTAGTGACTTATCAAATAAATAAGTAATGTCACTTGATGAGGTTACATTTAATAAAATATAGTCGCTAACCACATTTACATAGTTTATAGCACTAATATCATCTAACACTTTAGATAAACTACCACATTTGATAGTTAAGCTAGAGTCTACTAAACTTAAATATATTGAATTGGCTAAATCAACATATTTATAGCTATTTTCATCTACTACATTTGAATCATATTCAATGGCTTTTTTAAATTCATCAATTGTTGCAAATGTAGATAAATTTGTAGAATCACTTGATAAGCCTAGTTCACTTAATGCTTCATCAGATACATTAGATGAAACATTATAATAATTGGTTGCTTCACTTTCACTTGCTAAAGTATTTACTACAACCAAAAAGAAAAATAATACTGTTAAAAGTACTACCATAATTAATTTTTTAATTTTTTTCATATACTTATCCTTTTTACCTTTTTTTAAAAAATCTAGAGTTATTTTATACTAAATTTTCTTCAATTTCAATCTAATTCGATAACATTTTCGCTTTTTCCTTTATAATTTTCATATACTTTAAAACTATATATTCTTTTTATTGGCGCAAAAAAAAGCCTCAATTTATTAACTAACTAATAATAATTGAAGCTTTATTTTATATTAATATTTTTTTGAATTAGCTCTCATAGCATTTAATATAGCAATGACTGCAACTCCAACATCACCAAATACAGATAGCCACATATTTGCAATACCTAATGCAGCTAGAATTAAAATTAAAACTTTTATAAATAATGCAAAAACAATATTTTCATATACAATTCTCATTGTTTTTCTAGCAACCTTTTTAGCAGTAATTATACTTGAAAGATTATCATGCATTAAAACGACATCACTAGCTTCAATGGCTGCATCGCTACCTACACCACCCATTGAAATACCAATATCAGATTTCATAATAACAGGAGCATCATTAATTCCATCTCCAACAAAGCATAATAAATCATCTTTGTTCTTTTCATTTAATAATTTATCTACTTCTTCCACTTTATTTTGAGGAAGTAGGCTTGCTTTATAGTCTTTAAGTGATAAGCTTAAAGCTACGCTTTTAGCGATAGTATCATTATCACCAGTTAACATAACAGTTCTAGCACCAATACTATTTAAATAATGAATAGTTTCTACAGCATCTTCTTTAATCTCATCTTCAATTAAAATATAACCTACATATTCATTATTATGTGCCACATAAACAATAGTTCCTGCTTCCACTACGTTGTCATATTTTATATTGAACGATTCAAGTAATTTAGTATTACCAACTAAAATAACATCATCATTAAGTGTGGCTTTAATACCTTTACCAGAAATATTTTCAAGATTATAATTTTGCTTATTATCTAATCCATCAGATAGACATCTATTTTTAATAGATACTGCAATAGGATGATTTGAATCTTTTTCTGCAACATATGCTAATTTTAAAATTTCTTCTTCTCTATCAAGAGGGAATATTTTTTTAATTGCAAAGTTTCCTTTTGTTAATGTACCTGTTTTATCAAAGACAAAAATATTTGCTTTATCAAATCTTTCAAGATGAATAGAACCTTTAATTAAAACACCATTTCTACTAGCTCCACCAAGTCCTGAGAAGAAAGACATTGGCACAGATATAACTAATGCACAAGGGCAAGATACTACTAAAAATGATAATGATCTATAAATCCATGTTGAAAATTCATTCCAATTATTATCTTTAAAGCCAATAATAATTGGTGGCAATATTGCAAGGAATAATGCTAAGACTACAACTATTGGAGTATAATATTTTGCAAATTTTGTGATAAATGCTTCAGACTTGGATTTTTCATTGCTAGCATTTTCGACTAAATCTAAAATCTTAGATACAGTTGAATCACCAAACGCCTTTGTTGTTTTAACTAAAATTGTTTTAGTTAAATTCACTGTACCACTAATTACAGAACTACCAACCATAACTTCTTGTGGTAAAGATTCACCAGTCAAAGCTTTAGTATCAAGTGTAGAATCTCCTTTAATAATGATTCCATCTAGAGGAATTTTTTCTCCAGGTTTAATTTGAATAATGTCACCAACATTAACCTCGCTAGGATCGACCATTACAAATTCATCGTCTTTCTTTAAATTGGCATAATCAGGTCTAATATCCATTAATTCCTTAATAGACTTTCTACTTTTACCGGCTGCAAATCCTTGAAACCATTCACCAACTTGATAAAACAATAAAACAGCACACGCTTCATCAAATCCTTCTGGTTCACCTGTTGTAATACCTGTGTAAATTCCAAGTCCAAATGCTCCAAGAGTAGCAATAGCCATCAAGAAGTTTTCATCAAAAACTTGTCCATGAATTATATTAATTAAGCTCTTCTTTAATACATCATATCCTATATAGATATATATAGCAAAATATAAAATAAATGGAATAAGAAAACCAAACGAATCATTTTTAGTAATACTCGCAAGTCCTTTTGGAAAACTTGCAGTGAATACATTTTTTAAAACAATGTTAGTAATTAATACAATAAAGAATAAACTAAGTGCAATAATTATTCTTTTCAAATTCCTTTTTAATTTTTTACTCATATTTACCTCCACAGTTGAATAACTACTCAACTATTACTTGAAAAATTAATAGCACTTCCGTGCTATAAATTAATCATTAATTTCAAAATCAGGTTCAACCTTTTTAGCAGCTTTTAAAGCTTTTTTTAATATATCATCACTATCAGCATCAAGAATCATTTTTTGAGTCATAAAATTAATTTTGCAATCATTAACTCCATCAACTTTTTTAATTGCTTCCTCACACTTTAATGCACATGCTGCACAATCAACTTCAATCTCATATGTTTTTCTCATAAATTAACTCCTATCTATCTTCTTTGATATGCTCAAAGGCGAATTTAAATATAGTTGATATATGTTCATCATCAAATGAATAATATACTTCTTTACCATTTTTTCTAGCTTTAACAAGCTTAGCATCACGTAAAATTCTTAATTGATGACTAACTGCAGATTTTTGCATATCAACTATTTCACAAATCTCTGTAACATTTAATTCATGGTCCTCTAACGTATATAATATTTTACTTCTTGTAGAATCACCTAACACTTTAAAAAGATTAGCAACATTAGTAACCTCTTCTTCATTAGGCATTGAATCTTTAATTTGATCTATAGACATAATATCAACTCCTTACAATCACATTATACAAACAGTTGAATAGTTTGTCAACTGTTTAACTATAGATTTAAAAAAATCCACTTAAATAAATAAGTGGAATAAAATTATAATAATTCGATGTTATGTTCTTTTAAAGCTTTAATATCTTCTTCAGGCCAAATAGAAGCTTGTACTTCTCCAATGTGGGCTTTCTTTAGCATGAACATGCATAATCTAGATTGACCAATTCCACCGCCAATAGTTAGCGGAAGAATATCGTTGATTACATCTTGGCAATATGGTGTATTAATCTTTTCATAATCTTTATGTTCTTTTAATTGCTTAACAAGTGACTTACTATCGACTCTAATACCCATACTAGACAATTCAAATGCGATATCTAAAACATCATAGTAAACTAGGATATCTCCGTTTAATTTCCAATCATCATAATCGGGAGCTCTACCATCATGTGGCTTTCCTGATTTTAGTTTAGAACCAATTTGCATAAGGAATACGGCTTTATACTTTTTTGTGATTTCGTATTCTCTTTGATTTGGTTCAAGATTTGGATACATATTTTCTAATTCTTGAGTAGTGATAAAGAAAATATCTTTTGGTAAATCATGCTTGATACCATATTTCTTTTCAACCATTTGAGAAAGTTGACGAATCACTTGATATATTTGCTTAACTGTCTTTTTCAAATATTTTCTAGTTCTATCTTTTCTAGAAATTATTTTTTCCCAATCCCATTGATCAACATAAGCAGAATGAAGCGAATCAAGATCTTCATCACGACGTATAGCATTCATATTAGTATACAAACCATATCCTTCGGAAAAACCATATTTATGAAGGGCATTACGTTTCCATTTAGCTAATGACTGAACAATTTCAACCTTTTCTCCTATATTCTTAACATCAAAATCAACTCTACGTTCTACACCGTTTAAGTTATCATTTAATCCTGTAGAAGGAAATACGAATAAGGGAGCACTTACTCTCGTTAAATTTAATTTCTTACATAATTTTCTTTCAAAATTATCTCTAGTATATTTAATAGCTTCTTCTGTTTCAAGAACAGATAATATAGATTTATAATCATTTGGTAATAATAGTCTTTTCATAATTTTCACCCATTTTGCTCTATTATATCACAGTGAATCATATTAATAATATACTTAATTTAATTTGACGCAAAAAAATGGAAGTAGTGCTCTACTTCCAATCAAATTAATTCTTTTTATTTAAATTAAGACAATACATAATTATAGGTACAAGTCCCATACCACTTTCTATTTTCTTTTTTACATCTTCTTCATATCCATAAGGGACAAAGCTACTAACTTTAGACCACATCATCTTTTTGGTAAGTCTTGCATCATAATCAAATGGGACAATATCACAGGTTTGTTGTAACCATTTCAATGTATGATATCTCATATCTAAAATAATATCTCTATACTTAGGATTATCAATCTCATTAACTAGTTCATCTGGATCATTTACTAAATCATAGAATTCATCTTTAGTATGACTTCTTGAAATATATTTGTATTGCTTGTTACGACACATAATTCCTTTATCATGTAATGTATCATCTTTTTGAGCAATCTTTTTAGGATAATATTCATTATTTGGATTAGTTCCGTTTGGGCCATCAGAATGGAATTCATCTGCCCAAGTTTCACCTGGTTCCCTTCCACCTTCACAATAAACATAATCTCTTCCTAAAACTGACTTATCCGAAATATTATTAACTAAATTTCTACCAAAGTTAGTATGTGTTTCTTTAGTACCTGAAATATCAAGACAAGTTTTATAGAAATCAATCAATTCAACCAAAGAATCATTTACACCAGCATCAACCTTATATTCCTTTGGTAATTTAACAACAAAAGGAACATTAGTTAGACAATCTTCAAAGCTATTTTGACACTTTTCAACTAAAGAATAATCACCAGTAAAATCACCATGATCGCTAAAGAAGAAAATGGCTGAGTCATCATATAAATTTGTTTCTTTAAGTGCATTAACAATTTTACCAAATTGATGATCAACCTTCATACACATACCAAGATATGTTGCGCGAAGTTCATTATAATCTGTTTCACTGTATTCTTGCATCTTCTCTTCTTCATTAATTTTATACAATATAGGTGCTTTATCTTTGGTATCACTCAATTTAATGCGCATTTTAAGCTTAGCTCTATTAATTGCACTAAAGTAAGGATTTTCTACTTGATATGGAACGTGTGGATAAAATAATCCTAAGAAAATACAAATAGGTCTATCATCTACAGGGTTTTTAATACGTTCTATAGCCGCATCAATTGCTTGATCATCAGCTGAATAATTTAAGCCCAAAGAGTCAAGGCCTAATTCTCCTCTGAAATGAGAATAAAAATTTTTGTCCCCTTTTTCATATTTGTCACCATTAATTGGACCAGGTGCTTTTTTTGTTGGATCATTATAGTAGATTTCATCTGCTAATGATTCTGTCCAGCCATCATATTGACCAGCAGTTAAATCATTTCTATCATTCATCCAAACATAATATCCACTGTCTTTCAACTCTTTAAGCAAACTAGATTCACCAGGTCGAAGTAAATAATTCATTGTTCTATGTCCTGTAGTATGTGGATAAAGTCCTGTCATAAAACTGCATCGGCTAGGAACACACACAGGGTTTTGGCAATAGGCATTAGAAAAGCTAACTGCATCATGTTCAATAATTTGATCTAGATTTGGAGTTACAGCAGCTTCATTACCTAAATGATGTAATGCATCAGCACGCATTTCATCAGGATTAAAAATAATAATAGTAGGTCTCTTTTTCATAATAAATCCTTTCTTATATAAATACATTATACAATGATTTTGATTTTTATAGGAAAATGGATTATCATTTTATTAGGTGATTACATGAAAAACATATCGATTCTAATAAAACCTGCAAGTGGTTTATGTAACTTAAATTGCAATTATTGTTTCTACAAAGATGAAATAGCTAATAGAAATAACACTAACTATGGAATGATTAGCCAAGAAACAACTGAAAACATTTTAAATAAATTTTTGCTTATAGAGGATTTGTCTACACTAACTATTGCATTTCAGGGAGGAGAACCAACACTTATAGGTTTAGATTATTATAAAAACTTTATAAAGCTTGTTAATAAAAAAAATATCAATAAAGTAAATATTTTATATACAATTCAAACAAATGGCACCATATTAAATGATGAATTTCTATCATTTTTAAAAGAGAACAATTTTTTAGTTGGAATTTCTCTTGATGGAATCAAACAAACACACGATATTAATCGCCTTGATAACAATAATAACCAAACATTTGAAAAAGTATTTAATACTATTAAAAAACTTAAAGAATATGAAATTGATTTTAACATTTTGACCGTAGTAACTAAAAGTGTAGCTAAAAATATTAATCAAATTTATAAATTCTACAAAGATAATAATTTTATTTATACTCAATATATTCCTGTATTAAATAAAATCAATAACAAAATAGAAGCTTATTCAATCACACCACATGATTATTTCATATTTTTAGATACGTTATTTCATTTATATTACAATGATATTAAAAAAGGAAAATATATCTACAATAGATATTTTGAAAACATTGTAAGACTTCTTCTAAATATGAATCCTGAAGATTGTTCATTAATGGGACATTGCTCAATTCAATTTGTCATAGAAGCTAATGGTAATGTTTACCCTTGTGATTTTTACTGTTTAGATAAATACTTATTGGGTAATATTAATCAAAATGATTTTAATGAAATATTAAAGAATGAAAATTCAATTAATTTTATTAAAGATTCATTAAACATATATTCAAAATGCAAAACATGTAAATATTTTAAAATTTGCAGAGGTGGCTGCAAAAGAAACAAAGATGCATTAAGCAGGAATTATTATTGTTCAAGCTACACAAATTTTTTTGAAAAGAATATTGATAAACTACTTGAATTAGCAAAAATATTACCATTATTAAAAGAAAACGCTTAGGCGTTTTTTTTAATCTCTTAATTTATAATCTTCTAATTCATAAACCAAATCACTTTGTTCGTTAAGTTTTAAAATCGGATATTCATCATATGTTTTTTCTAAATACCCATCATTAACCAAATTAGAAATTACATTTTTAACATCATTAATTGAATGAAAAGTTTTATTGTATGTTTTCAAATTTGATAAATGTTTTTCCTTAATTGTTTTTTCCTTACTACCACTAATTATTTTGGATATTATTTGGCTACCATATCTTTCTTTAGTTAACTTAACAGTATCTATAATAAGTTTAGCCTCTTTTAAATAATCATGAGTTTTAGTATATTTCATACAATTAGAACAATTATTACAATAAGACATAAAAAGTTCTCCAAAATGAGAAACTAAATATTCATGTAAACATCTTTTGGTTGTCGCAAATCCTACTACTTCCCTTAATTTTTCTCTCTTAACTTTTTTTAATGTCTTCTTAGCCTCATCACTAATGTTTAAATCATCAATGCTTGAAATAAAAAAATCATTATCTCTTAAATCAGACATATTAAAAATTAGAGTGCATAAGCTTGGCAAATTATCTCTACCAGCTCTTCCAAATTCCTGAGATAAATCCTCTAATGACATTGGTATAGAATAAATAACAACCATTCTAACATTTTCTTTATCAATTCCAGTACCAAATGCACTTGTTGCGCACATAATATCTATTTTGCTTTGCATAAATAAATCTTGGTAATAAGATTTAGCCTCATCATCTAATCCACCATGATATATCCCTACGTTATAATTTTTCTTCTTTAATCTATAATATAATTCTTCACAAGTTCTTCTAGTTAATGTATATATTATTGTAGTTTTGCCCAGATTATTATTTAATAAATTTGTTAATTCATCAAATTTATTTTTTGTTTCTATTGTTTGATAAAATAAATTTGATCTATCAAATCCATATTTGAATACCTTAAAATTAATTTTACACACATTCTTAATATCACTTATTACTGATTGACTAGCTGTCGCTGTGAAAGCAGATATTACAGGCTTATCTTTAAAAATATCAATAAACTCACCAATTTGATAATAGTCTGGTCTAAAATCATGACCATATAAAGAAATTGAATGTGCTTCATCTAATACTATTTGACTTACTTTTACGTTTTTTATAACATCTAAAAAACGTTTATTTTTAAATCTCTCAGGACTAACATATAAAAACTTTAATGTTTCACTACTAATTTCATCAATTATTTCATTTTGTTCGCGAAATGATAGACTTGAGTTTAAATATCTTGCATTAATTAATTTTTCTCTTAAATGCTTAACTTGATCACTCATTAAACTAATTAATGGTGAAATAACTATTGTTAATCCTTCCAAAACAAGACCTGGTATTTGAAAACAAACTGATTTTCCACCACCAGTTGGAAGAATTGCTAAAGTAGCATTTTTATTAATTATTGAATCAATTATATCTTCTTGCCCTTTTCTAAAAGAATCATAATTAAAATATTTTTTTAATGCTTCAAATTTGTCCATAAAAAAACACCTCTTACATAAAAAATAGTAAGAAGTGTTTATTATTTCTCAATTAATTGACTAAATTATTGTCACTAAAATTATCATTTAGCAAATCATTTTGCATATTAATTTGTTCAAATTCATTTAATAATTGATTAAGTGCTTCAATATAATATTTTTTTAGTGGAAAAGAATTTTTGGATACAAAATCAATGAATTCTTGATTAGTGCAGTGATTTTTCAAATAATCAAAATATTCTTCTTTACTAACTTCATAATGTGGCTCGCTTTCAAGATTGGTTTGATCATCAAGTTCATAAAAAGTATATCCACAATCTTTGCATACAATTTTCCTACCATGTAATTTGTAGAAAAATTCTTCTTCACTTGATAATTCTCCATCTAAATTTAATTGAGAAACAAGATTAGCTAATTCAGAAGGTAATGAATTCATACCAGTCATATTAATGATTGATTTAATCTTCTTTCTTGATTCAAGTGGATCGATAAATAGTAAATCATTAGATTTACAAATAGGGCAGTGTTTACACATAATTCCTCCAAAAAAGCAAAGGGATTCAGAACTACTCTGAATCCTCCTTTTTCTTATACTCTTCAATCTCTTCATCAGTAGCATCATTAATTGTAAGACGAACCTTTTCAATTCTTCTTTCATCAACAACAATTACTTCAAATATCAATTTTTTAGCATAATCTTCATATTGACCATTATCATTTTCTTGTGTGTAACAAGCGATATAGGTCATTTTATCTCCTGGCTTAGGAAGTTCTTCTTGGGATTCAAATATCCAAGATGAAACTTTAGATTCGTCAGGTTTATCACCGACGTTGATTTTTTCAAATAATTCATCGACATCACATTCGCCATCAACTATATATTGATTATCTTTGATTTTGTGAATCATTGAATATTTTACACTACCTTCGTCGTGTTCATCATAAATCTCACCAACAAGTTCTTCTAATGCATCTTCCATTGTAACTAAACCAAGTGTGTCATTATACTCACCTGATACAATAGCCATATGCATTTTTGAAGCTTGAAGTTCTTTGATTAAACGATCGACAGTCATGGTTTTGTTAACAAATTTAGCAGGTCTCATACAAGATTCAATAGTTACATCTTTACCTTCAAGTAAAGCACTAAAGAAATCACGTTCATATAAAATACCAACAATATGATCTTTGTCTTCCTTATAAACAGGAATACGTGAATATTGGTTGTCAAAGAAAACCTGTTTTGCATCCTCAATGCTAATTTCAACATCAATTGCAACCATATCAATACGTGGAACCATAATATCCTCAACTGTTTGGTCATTTAAGTCAAAGACATTTTTTATTAATTCACGTTCAGTTTCTTCAATAGATCCTTCTTCTTCCATTGTATCAAGAATAGAACCTAATTCATCCTCATCAACATGCGTTTCACTTTCATTGTTTTTTCCAGTTACAATCTTTTGTAAAAGTCTAAATGGAATAACTATTGGATAAATCATATAACTTAAAAACCAAATGATAGGTCCAACAATTAATGAAATCTTTTCATTATATTTCTTACCAAGAGTTTTTGGTAGAATTTCACCGCATATTAAAAGAATAACAGTCATAATGATTGTTGCAAGTAAACTGATAATATCAGCAGATTGATTTATAAAAATATCAGCAAAGAATCCTACTGCAACTACACTCATCGCAGTATTAACAATATTATTACCAACTAAAATAGTTGTTAATATTTTTTCAAAATGTTCTATGCAAAATAATGCTTTTTTACTACCTGTTCTTCTATCTTCAACAAGAGTTCTCACCTTAGCTTCACTAATTGAAGAAAGTGCTGTTTCACTCATTGAGAAAAATGCAGATAATATTGTACAAATTATAATAACTATAAGAATGCCGACATTTACATGTGGTACCTTACCACTAGGTAGAGAACCACTCATTTCTCTAAAGAAACTAGTAAGTGTCAGCTGCCACGAACCATGATCCAATTTATAATCAAGGTTAGAAGATATAAAAGAGGGTAATAATAGTCATCTTCTTTTATATCTATCTAACAAGAATTTCAACTCCTCTAAATAACTTTTTGATTTGACTTTTTTATTTTCTTAAAAAACTAAGCTCTTGAAACGTAAGAACCATCAATTGTTGAAACGATGATTTCTTCATCTTGGTTAATGAACATAGGAACCTTAACTAAGAAACCAGATTCAAGGAATGCATCCTTAGTTGCATTTGTCTTAGTGTCGCCCTTAACTGCAGGAGTAGTTTCAGCAACCTTTGCAGTAACCTTGTCAGGAAGGTCAACAGTAAGAATTTCTTCACCATAGAATTCAACAGAAACTTCCATACCTTCTTGTAAGAAGTTCTTTTCCCATTCTAGACGAGCTGCAGGAATTTCAATTTGTTCATATGTTTCAGTATCCATGAATGCATATGCATCACCTGTAGCATAGATATATTGCATTGGCTTACGGTCGATAAAGCAAAGCTTGAACTTTGAGTCAGAACCCTTTAAAGCTGTTTCCATAATAGAACCAGTTCTAACGTTTTTCATCTTAACTCTAACGTAAGCAACCTTATTTTGTAAAACGTGTTGGAATTCCA
>AUXO017366846.1_pt1 | contig 12951 bp, 8 predicted proteins | sample 768731 | NCBI WGS metagenome assembly AUXO01 (sample SAMN02715735, study PRJNA202380) | gut metagenome | biome: sheep rumen | host: Ovis aries | place: New Zealand: Palmerston North
GTAATTGTAGGTCCTATGTTTTCTGGTAAAACTGAAGAAATTATTAATATTGCAAAAAAAATGGATTTTGCAAATACTCATTATAAAATTTTTAAACCATTAATTGATACTAGATATAATCCTAATGAAATAGTATCACATAATAAAAGTCATTTACCTTGTATTAGAATATCTCATGGGGAAGAAATAAAAAAACATTTAGATTCAAATACACAGGCTATTATTATTGATGAAGCACAATTTTTTAATGAAACATTTTATAGAGATATTCTAAAACTTATTGGTGAAGGATATAGAATTGTAATATCTGGACTTGATACGGATTTTAGAGGTGAACCATTTAAAACAGTCTCTTATTTATTAGCAATTGCAGATAAAGTAACAAAGCTTACTGCGATATGTTCTTGCTGCAAAAAGCCTGCAGTTATGACTCAAAGAATAATTGATGGTAAGCCAGCATATTATAATGATCCTTTGATTTTAATTGGTGAAAAGGATTCATATGAACCTAGATGTAGAAATTGTCATAAGGTGATTTATTCAAATGGAAAAGAATAATGAATATTTTATGAGGCTTGCAATAAAAGAAGCAAAAAAAGCTTATAAGCTTGGTGAAACTCCTATTGGATGTGTAATTGTTAAAGACGATAAAGTCATTGCAAGAGGATATAATAGAAGAGAAATTGATAAGCTTTCTTTAAATCATGCTGAAATTATTGCAATAAAAAAAGCCTCAAAGTATATTGACGACTGGAGACTTGATGGATTAAAGATGTATATTACATTAGAACCATGCTGTATGTGTGCAGGTGCAATTATTCAAGCAAGAATAGATGAAGTATATTATGGCGCAAAGGATTATAGATTTGGCGCTGATGTATCATATGCACATATTTTTGATTTACCATATAATCATAAGGTAAATATTAAAGGTGGAATATTAGAAGAAGAATGTAGTAGTCTTATGACAGCATTCTTTAAAGAATTAAGATACAAAAATAAACTTGAAAACTAAGTTTAACTATGCTAGAATAGGATTTGTCCTAAGCCAATCGGGTGGAGTGAACCAGGTCAGGTCAGGAATGGAGCAGCCTTAAGCTTTCATTCGATGTGGTTTAGGCGCTATATATAAAACAAATGACCTTCATACGAAGGCCTTTTTTATGTAAAAAAAGATGAAATTATTCATCTTTTGATATAATTAATTCATTGTTCATAAAATCATCTTTTTTCTTTCTTTTACCAGCTATACCTTTAATTCCTATAATTAAAGATTTGATTGATGCATATAATCCTATAGAAATAACAAGTGATATAACAATTAACCAAACAATTGCTGCAAATTTATTACCTATTTTTGCAAGGATATATACAATTGAACCAAACAACATAAATGATGAAGAAATTAATGATAAATTAGAATAACTCAATAAATATGCATCATCACTTATCTTTGATTCTCTATATGATAATATTGCGTGTACAAAGCTATATCCAGAGAATGGTAGTGTTACAAGTAAAAGCCACCATATAGGTAAGGCATCAGGGTTATTATTTTGTGTAGTTATCGCTACAAGTACACCATTTAAACTATTATTTAATAATATAATACTTGCTGATGTTACTATTAAAATAATAAAATTAGCTTTATATAATTTATATGGTTCATTTTTAAATTTCTTTTTTATAATTAAATGCCATGTAAATATTATTGTTCTTAATATTAAAATAAATAAATAGAATGATGCCATAGTTTGAAAAACATCATTAGTACTTGCTTTTATTTGGTAATTTACATATAAGAACGTAGTAAATATTTCACCAAGTATAAATGTAATATTATATTTTTGGAAGAAATAAATAATGTCTTTTATTTTCTCTTTTAAACCAATGATTCTATTCTCTTTTAATAATATAAGAGAAGATGTAGTGTAATATGCAACGAAATTAGATGTAATAAAATTTGTTGATGCTTTTAATAATACTATAAATCCAACTATGATATTATAGTTACTAATATCTTTATCTAATGAATATCTAAATAAATATATGTCATCACCTATAATATAGAAGAATACACATAATATTAAATTAATTATAAGCATTATCATTACTATAGATAACTCTTTATAGATTACATTAGAAATAGTTTTAATTTTTCTATAGTAGAATAAAGTAAATATTTTAAAGCCCAAATAAAATATTACATATATTTGATAATATAATGGAATAAATCCATTTAATTTAGATAACGCAAGAAGCAGAAGAATTACAATTGAAAATGCACCATTAATAAATGTAATAATACCAGATATTATTCCTAATATATGTTTATTTAAGCTTAAAAGCATATAAGCAATTATTTCAAGCATTAAAAATGCAAATACAAAATAAAATATGTTTGAAATAACAGGAGCTAATATAATAGATATTATAGCTAATGGTATTATTAAAATGTATTCTAGATGCATTAGTATTTTATTCATCATAAATTCTCCTTAATAATATATTTATAGCATAAAAAATGGATACTTTAAAGTATCCATCTTTATTCTATATTTCTTTAGTGTATTCTTTTAACCATTCTTTTTGCTTTTCAGTTAGCTTTGGAGATAAAACTTCATAGCATTTTTTATGGTAATCATTTAACCATTTCTTTTCTTCTTTATTTAAAAGCTTTGGATTTATTGCATCTAAGTCAATAGGTACATATGTTAGATTTTCAAATTTATAGAATGTACCATATTCATTTGTTTCATCTTCAACTACTAATATATCTGATTCAATACGAATACCATATTTGTTTTCAAAATATAGACCTGGTTCATCTGATGTAATCATACCAGGTTGAAGTTCTGTCATTTCAGTTTCCTTTTTAGTATGACGCCATCTAAAACAGTTAGGACCTTCGTGTACAGATAATAAGTATCCAATTCCATGACCTGTTCCATGGTTATAATCCATTTTTTCTTGCCAAATTGGGGCTCTTGCGATAACATCAAGGTTAATACCACGGCATCCTTTCATAAATCTTAGTTTTGCAAGATTTATGTGAGCTTTTAATACTAGAGTAAATGATTTTTTCATTTCTTCAGATATTTTACCTAACGCAAATGTTCTTGTTATATCAGTTGTACCTTCAAGATAATGAGCTCCTGAGTCAACAAGAAGAAGACCTGATCCTTCAATCTTAGCACAGTTTTCTTTAGTAGGGCTATAATGTGCCATTGCAGCATTACCATTCCAAGCTGATATAGTATCAAATGACAAGTCGATAAAACCTTTGTTTTGGCTTCTCATTTGATATAAGTCTTCTGCAACAGAAACCTCAGTCATTTCTTTATTTGCGTTAAAATTGTTTTTAAGGTTATACATGAATTTTGTTAATGTTACGCAATCTTTAATTTGAGCTTTTCTAGTGTTTTTGATTTCAGAAGCATTCTTTATAGATTTTAATAATGTAATAGGATCTGTTGTATCAATTATGGTATTTCCAACCTCAATAGATTTATATAATTCATAATTTGTATGATCAAGGTCAATCATAATTGTTTTACCTTGTTGTTTTTGGAATAATTGATATATTTCATCATAAGGTTTAACTTGTATTTCATTTTCATCTAAATATTTAGATACTGTTTGATCAATTTTTCTTTCATCAATATATAATGTTGTAGTTTTTGGTGTAATAACAGTATATGCTAAAAATACTGGTGTTCTTTTTATATCATTAGCTCTTAGGTTAAATAACCAAGATTGACTTGTAAGTTCTGGTATTATTAAATAGTCTGCGTTATATTTATTGATGCTTGTAATAACATCTAAAAGTTTTGCTTGATATGATTTACCAGAATAGAATTGTTCTAATATATATAATGTTGAATATGGTAAAGCTGGTCTATCTTGCCAAAATTCACTAACTAAATCTAGATTTTCAATTCTATTATATGAAACGTTAGCTTTAATATCTTTTGCTAGGGAAGTAGATACCATTTTAGAATTGAATGCTAAAACAGATTCTTCGTTTAATATACTATGCATGAAATTAATTAATGTAGGTACATTTGGTTCACCCATTTTCATAACTTTAATTGGTTTACCCTTAAGTTCGATATCTGCTTGAATGAAATATCTACCATCTACCCATATATAAGCGTCATTTTGTGTAATTAGTAATGTACCTTCACCTGTATATCCTGTTAAAAATGAGATTTCTTTAAAATAATCTGGAATATATTCACTTATGTGATCATCTGAATTACAGATAAGGTATGCAGTTATTTTTAGTTTTTCTAGTTTTTCTTGAAATTCTTTGATTTCCATATAAATATCACCCAATAGTTATTATAGCACTAAATATATTTTTAAATTATATGAAAATATTTGAATTAATATCAAATATTTAAGTTATAATATAAGTAGAATTATGGAAAGGAAGGTAGTTATATGAATTTTGGTATTTTTGGATTGATAGATATTATCTTCCTTATTGGTCTTGTTATTGCGATATTAACTGGTTATTTTACAGGATTCATGAAGAAGATGATTTCTAAATTTGGTTTTATTGCAATATTGATATTTTCATTTATGTTTGCATCATCTTTTGCACAATTGTTGAAAAGCGCAAATATAATATATCCTGATATTCATTTTGGATTTACTCAATCACTTGAGAATTATTGTACAAATTATAATCCAACATCTCTTCCATCTTATTCAGTTGTAATTGAAAAAGGATTTGGTGTTGTAGAGCCTTTTGCGACAATACTAAAATTTTTAATGGGAAATCCATCATTTTATCCAGAAGAAGGAAAAAATATATATCAAATAATAATTACTCAAGGTGCTGATAAATTATCAATTTCTGTAATGATTTTAATATCATTCTTATTCTTGTTTATAATTAATTTAGTATTGTTATTATCAATTAAGGCAATAGCTCAAGGATTAAGAAAGAATAAGGTTATTAGATTTGTTGATGGATTCTTAGGAGTTTTATTAATGGTTGCGTTATATATTGTTGCGGTTGCAGGTATATTCTTCGTAATGAAACTAATAAGAGATGGAGGACAATGGTCTTCATTTAATGATTTTATTGATACTGACTTACAGCTTAATACTAATAATTTTAGAATAAGTAAGGGTATATATAATGCTAATATTTATGAGCTTTTAAAGAATTTTATAGTAGGTATGTTTAATAGATAAGAGTGGAATTTTTTCCACTTTTATTTTTATAACCCTTATGATATAATCATAATGTATTTTTATATAGAAAGGTTATGAAGGTGATTTTATATGAAAATTAATCCAAAGCTTTATGCGATTGCTGATACTGTAACTCCAGTTGAAGTTGAAGAATTTGATGGCAGAAAAATTGAAGTTTATACAATGGATCAGTTCAATGGTATAAGAGAAGATTTCTGTAACAGTAAAGGTGAATTCGCTGTATGGAGTTCACAAGATGGTGTTAATTATAGAGTATTCATTGAAGATGGATATTATAAAGAAGTTAACGAATTATATCAACAACCTGTTAATAAAATCTGGGTTGATTTCTGGGATGCTACTGATAGTATTTCTAAAAAGTTCCAAAGATTTTTTATTTATCCTTTAATGGGACTTGCTATCATACTTGCAATCCTTGCAATTGTTTTTGGTTCTATTGGTGGTTCTAATGCTAACATTTTCCAATGGGTTGTAATTGCTCTTTTAGTTGCATTATTCATTGCTATGATTGTTGTAAATTATAGAACAAAGAAAGTTATAATGGATGAAAATGTAAAGAGTAGACAATTAATTATTGATTTATTTGGTGAAAAGAAGTTTGATGAATTAACTGATCGTCAAAAGCAATATATGGATCAATATATGGATAACCTATATTCTTCAAATGATAGTGAAGCTGTAGCTGAAGAAAATAAAGAATCAACTGAAGAAAATAAAGAAGAAGCTGAAGCTAAAGAAGTTGAAGCTAAAGAAGAAACTGAAACTGAAAAAGTTGAAGAAGTAAAAGAAGATTCAACTAGTGATGCTTCAATAGAAGTAGAAAAGAAAGAAAATGTAGAATCAGATACTGATGTATCAGATTCAAATGATACTGTAAACGAATAAAAATCTAGATATTTTTATTAAGACATTTTAGGAGAAATATTATTATTATGAGTTCAATTGATACATTAAGTGTTAATGCGTTACGCGTTGTTGGTGCAAAGATAATTACTAAGGCAAAGAGTGGTCACCCAGGAATTGTATTGGGTAGTGCTCCAATCCTACATACTTTATTTACAAGATTTATTAATATAAATCCTGAAGATGATAAATGGTTTGATAGAGATCGCTTTATTTTATCTGCAGGTCATGGTTCTTGTTTATTATACGAATTATTAAGCTTATCAGGATTTGGTTTAAGTATTGATGATTTATATAATTTCCGTCAAAAAGGTTCTATTACTCCAGGACATCCTGAATATGGACATACTAAGGGTGTAGAAATTACAACAGGACCTTTAGGACAAGGTATTGCTACATCAGTTGGTATGGCAATTGCTGAAAATCATATGGCATCAAAGTTTAATAAGAGTGATATAAAGATTATTAACCATTATACATATGTATTATGTGGTGATGGTGATTTACAAGAAGGTATAACTCAAGAAGCTATTTCTTTAGCAGGACATTTAGGTTTAAATAAGCTTATTGTATTATATGATTCAAATGATGTTCAGCTTGATGGTGATGTAAATCTTGCGAATACTGAAAATGTAAAGGGCAAGGTTGAAGCTATGGGTTGGAACCATATTTTAGTTAAAGATGGTAACGATTGTGATGCAATTGCAGAAGCAATTAAAGAAGCTCAAAAGAGTGAAACAAAGCCAACTATGATTGAAATTAAGACAATCATTGGATATGGTGCACCAAACTCTGGTGAATCTTCAGTACACGGCAAGCCAATGCCTGAAGAAGATGTTGTAAAATTAATTAAGAATCTTGAATATCCTTATGGTGATATGGATGACTTCCCAAGTGAAGTTAAGGAATTCTATATGACTAATGTTAAGGAAAGAGGATATAAAGTTTGTTCTTCGTGGAATGAAAAGGTAAATCAATATAGAATTAGCTATAAAGAAGATTATAAAGATTTAGAAAAGTTTATGTATGATGGTTATAGCCTAAATGAACTTGATGGTATTCCAACATGGGATAAAACAATGCAACCTGCAACTCGTGATGTTTGCGGTAAGGTTTTAGATTATTTATCAGCTAAATTACCTAATATTATGGGTGGTTCAGCAGATTTAACTGCTTCAACTAAGGTTAAGGGGGCAGATGGAATCTATGGCCAATCTAATCCATTAGGAAGAAATATTAAATTTGGTGTAAGAGAGCATGCAATGGCTGCTATCGCAAATGGTATTACACTACATGGTGGTATGAGAGGATTCTGTAGTGGATTCTTTGTGTTCTCTGATTATTTAAAGCCTGCAGTAAGACTTGCAGCAATTATGCATTTACCTACAGTATTTATGTTCTCACATGACACAGTATGTGTTGGTGAAGATGGTCCTACACATCAACCAATTGAACAGTTAACTATGTTCCGTTCTATGCCTAATACTAATGTTATTAGACCAGCAGATGCAAAGGAAATGAGTGCTGCAATGGTTTATGCATTTAAGAATAAGAAGGATCCTGTTATTATTACATCAACTCGTCAAGGTCTACCTACTTTAGATAATACTAAAGAAGAAGGATTAGAAAAGGGTGGATATGTTGTTTATAAGCCATCTAAGAAAGCAACTTATACAATTGTTGCAGCAGGAAGCGAAGTTGCTTTAGCAATTGATGCAGCTAAGAAGTTAGAAGAAGATGGTATTTATGCAACAGTAGTTTCAATGCCTTCATTCTATTTATTTGATTTACAATCTGAAGATTATAAGAAATCTATTATTCCAGATAAGTCAAAGACTTTCGCATTAGAAATGGGCTCTACTTTATCTTGGTATAAGTATGCAAATGTTGTAAAAGGAATCGATACATTTGGTTCTTCAATGCCATTAAAATACATTTTCGATTATTATGGATTTAATGTTGATGGTGTTGTTGCTGACTTCAAAAAAGGATTTAATTTATAATAAATAAAAAAGCTGAATTTCAAAATTGAAATTCAGTCTTTTTGTTTTTAAGCTGCTTGAACATTTTCTGCTTTCTCGAAACCATGTCCTAATGGTTTGAATAAGAAAGAACCTAGCTTGAAATATTGCTTTCCGAATGGAATACCAATAATTGTGATGCAGAAGATAACACCTACTAAATAAACCATAGCAACAGTGAAGATTCCGCCAAATACTAACCATAAAACATTTAAGAAAATCTTAAATCCGTTAGTATTAACATCAACAACTACTTTTCCAAATGGCCAAATTACAAATCCAGCAATTTTAAACATTTGTAATCCTACAGGAATACCAATTATTGTAATACAATAGATGATTCCTAATAAGAAAAATGTGATTGCAAATTCTAATCCGCCAAAAAGAAACCAAATAATGTTCCCTAAAGTCTTCATTTTTTACTCCTCCTAATTTAATTTGTAATTACATTTTAGCATATTTGTAAACCTTAGACAACAAAAAAGACTATATTTCATACCAAATACAGTCTATTTGTTTTTATTTATCAACAATTACTTTATATCTAGAAGAGCTACTTAAATATTTTTCTTCAAATTCATCACTTGATATAGGTCTATCATAATAATAACCTTGAATTAATGTACATCCAATTGACTTTAAGTAATTAACTAATTCTTTAGTTTCAACACCTTCACATAATACATTAATATCTAAATCTTTTGCTAGCTTAGTAACGAAACTTAAAATTGTCTTTTCCTTTTCTCCTCTACTATTATCTAGGAAGGATTTATCAATTTTAATTGTATCAAAGTTGAATTGTGCAAGTGATACTAAATTAGAATAACCAGAACCAAAGTCATCCATTGATACTTGATATCCATCTTGGTGTAGATTTCTTAATAAATCTATAATTTGTTTCTTATTATCAATAAACATTGATTCAGTAACTTCAATTTCAAATAGATTTGCAGGAAGATCATATTCTTTTCTAATGGAATTGATAGCTTCTCTATATTCATTGAAATCTTTTTGATACATTGATAGATTTACAGAAATAGGAATTGGATTCAATCCTTTATCAATTGTTGCTCTTTGGAATTTGCATACATTTCTAAAGCAGTTTAAGTCGAATTCATTTATGAATCCATTATCTTCAAATAAAGGAATGAAGTAGTTAGGAGTTAATAAGCGTTCGTGCTTATAATTCCATCTAGTTAATGCTTCAGCAGCAACAACTTCATTTGTATTTGAATTAACCTTAGGTTGTAAATACAATAAGTATTCTTCATCAACTAAAGCTTTTCTCATATGTAATTCAAGTTCAGCTCTAAATGCCATTTGTTCATATAATTCTTCAGTAAAATAAATGACTCTATTTACTGCAGTTGCTTTCTTTCTTGCGATATTAGCTTTATCGATTGCATTTGTTATGTAATCTTGATTTTGAATTCCATATGAACCAGCAACATTATTAATATATATACCAAATAATAAATTAAATTGTTCACCATATGCAAAGCTTTGGCGATGTTTAATATTAATATCTTCAATTAATGAGTTTAAAATATCTTGATCTTTTGTTGGAACATAAATAATAAATTTATCTCCAGATACTCTTGCAGTTATTAAATTTAAACCTTTGTAATTATTTAATTTAGTTAATGTTTTACCTAGATATTTTAATGCATTATCGCAAATTCCAGTACCTAGTGTATCATTCATATGCATAAATGCTTCAAAGTAGAAGTAAATAATACTGAAGTTTTGTCTTTCTGTTTTATCTTTTGCATCATCTAATCTAGCATCTACCATATCTCTCCATTTAGAGTAATTATATATTCCAGTTAATTTATCATAGCATAGCATGATTTCAGTATCTTCTTTAACTCTTTCACGATAAAGAGAAGCAGTAAACATTTGTGCTATTAAATATAGAGAAGATATATCAAGATCGCTCCAAAATTTGTTATGCGCAAACATATCAAATTTTAATAAACCATATGATTTTTTACTATATTCTAGTTTGAATACAAGAGTAGAAGAAACTCTTTCTTCTCTTAGTATTGGATATATAGGTAAATCTTTATTAGACTTAACTTGATTAATTTTAATTATATCTTTTTTATTAAAAGTATCCATGAATGCTTGTCTTGAATTTTCTTTTAATATAATACTATCTTTAACTGCTGCTTTCTCATCTGTGAATGAGAATAAAAAACCATTTTTCTCTTCATTTGAGAAAGTAATAAGTGAAACTCTATCTACTACATAATAATTACCTATTAAGGATAATGCATCATTATAGTTTTTCTTAACAGAACCTAATCTATTTAGAATTTCAAATACTCCAGCGAAAATATTAAAGTAAGAAGAAGCTTGATCAACAGAATTAATGTTTGATTCAAAGTTGATAAACTTTTCTTCATCAATTGTATCAATAGTACCACAACGTTCTTCCATATATATGATGAAGCAAGCTCCACCTTTTCTAATACCACGTTGTAATGCTAAATAACTCTTACGATAAAGTACATCGAAATTTTCACCATTAGATGGATAAGATGTACATCCAATGGTTGCGTTAATTGTAACTTGTTTAACATTATGATTATTTAAGTTGATAACTGCTTGTCTTATGTTTTCACAAGCATCATGAATATCATCATAATTATCTCTTACATAATATAAGATTAAGAAACGGTCTAGACCAATTCTTGCAACAGAACCATTGTTACCAACATATTTTTGAATTGATGCGGCAGCTTCAACTAAAATAACGTCAGAATACATTTTTCCATAAGCTTCTTCTATAGCATAAAAATCATCGATATCTAGAATCAATAATGCAAATTCTTTATTATCCTCAATGGCTCTATCAATTACAGGCATTAAACCTTTTTTTGAGAAAACTTTTGTTAATGGATCATAAGTGTCTGTCATTACAATGTTAAGATTCTTAAAAGAAATGTATAATTTTCCATTTCTAACAACACCAATGGTTTTCATTTTCATCTTGCTTTTGCTTCCTTGAATTTCAAAAGAAATCTCCATGTTTAATTTAAGGCCTTCTTGAGATTCAAAATTAGAGAAAAACTTAACAATTTTTTCGTGTTGTGTATCTAAAAGTTCGAATTCTTCGATAAATTTGCTAGCAAATTCATTGATAGAAAGATTTACCCCAATTAATCTAGAACCCATAGAAAATACTTCAATTGTTTTTGTTAGTGGATCAAAGCAAACATTTGCTGCATCATACAAGTCTAAAATTTCGTTATTGTATTTAATTTGTGATCTTTCATCTAATAAATCTGACATAAAATCACTTCCCTTATAGACTGTTCAAATATAAATCGTCTTGCGTCTTTACTTTATTATAACAAATAAAATATAAAAAGTTAAGAGGGAAATGAACTTGTTAAAATAAGTTAAAAGTGATATTATTACTTACGTGGAATTTTAATTCCAAAAGGATGATATAAATATGGATAATTTTGATGTATTAGTTGTTGGTGCTGGGCATGCAGGATGTGAAGCTGCAATTGCACCTGCAAAAATGGGATTAAAGGTTGCTTTAGTCACAGGAAATCTTAATATGACTGGTTCAATGCCATGCAATCCAAGTATTGGAGGACCTGCAAAGGGTGTTGTTGTAAGAGAAATTGATGCATTAGGTGGATATATGGGTAAAAATGCAGATTTATGCCAAATCCAAACTAAAATGCTTAATATGTCTAAGGGACCTGCAGTGTGGGCATTAAGATTTCAAGAGGATAAATTATTATATAAAAGAGAGATGAGACGTCATCTTGAAAGTGTTAAAGGTTTAACATTAATTGAAGCTTTAGTAACAGATTTAATTGTTGAAGATAAGCAAATTAAAGGTATTGTTACAAAGGACGGACAAAAAATATATTCTAAAACTGTTATTTTAACGACAGGTACTTATCTTGATTCAAGAATCCTAAGAGGACATTGGACAAGTAAGGAAGGTCCTGATGGTGAACCTACTGATAAAGGAATTAGTGAAGCCTTAAGAAGATGTGGATTTGAAATTCAAAGATTAAAGACAGGTACTCCACCTAGAATCAAAGCCTCAACTATTGATTTTTCTAAAGCATCATTAGAACCTGGTTCTGATTATGTATGGCATTTTAGCTTTGATAAGGGATATGATTCTTTATTAAACGTTAAAGTACCTTGTTATTTAACATATACTAATAAAGAATTACATAAGCTAATTTGTGATAATTTAGATGAATCTAGTATGTATGGTGGAGTAATAAAAGGAATTGGTCCTAGATATTGCCCATCTATTGAAACAAAGATTGTTAGATTTAAGGATAAGGAAAGACATCAAATATTTTATGAGCCAGAATCTTTAGAATTAGATCAAACATATATTGGTGGTTTTTCAACATCTATGCCAGTTGATGTACAGGATAAGATGATAAGAATGCTTCCTGGACTTGAAAATTGTGAAGTTATAAGATATTCTTATGCGATTGAATATGATGCAATAAACCCACTTGAATTATGGCCAAGCCTTGAAACAAAGGTTGTAAAGAATTTATTTACTGCAGGACAGATAAATGGAACATCTGGATATGAAGAGGCTGCAGGACAAGGTATTATTGCTGGTATTAACGCTGGATTAAAGGTATTAGGTAAAGATCCTTTAATACTAAGACGTGATGAAGCATATATTGGTGTTATGATTGATGATTTAGTAACTAAGGGTACAAATGAACCATATAGATTATTAACTTCAAGAGCTGAATATAGATTATTATTAAGACATGATAATGCTGATTTAAGA
>AUXO012438338.1_pt1 | contig 12947 bp, 12 predicted proteins | sample 768731 | NCBI WGS metagenome assembly AUXO01 (sample SAMN02715735, study PRJNA202380) | gut metagenome | biome: sheep rumen | host: Ovis aries | place: New Zealand: Palmerston North
AAACCAGGATTAAAGAAAGCACGTCGTGCTCCACAATTCTCAAAACGTTAATTTATATCAAAGTTTCAAATTGCAAAACCCGTATATTTACGGGTTTTTTTGTTATATAAAAAAATAATAATTTGAAGAAAAAATATTTAGAATTTATTAATTGAAGAAAAAGTAATTGTAAATAAAAAATGAATAATTTTATGTAATGAATAAAAATCCAGCATTGGACTTTTTTTGTTTCAAATAATTTAATTAAGCATAATATATTACAAGGAGGTATAAATGTTTAATATAGATTATTTAAAACAATTATTAATTATATCAATAGCACTAAGTGTTATAACATGTACATTTATTCAAAAAACAAAAATATTACTTAATGATAGTAAATATATATCAATCTATTCTTTGATTATAAATTTAGTAACAAGTGTAATTTTTTGCATATCATTTACTGAAATAAATTTTCCAAATAGCTTATGGATAGGCTTATTTTCATATTTAGGAGCTGATTCAATGTACAAATCACTAGAAGGAAAAATTTCATCATACTCTGATCTAATCAATAGAAAAACAATTGAAATAAAAAAAGAGAATATTATAAATAAGGAGGATGAATAGATGGAAAAACCAATATTTCCAAGTAAATATATGAGAATTACTCAAGGATATAATATAGGAACACATAAGGATAGCTATGCAATTGATAATGCAGGAAAAGATAGTGGTATTGGAGATATTTATGCACCATTTACCGGAATAATTAAAAAAATATATCCAAATGACGCAAATGAGGTATGGATTGAAAGTGTAGAACCAGTAGAATATCCAGATGGAACAATTGATTATATGACAGTTATGTTTGCACATAATGATGATGTAAGTAATTTATTTGTAGGAAAAAAAATAAAACAATTTGAAATTTTTTATAAAGAGGGTACAAAAGGAAATGCAACAGGAAATCATTGCCATATAGAATGCGGCTTAGGAAAATATAATGGAACAGGATGGCATAAAAACAATTCAAATTATTGGAGTATAAATAATGGAAAGAAACCAGAAGAATGCCTGTGGATAACTGATGATATTGTTGTGCTTAATAGCAATAATTATAACTTCAAAAAGATTTCCACAGAAAATGTGAATAAAAGTCTAGAAAAAAAATTAGAAAAAGTTGTGGAAAATTCCAATTTAGAAAATAAAAAAATTGTGGAAAACAAAAAATCCACAATAAAATTTATAGCACCAAAAACAGATTTATATGGAGTATATTTAAAAGAAAATGAGAAAATAACAATTGAAAAATTATCCTAAAAGTAATTCAAGTAACATCATTAAAGAAAATGCAGTCATATTAAGTAGGGTCATTAACCCTGCTTTTTTATTTTTTTGACTTTCTGGAATTAACTCAATAACAATTACAAAAAACATTGCACCTGCAGCAAAAGATAAGATAAATGGAAGAATTAGTTTAATTTTTAAAACCAACAAAGCACCAATAACTGCAAAGATTGGTTCAACTAAACCACTTAATGCACCAAATAAGAATGATTTATTTAAAGATAAACCATCTCTTCTAAGAGGTAAACTAATTGCAGAACCTTCTGGAAAATTTTGAAGAGCAATCCCAGCAGTTAAAATTAAAGCTGAGATTATACTACTTTTACCATAGTAATATGAACCAAATGCTACACCAAGAACTAATCCTTCAGGTATATTATGAAGTGTTATTGAAATAAATAAAATAATACATCTTTTTAATGAAAAATTATCTTTTTTTAAACAACATTTATCAAGTAAGCAATTTCCTATAAGCAAGAATATATTTCCTACAATAAAACCTATAGTAACAATTATCCAACCATTATTAAAAATATTATTTGCATACTCTATAGCAGGATTAAGCAAAGAAAAAAATGTAGCCGCTAGCATAATTCCAGCTGCAGAAGCTAACATTCCATCCATAATATCCGCCTTAATATTTTTAAATAGGAAAACAACAGAAGAGCCTAAAACAGTAACAAAAAAAGTAAATAATCCAGCTAAAAATGATTGCAATAATGGATTTAGAGAAACAAAAATATTAAACATACATATCACCATTATAAGTTATGTTTTATCTAAAAAAATGTTAATAATAAAAATATTGTAAAAAAAAGTAAAAAAGGATATAATTAAATATATAATCAGAATAATACGGGGTGAATTCTAATGATAGTTAGATTGATCAAGAAAAAAAGAATTTATAATTTTTCTTTACCTACAAAGATTGAAGGTAATTATTGGATAACTGATAATGATTATCTAGGTAACACTAGAAACTTGATAAATGTCGAGGAAAGTAATGGAAAATGGAAAATAAAAAGTGACTTTGAAACAAAAATTATGTCAGGGCAACAAGAAGTTGACTCTGCTATTTTAGTTGATTATAATGTATATTTCTTAAAAGTTAGTACAAATAATGAATTTGTTATTCTTTATTGTTCACCATCAGTAGATAAGGAAGTAATTAGCTTAAAAACAAGCAGTCAAAAAGAAATTTTAATCGGAAATGATAATAGAGCACAAATATATTACAATTTTCCACTTGTATCTAGACAACAAGCAAGATTAATTTGTAATAATGGTAAATGGATAATTCAAGATTTAAATAGTAAGTACGGAACATATGTTAACAATAATGTTGTAACAGCAAAACAACTTGAATTTGGTGATGTAATTTTTATAATGGGATTAAAAATAATTGTAATGAAAGAATCAATTATTGTTAATAATGTAGGAAGTAATCTAAAAATAGATAATACTGCATTTGATACAATGGGTACTGTAATTCAAAAACAAACTGAATTTGATAATCCAGATGAAGAGGGTATAGAATTCTTTAAAGAAGACGATTATTTTTATAGAGCACCAAGATTTAAAACAGGTATTGAAGAAGTTGTTATTGGAATTGATCCACCTCCAGGAAGGGAAGAAGAAGATAAAACACCTTTGATTTATACGATTGGACCAATGTTAACAATGGCAATGATGTCAATGTCAATGATGTATAATACTTTATCAGGAATAATTGATGGTTCTGCAGATTTAGTTGCATCTCTTCCATCGTTATTAATGTCTGGTGCAATGTTATCAACAATGTTGTTATGGCCAAATTTACAAAGAAGATATCAAAAGAAACAATCAAAGAAGAAAGAAAAAGAAAGATTAGAAAAATATGTTAAGTATTTAGACTCTAAAAAAGAACAAATTCAATCTGAAATAAAAAAACAAAGACAAATTTTAATTGATAACTCACTACCTCTCGATGAAGTAAAAAATATAATATATCAAAGAAAGAGAAATTTATGGGAGAGAGAGATAGAACAAATTGACTTCCTTGAACTTAGAGTTGGTGTGGGAACAACAGAGTTTAGAGGTCAGATAAATATTCCAGAAGAACATTTCGCAATAGAAGCAGATGAATTATTAACAGAAGTATATAAAGTAGGTGCTTCTTCTAGAATACTAGAAAATGTTCCTATTTCACTTAATTTTATATATAAAAATATAGTTGCAATAATAGGAAATTCTGTTAATAAAAAAATGTTCTTAGATGGTTTAGTATTACAAATGCTTACATTCCATAGTTATGAAGATTTAAAAATAGTAATTTTAACAAATGAAAGTAATGCTGAAAATTGGGAATATTTAAAAGTTGCTCCACATAACTGGAATAATAGTAAATCAGTAAGATATTTTGCAACAAACTTAGATGAAGCAAAAGAAGTTTCATTAGAACTTGAAAAAGAAATGCAAGCACGTAAATTTATAGATAATAATGGTAAAATGGAGCTTAGTGGTGCAGATTATCATAAATATAAACCATATTATATGATATTAACTGATGATTACAAATTAGTAAGAGACTTGGAAATCGTAAAAGATGTTCTTGAAATGCCAGTTAACTATGGATTTAGTTTCATAGTAATAAGTCCTAGATTAATAAACATTCCAAATGAATGTAAAACATTCATAAGTATAGGTGATAAAAAATCAGGAATATTTGAAAGTGAATTAGTATCAAACAAACAAAAAGAATTTGATGCAGATTTTGATCCAACACTTAATATATATGAGTGTTGCAAAATATTGGCAAATGTTCCAATTGATATTGCAAAAGAAAGTAGATCACTTCCATCAAGCGTTTCATTTCTTGAAATGTATAATGTTGGTATGATTGAACAATTAAACTTACTTAATAGATGGAAAAGTAATGATCCAACTAAGTCTTTACAAGCGCCAGTTGGATTAGATAAATCAAGAGAATTATTTAAACTAGATTTACATGAAAAAGCACATGGACCTCATGGATTAATCGCCGGAATGACTGGTTCAGGTAAATCAGAATTTATAATTACATATATATTATCAATGGCATTGAATTATCATCCATACGAAGTATCATTTATACTAATCGATTATAAAGGTGGAGGATTAACTGGTGCATTTGAAAACAGAGAGACAGGTGTAAAACTTCCACATTTAGCTGGTACAATAACAAACCTTGATACCGTTGAAATGAATAGATCACTTGCATCAATTCAATCAGAATTAAGAAAAAGACAAAGAATGTTTAATGAAGCAAGAGATAAACTAGATGAAAGTACAATTGATATCTATAAATATCAAAGTTTATATAGAAGAGGATTAGTTGATAAACCAATATCTCATTTATTCATAATTTCAGATGAGTTTGCTGAATTAAAAGATCAAAGACCAGAATTTATGGAACAATTAATTTCTACAGCACGTATTGGACGTTCATTGGGAGTCCACTTAATTCTTGCTACACAAAAACCAAGTGGAGTTGTTAATGATCAAATTTGGTCAAACTCTAAGTTTAGAGTATGTTTAAGAGTTCAAGATAAGTCAGATAGTATGGATATGATTAAGTGTCCAGATGCCGCAGAATTAAAGACAACAGGTAGATTTTATTTACAAGTTGGATATAATGAATTATTTGCAATGGGTCAAGCGGCTTGGGCAGGAGCTCAATATTATCCAACAGAAAAAAGAAAAAAGAAAGTTGATCAATCTATTAAAATTGTTGATAATGTAGGTAGTACAATAAAGGCATTAGATACAAAACAAAACGAAGTAATTGTACAATCTAAAGGTGAAGAAATTACGAATATAATTAAATATATTGTAGAAACTGCTAAAAAAGAAAATGTATCAATAGAGCAATTATGGCTAGATAGAATCCCTGATGTAATTTATATTGATAAATTAAAGGAAAAATATAAATATGTAACACAAAAAAATGTAATTAACCCAATAATTGGAGAATACGATGATCCAGATAATCAAGCACAAAATGTATTAACACTTCCAATTTCAAGTGAAGGAAATACAATTATTTATGGAGCAGCTGGAACAGGAAAAGAATTGATGTTATCAAGTATAATCTATTCTTGTATATCAACACATGATTCAAAGGAAATTAACTTCTATATTCTAGATTTTGGTGCAGAAACTTTAACTATGTTTAAACAAGCGCCACATGTTGGAGAAGTTATTCTATCAGCTGATTCAGAAAAAATAACAAATCTATTTAAAATGATTACAGGAATAATTGAAGAAAGAAAGAAAATATTTGTTGACTATAATGGTTCATATGATTTTTATATAAATCATGGTGGAAAACAAATCCCATTAATTGTAATAGTTATTAATAATGTTGAAGCATTTGTAGAAACTTATAGTGATTATGAAGAATTAATTGGTCAAATGACAAGAGATTGTTTAAAATACGGTGTAGTATTTATATTTAGTACTAATGGTCCAAATACAGTTAGATATAGATTAAGACAAAACTTTAAACAAAATGTAGTTTTACAATTTAATGATCCAATGGATTACTCAGCTGTATTACCAGGAGTTAGAAAGAAAGAACCATCAAAAGTATATGGTAGAGGATTGATTGTATTAGACGCACCATATGAATTCCAAACAGCATATGCATATGCCGAAGAAAAAATGACAGATTATATGAAAGTTATTTCATCAAAATTAAATGAAATATGTGATTATAAAGCTGCTAAGATTCCAATTTTACCAGAATCTGTAAACCAAGAATTCGTAAAGAGTTATTTAGGTTCACTTGCTACTGTACCAGTTGGAGTTACTAAAGAGTCACTAGAAATTGCTACAGTTAATTTCAATGATAAATTTATGTATAATATTACAGGTGAAGATATTTCAACTGAACCAGCATTTTTTAAAGGATTTATCAATAATATATTAAAAACTCAAAATACAGAATGTATAATTTTTGATGCAAATAGTTTATTAACTGATATTTCAGGCGATGGTATATTCTATAGTAAAGATGCATGCTATGAAAGCATTGACAAATTAAATGAAGAATATAATGCAGATAATCCAGAGAAAACAATATTCTGTTTTATGTTTAATATCAATAGTTTCTTAGGAAAATTAAGTGCAATTGAAAAAGGCAAGTTTACTACATTAATTGATAGTTGTAAGAAAAAAGGGAATATTAAATTTATGATTGTAGAAACTATCGATGTAATTAAGAGTATTAACTTTGAACCTTGGTATAAATCAAATATTGATTTAGCAGAAGGAATTTGGTTAGGAAATGGAATTGGAAACCAATTTACATTGAAAATTACTACAAATGCTAGAGTTTTAAGAGCAGAAATTAATCAAGGATTTGGATATATAATTAAAAAAGGAAAAGCTGAGTTAATTAAATTAGCATCAGATGAATAGGAGGAATAAATATGAATAAAAATAAAATTTTAATTGAATTAGAAATTCCCCTAATCGAAAAAAAATATGATTTATTTATTCCAATTAATAAAAAGATTGGAACAATAAAAGATTTAATTGAACAATCACTTGTTGATTTAACAGATAATGCTTACTCTCCAAAGGAAGATTCAAATTTTTATAGTAAAGAAACAGGAAATATTTATAATGTAAATGATACTGTAAGAGATACTGATCTAAAAAATGGATCAAGAATTATTTTGATTTAGGAGGTTATTATGACTGATTTTAACCAATATGTTACATCAATTAATAAAATATTTGACTATTTAGCAAAAATGAAAGCAGGTTGGAATAGCTTAGACAATCAGAACTATATAGAAAGTATTGAAGAATATAAACAAATAGTTTCTTCAAGTGCTGAAAAACTTAAAGCATCATCTACACAAACAAAACTAGGAGAAAAAAACAATAATGATGATAAATTGGAGGCATTAGGAAATGATTGATAAATTGACATATGATGAAATATTAAATATATCAAAAGATTTAAAAGTTCAAATTGAAATTGTTGATAAGATTGCAAAAGCAAATAATATTCCACAGCTTGATGATTTCTGTGCAACTGTAGAAGGATATTCAAAATTCCTTGAAAATACAATAGAAATAAATAAAGATGCTGATAAAGCGTTACAGGATTTAAAAAATTCATTAAAATAAAAAGAGCTTTCAATTATGAAAGCTCTTTTACATATCTATAGATTTTAACCTTAGGATAAAAGTATTTTATTATGTTATAAAATTTTGCACCATTTTTAGCAATTTCATTTGCAGAGAATATACTTAATCCATATGAATTTCCAACACCTTTTGTAATAAATCTAATAAAATCTTTATAAACAATAATATAAATATCATTAGATTTTAAATTTAATAGTTTTTTTATTTCTTCACAAGTAAAAATAGTATTATTTATACAAATTCTTTTAGAAGCTTTATCAATAGAAAAAGAACTATTACTATTTATATTTAAATTAAGAATTTTATTTAATTCACCAAAAGAATAGTCATTTATATTAATAAAATTAGGAGAAGCTAAGTCCCATAAGCATTTTACAGATGATAAGTATGGATATTTACTATTTTTTATAGTTTTCCCATCATTTGAATAATGAATAAAAGGTAAAATGTATTCATTATTATACATTAAAAATATAGAGTCAACTTCATCTATAATGCCATTTAAAAAGTTATATATATCATTATAATTCAAATATTTATTTTTAAAATCTTTATAATTTACGTATGAACAAAAATAATTATCAACATCAACATATGAATAATCTTTCATCATTTTATAAGCATAAGTTGAATAAAGAATTGCCATACACTTAAATACTTCTTTATCTATATCATATAAATAATTATTAAATAATAGGCCTAAAATGTAATCTCTAAGTGTAATTTCAATATTAGAATTATCTTTTAACTTTAAATTTACTAAAAAATTATCCATAGAGTAATTATTTTTTAAATCAACATTTTTAATTTTTTTAGAAATATCAACAACTTTTACAACAATATCGTTAACTATTAAATAAACCTTTTTTCCTTTAAAATTAATTTTATTACTATCAATAAAATTAACAGTTCGTCTAGTTAAATCATTTTCATTTTTTATATATTCATTTGAAAATTCATATTTCATATCAAGATATAGGTAAAGTATATCCTCATTTCCATTATTAATTATTTCATATCTATAAAACATATTAAATCACCTAAAAATAGTATGAGATAAATAGATATAATTATACAAAAAAAGAACTAAAATTCAAAATATTTTAGTTCTTTTTTCTCATTACAATTTAATCCTGTAACATAACTTAAATTAGTAAATATCTTTTCTAGTTCTATATCTTTTCCATCAAGATAGTCAAAGCTAGCACAAATTAATACTTTAGCAAACTTAATTGATTTTAAATATAAATCAACAAATGAATCAGTACTAGTCATATTATAAACAGCAGGATTTCTCCATAATGTATGATTACTATTTAAATAATTGTGTTTATCCTCTAAAGGATAATGATAACTTACTGCTTCAAATCTATAAGTACGTCTTGAAGTAAAAGTATCAATAAGTTTATAAAATTGTTTTTTAATACCATATCTATCTTTTCTAAATAATATTAATGCAGTTTTCATTTGCTTTAAAGATTTATAGTAAATTTTACTCATATCTTTTAATTTAAATGTATTATAGAATGAATAATCAATAGTTTTATTTAAGTTATTAGAAAATTTAGAAATATCAAAACAGTATTTATCTAAATCAAACCTATATGGATTACATTTAAATCTTCTTCTAACCATATCATTATCAATAAATGTTTCCATGAAGGCATGAACATTATTATATTTATATGTACTAGGTTTATTTTTATTGAAAACTCCAGTTTTATATACTATATAAGGGTGCAAAGTAGAATCAAGTGCATAATGACAAATAAATCCCCCAAGAAAAGAGTAAACATCTTTATCATTTATTTTATTATCTTTAATATATCTTAATAAATTAATGAAGAATTCTTGTGATTGATTATAATGAAAATATGATTGGAATTTTCTAATATTTCTACCAGGAAATATAGAGAATAGATTATAAAACATTAAAGAATCAGTGCTTTGTGCAAACATTTTTAATTTATTAATATCAAATTTTTTACTTATTTCTTTAGGTAAAATATCATATACATCTTTTGAAAATAAAGAATGTGCAATAGTAGCTGGCATAAAATCCCCCCAAAAATAGCTAATATCTAATAATGATTATAACATATAATTTGTGTATTTTATAACACTTTTATACTAATCTTATGTTATAATCTATAGTAGGGTGATAGTATGATAGAAAAGCAATTTAAAAACTTAGATGAACAAGTAGAAATATTTAAACATAAAGGAATGATTATTACTGACGATAGATATGTAAAAAAGGTATTACTAAGAGAAAATTACTTTTTTTTAAATGGATATAGACATTTATTTTTAAAATCAGAACAAGATAGAACTTTTAAAGAAGGAACTACTTTTGAAGAAATGTACAGTTTATTCCTATTTGATAGATCATTTAGAAATGTCCTATTTAAATATTTGTTAGTAATTGAAAACAACTTGAAATCTATTTTTTCATATCAATTATCAAAGAAATATGGTTATAGAGAAAGAGATTACTTAAAAGAAAAGAATTTTACTAGTGCACCTGATAAACAAGCACAGCTAAATGATTTACTAAAAAAAATGAAAAGACAAATAAGAGTAAATGGTTCTCAACATACTGCAACACTTCACTACGTTTCTAATTACGGATATATCCCATTATGGATTCTTGTAAAAGTACTTTCATTTGGAATTGTAAGTGAAATGTACTCAATATTAAAACCTGATGATCAAAAAGAAATTGCTAAAATATACGAAATTGATCCAGAAACATTTACTATATATTTACCAATTTTAGCAAACTATAGAAATTTATGTGCACATGAAGATATTTTATATGAAAATAAAACACAAAAAGCAATTGATGATACAGTTTTTCATCAATTATTAAAAATACCAAAAGAAAACGATGAGTATATCTATGGAAAAAATGATTTATTTGCATTAATTATAATTATGAAACAAATGCTACAAAATGAAGAATTCAAAAATATGACTGTAGAACTAGAAAATGTTGTTAATACATTAAATTATAATTTACATACAATAAAACTAGAAGATGTGCTTAAAAGAATGGGATTTCCAATCAATTGGGCAGATATTGCAAAGATTGAGAGGAGTAATGATATAAATGAGTAAAAAAGAATTACTCTTGATAATAATCTCATTTATAATTGGTGAAATATTTATGATAGCAATAATTAGATATACACCATTAGTAAATATTGGAATAAATAATAATAATAACTACACTAAAAATTCAAGTAAAATATATGAAAAATCATCATTAGCTGAATCAATTGATAAAGTAAAAGACGCTGTTGTAGATGTTCAAGGATATGAAGGCGAAATAGTAAATGGTTCAGGTTCAGGTTTTGTATATAAAGTTGATAATAAATATGGATATATTATGACAAATGAACATGTTATAAGTCAAAGTAACGATATAAGAGTTACATTTACATCTGATGAAAAGGCTAAAGTAAAAGTACTTGGAAAAGATGAACTATTAGATTTAGCAGTATTAAGAGTTGACAAAAAATATGTAAAAAGCATTGCTACAATAGGAAGCAGTGAAAAAATGAATATAGGAGATATTGTATTTGCAATAGGATCACCATTAGGATATGAATATAGAGGAAGCGTTACTTCTGGTATTTTATCTGGAAAAAACAGAAAAGTAAAAACAACAGTATCTAATTCATCCAATGAATTGATAATGGACGCATTACAATTTGATGCACCAATTAATCCTGGAAATAGTGGTGGACCATTATTAAATATAAATGGTGAAGTAGTTGGAATATGTACATTAAAAATAACTTACGATAATATTGAGGGAATGGGCTTTGCAATACCAATTGATGATGCAATGAATTACATAGATAAATTAGAAAATGGTGAGGAAATAAAAAGACCAGTATTAGGAATATCAATTGTAAATATATCTGATTCTGGAACATTAGCAAGAGCTAATATATCAATTCCTGATAATACAACTGAAGGTGTTGTTATAACAGATTTTAATGATAATTCCACTTTGTCATCACAATTGAAAAAAGGCGATATAATAGTAAAAATAAACAATGTAGAAATAAGTGATATTGGACATTTTAAATATGAAATCTATAAACATCAGGTTGGAGATAAAGTTCAAATAACTTATATAAGAAATGGAAAAGAAAAAAAAGATGAAATAATATTAGGTTCTGAGTAATAGAACCTTTTAATTTGCATAAAAATATGTTAAAATATCAATTTGTTAAAGGAAGTGGTAGTATGTTAAAAATATTTAAAACAGATGTAACAAGTAAATCAATCAAAAAAGCAAAAAAGATAACAACAGATTCATGGATTGATTTAACTTCACCAACATCTGATGAAATTGAAAAAATTGTTTCAAAGACAAAAGTAGATAAAGATTTAATATTAAAAATGTTAGATGATGAAGAACTACCACGTGTAGAACAAAGTGGAAATGCTACTCTTGTAGTAATTGATACACCATATTTAGAAGAACAAGAAAATCAACATGCTTATACAACATATCCATTAGGAATTATTATTACAGATAACAATTATGTTATTACAGTATCAACAAAAAAAATAAGTGTATTAAATGAATTTAAAAAAAATAAAATAAAAAATTTTAGAACTGCAAAAAAAATAAGATTTTTAATACAAATTCTTTTAAAAACATCAAATTACTATTTAAGAGCATTAAAGCAAGTTAATTTAGATATAGAAAAGAAAGAAAAAGTATTAACAAAATCCACAGAAAATAAAGATTTAGTAGATTTACTAGAAATAGAAAAAACGCTTGTATATTTCATAACTTCGTTAAAGGCAAATGACCTTGTATTAGAAAAGTTATCAAAAGGAACCATATTTCCATTATACGAAGGAGATAGGGATTTACTAGAAGACGCAATAATAGAAAATAAACAAGCAATTGAGATGAGTGGAATATACAGAGATATTTTATCATCTATAGCTGATACATATGCAGCAATTGTATCTAATAATTTAAATAATATTATGAAGTTTTTAGCTGGAGCGACAATTGTTTTATCCATACCAACGATAATTTCATCATTCTTAGGTATGAATGTTCCATTAGGAAAGATATCTACTGATATTAATGCTCCAATTATAATTACAATCTTATCGATTGTTCTATCGTTAGTAGTAGCTGTTATGTTAAAAAAGAAAAAAATGCTATAAAAAAAGAGTTTATTTTTAAACTCTTTTTAATTTTGATTACTACTTTTTTTAGAAATAATAAATGACATACTAGATATACCTAATAAAACTAATACTCCACCAATAATATATATTATTTTTGAACGACTTAAGAAAGTATCTGGAACTGGAACTTTTGGTTCATTTTCCATAACAGTAACTGTAACATTATCAGCTTTAACTTCAAAATTTATACATTCTGTTTTTCTTTC
>AUXO012907691.1_pt1 | contig 12946 bp, 12 predicted proteins | sample 768731 | NCBI WGS metagenome assembly AUXO01 (sample SAMN02715735, study PRJNA202380) | gut metagenome | biome: sheep rumen | host: Ovis aries | place: New Zealand: Palmerston North
CGACCTCACGCTTATCAGGCGTGCGCTCTAACCACCTGAGCTACAAGCCCAATTTTTAGGCTTTTCAACCAGCCATACTTCTAAAGTATATACTATTATTTGAAATAATGCAAGTTTTTTTTTATTTTTTTAATTTATTTCTGTTGAAAAGTCTTCTATTTTATTGAAATTTGAATATTTTAGTTCTACTTTTGCACTTATTTTTTTGTTTTCTATCTCACTTACAAAATTAGAAAAATCAATATCTATTTCTATTATTTTATTATTTTTTAAGATTAAGTCAATACTATTCTTTAAATCGCTATTTAATTTTTTATTCATTCTTAAATCTATTATTTCCATTAAATCACTATTTGATATTTCATAGTGATCTAGAACAAATGCTGATTTATTTAATATATCAACTAATACTTTATTGTCAAAATAATTTATATAAGCATATAAAAATGGTGTTTCTTTGTATTCTTTTTCATCATTTAACTTTGATTTCATGACATCAACTGTTCCTAAAAACAAGCGCTTATTCTCTTTATTTGTTAAAACATAAGAATATTTATCATTATATCTTTTACCTGTTGATTTATATGATACTCCATCATAAATTAAATTAAAATCAAAGTTATAATTATTTGTCATTAAATCAGAAAACTGTTCTTCAAATTTATTTTCACTAATCTCCTCTTGAACTATATTATCTTCTTTTTTTTCATTTGTTATTTCCTTTTCAGTATTTAAGTCATTTTTATTATTTCTAATATTTATTACCAATAATATAATTAAAGCAAATGATACAAAAAGAATTAGTCTTGCTCTTTGAGTTTTATCAGTAATCATATCAGAAAAATTTATCTTTTTCTTATTACCATTACTATCATATTCATTATAATTCATAATTTTACTATCCTTTAAATACTTTATTTATTAAATCTTCTTTTTTAACTCCATTTAAAAATTCTTTAATATCCATTTTTTTCTTTCCTTCAGGTTGTAATTCTAGAATTTTTATGGAATCTTTACCGCATTTTACAATCATTTCATCCTTTTCTACTCTAATTATTTTTCCAAATTCTTCATCTGAATTATTTTTTTCTACAACTGCTTTAAATATTTTTATTCTTTTACCATCTAAAAGTCCATATGCAGATGGAAAAGGATTTAAACCTCTTATTTTATTGTAAACCTCAATAGCACTTTTTGAAAAATCTATAATTTCATCTTCTTTTTTTATTATTCTAGCAAGACTTACTTCTTCTTCATTTTGTTTAATTCTTTTATTTGTTCCTTTAATAATACTAGGAAGGGTATCAATTAATAAATTCTTTCCTAATTCTTGTAATTCATCATGTAATTCTCCTGTTGTTTCATCATCTCTAATGTCTATTTTTGCTTGGGAAATTATATCTCCATCATCCATTCCAGGTGCCATATACATAATTGTTATTCCTGTTTCTTTATCCCCATTTAAAATTGCATGATGAATTGGCGCTCCTCCTCTATATTTTGGAAGAAGTGAAGCATGAACATTTATGCATTTGTACTTTGGATAGTCAAGTATTTCTTTAGGAATAATCTGCCCATAGGCACATGTAACAATAATATCAGGATTAAGTTTTAAAATATCTTGATAATCATTTCTAATTTTTATTGGTTGTAATACTTTTATATTATTTTCTAATGCAACTTTTTTTATTGGAGAAAAAACTATTTCTTTATTTCTTCCTACTTCTTTATCTGGTTGAGTTACTACTCCTACTACATTACAATTTTCTATCAATGCTTTTAATATAGGTACACTAAAATCTGGTGTTCCCATAAATACTACTTTTAAATCTTTCATTAAAATCACCTATATTAATTATAAGAAAAAGAAAACAATTTTACAAGTTTTCCCATTCATTTTGTTTAAATCCTACTAAACAAGTATTATCAGTTATTAGTATTGGTCTTTTAACAAGCATACCATCAGTTGCAAGTAATTCCAATTTTTCATCATCTGTCATACTTTTCAATTTATTTTTTAAATCTAATTCTCTATATTTTAATCCACTAGTATTAAAGAATTTATTTATTTCTTTGCCACTTAATTTAATAAGTTCTTTTAGTTCATCTTTTCTTAGTTTCTCTTCTTTAATATTTCTATCGCTAAAAGTTATTTTCTTATCTATGAGATATTTCTTTGCCTTTTGACATGTTGAGCATTTTGGATATTCAACTAATATCATTAATATTCCTCCATTTTTTCTAAATATAATATTATTACTAAATGCCTATCTTTAGTATTTCTTTTACATGTTACAAGTGTTAATGTTGTTTTATTTTTATTTCTTTCGACTTCAACATCACCATCTTTTAAAACATCATATATCTTATCTACTTTATAAGTATATTTAATCCCTTTATAATAAAGAATTGCTATATCATTTATATTAAGTTTATATAATTCCCTAAAATAAGATATTTTTGCAGTTCCATTATGAGCCGCTATATAAACATTTCCATTTACTTTATCTGGATAATCACTTTCTTTAAGTATTGTTACATTTTTTTCAATATTATTATCTTTTGCATCTTTAGATAAAATACCTCTTTTCAAATCTATTTTTGGAATTTCCAAAATCATTATATAATCTTCATTTTTATTAGAAGTATTATTATCTTTTTTTATTTCTTCTTTTTTTTCTTTTTCTTCCTCTTTTACTTCATTATTAATATTTTTTTCTACATCTTTACTTGTCTTTTCATTTTCTTTTATAGATGTTTCCTTAATGAAGTCATCAACTTTTTCAACAGATTTCTTTTCTTCATTTTTTTCAAGTACATAAGGTACTATTAAAATGGTTAATCCTATTATTACTAAAACTACTCCAAATAAAAATCTAATTTCATTTTTTCTCATTTAATCACCTATTTTCGAAAAAAGAAATCTAATTATTGATTTCTTTTTCTTCTTCATTTACTTTTATGGTTACTTCTTCTTTATTATTACTATTTTGATTATCTTTATTTTTGTTATCTTTAGTTCTAATATTATTGATTATAAATTCAAAAAGTAATATTGCTATTGCAAGAATTGGGAAAATTGTATTATCATTAATAGTTCTTACGTAATATCCAAGATAAGGAATTGAAAAGTCTAAATCCTTACCTAATATATATTCATAATTTACTTTAATGCTATCAACTGTGTTATTAGCATCTCCCTTGGTAACATATAATCCATCTACGATATCGTTAATTCTATGTGATACTAAGTCGTTATTACCTATTTTAAAAGTAATTGCATCTCCTTTTTTTAATTCACTTTTATCTACTTTATGATAGTAGATGATGCTTCCTTCTTTATAGGTTGGAGCCATTGAACCAGTTAATACAACTAGTGGTTTATATCCAAAGATACTAGGTACGCAAATAAGGGCATAGATAGTTATAAAAATATAAACAAATATAGATAATATATGGGTTATTTTTTTTACTATTGTCATTTTTCTCACTCTCCAAATTATTCTTTTTTATTAACCAAAACAGTTCTTGTTAATGTCTCATCTTCTCCATTGTAAGATAAATTATATTTAATTACATAATTATATACTTGATAACCTGGATCTACAAATAGATCTCCTTCATTAACAGTTATTTTACTTGAACCCTTTAAAACGATTCGATAAGAATTATAATAACTACTATTATCTTCTCTAGGATTTAAAATAGCAAATACTAGAATAATTGACAAAATAGCTATAAGAGTTCCAATAAGAAATAAAATAATAATATTTTGTTTCATAACGTCACCACTCTAGACTATAAAATAATTATATCAAGCAAATAAAAAAAGAGCAATATAAATTACTGTAAAGATACAATTGATGTGACACCACAAATATACAAAAAAAAGAGTCATTTGACTCTTTATTGTTCTACAAAATATAAAATATCTGCAACACTTCTAGATGTCGTTACTATAGAATATAAATTGCTATTGTTTTTCTTATAGTAGAAGTTAGTAGAACCTCCACCATCTAGATTGTATCCTGTTCTACAATTAAGACTAACCATATAATCAGCCAAATCCTTAAAATTAAAGCCTTCACTTCTATTACTAGTAGAATTAGTATTAGTAATAATAACAAAATTATTCTTATCTATCTGACATATAGCCTGTCTAATATCATTAGATGTACCATTAGTTACACGATTGAAATCTTTAACTAATACTGGTCTAAATGAAACTGTATTTCTTATACCATCACTCTTCATTTTTTCTACAACATTTTTATTAGCTGAAATAGATGATTGTCCACTGCCGAAAGTATAATATGTAAGATATCCATTTTTATTAAGACCATATACTGGATTTGTATCTGGAAGTGTATAATTAGTAAAGTCTCTTACTAACTTACCTCTAATAAATATTACTGGTGCTGTAGGAGAAAGTCTCCATTCTTTTACATAATTTTCAAAATCACTTCCAGCTTCCCTTAAAAAGCCACTAGCATTAACTGCAATCATTCCTTTATTTGAATACTCATACTTTCTAATTGCATTATTTAAAATAGTATTTGTTGTTTCTAAAGTACCAAATTCAGTATTTACTTCAGCATTTAACTGATGATAAGCATCTTCTACCCAAATATGCGTAACTGTATAATAAGTATCAGGTTTTTCAATCCAATATTTTAAAGTACTGCTGTCATATGATGCAACAACCGTTTTATTTCCACTTGATATTAGCGCATAGACACAAACTACATCTATATAATTATCAGCTTTATCATATACTCTTACTGTATCATTATTTACCAAATCAGATACAGTAAATGTTGAGCTCGTATATGTCTTACCATTATGAACATATTTTGCTATACCAGAAGCATCATTTGCGGTAACTTTATATGTTACATTTTTATTTTCAACCGATGCTGAACAAGAAGCCGTTGGTTTAGTAGTATCAACATTTTTTACAGTTGCAGCAATTGTATATGGGCTAGTAAATGTTCCATTTCCACTTACTATTGCAAAATTACCTTTAAGAACAATAACAGGTAATATGCTAGCTTTATCTTCGCTTCCTCCAGAAGAAAGACTTCCATCTTCATTAACTATGTATATTTTATCTTTAGTTTCATTGGAAATTGTCCAATATTTTTTACTAGAATTTGCGGTAAACATTTCACCAACTCTTGGAAGTGCTAGTGAAAACAATTGGTTACATTCTTCTTTTGAAGATGTAGCATTATATATGCAAAATGTAGTTTCTGTAATATAACTATTCAATGTCACTCCAATTATATTTGCTAAATCATCATATGTTGAGGTTTCTTTAGTAAATACTAATGGATCTGTTGCAGAATAAGTCTTTTTAGTATCAAATTTTTTCTCTTCTGCCGATAATAGTTCTGTTCCTATTAATTTAATATATCCACCAGTTGTAGATATAATTCTATACGTTAAGCCATTAACTTTAACATATTCTCCTGGAAATCTTGTAGAAATAATTGTTCCTACACTTGCACTAGAGTCCCCATTTATTCTAAATGGATTTGTTTTTTCTCCAGATCCTGAACTTGTAATTGTAACATTTGCTTTTAAAACTATTGTTGGTCTTACACCATGATAGTTAACTACATTATCTTCAACTGGTGTTCCTTCACTATTAACATACCACGCCTTACCTGCTGTTGGACTAGTTGAAAGTAGCCAAAAATCTGCTCCATTTTTTATATAATCTCCAGCTTTTGAATATTCATGATAGTTAAGCAATCCTATTTTTGCTTCTATTCTATTAGTATTTGATGGTTTAGCATCATTACTTACTGCTGTAAAATTCCAATTTGTACTAGCTATAAATTTATCTGGATTTTTTAAAGATGATATAAAATTACCTGTAGTTGATGTTGTATCTTTTACATTTAACCAATTATATAAATCACTATTATTAAACTCAGTATTATCATACTTTCTAATAGCAATAATATCATCAGAAACTAATTTGATAGTTTTATTGTTTTCGTTATAACTTAGTATTCTCCATAATTTTCCTGAATATAAAACATAATTATTATTTATTGTTTCTTCCCCATTTTCAATCATTTTGTCTAGATAATTATCATATTCATCTTGTACTACTGAAATAATATTATCATCTTTCATTTTTTTAATTTTACTATATAATGATGAAGAAACATCTGATACATATTTTTTGCATTCACTTGGTTCATTTAACAACATTTGAAATTTAACTTTTTTACCTTTTAAACAGATCATACTGAAAGATGTTGTTATTTGCCCATCTGAATTATCTATTCTCATGTTAACATATTTTTTTTCTGGATTAGGGTCTATTCCTGCTTCAATTAATTCAACATTACTCCATTCACTTGGACTCTTACATTCGACACCTTCTTCTTGATCGAATTTTTTAATATATCCAAGTGAAACTAAATCTGATATTGTTTTATCATCGACACAACCGAAACCATTAATTCCACCAATATCATCACGTCTTGTTCGAGCATATTTTTTTACAGCTTCACCTACAATATCATAATATGTTTGATATTTTTTTTCTTCATTTCCACGTAATAATCTTGATGTAGCAGGGAATACAACTAAAACTAACATCCCCATAAGAACTAATACTGCTATTAATTCAACTAAAGTAAATCCTTTGTTTTTCATATGCACCTCTTATTATTATCTAAGAGTATTATAGCATATTATTTCCCTCTTCCAAAATTTTTCTTTACTTTTTTGTAAACAAGTTGATTTGCTCGACACATTTGTTCAGAATTGATTGTATTTATTAAGTAACTAGGATTTTCATTCTTTTTATTAGTTACTAAATTGTAAAAACTATCAACAAGTTTATCATCAAGTCCTATATATTTTAAATAATCAAGATAGCTTAAATATTCATCAATAGATAAATCATTTATTCCTTTACCGTATAAAAACTCTAAAATCATCATGTTGTAGCAGAATAGATCAGTATTTTCATCTATTTTTACATAACCAATATCATTATTAGATATTTCATATTTTCCTTTAACATAATTTAGTATAGAAAGTTCATTAAGATATTTTGATACCGATGATTTATTACCTTTAATTTTACAACTATCCAAATCCACTACTGACAGTTTTTTATTATCTTTATTAGCAATAAAATTTGATGAATGTAAATCTCCTAAATATATGTCATTTAACTCCGTAGAGCTTCTAATTGCTTTTAATTGGTGAAGTATTTCTCCAACTTTCATTAAAAAATATTTCTTTTCTTCTAATGATATTTGATTATCATTTAATACATTAGTTAAATTTTCTCCTTCAATAAATGGTATAGAAAAGCCTTGAATATGACCTGAAACCGATATTAAAGATTCCGGAATTGCAAAAGATTCAGGTAAATATTTTCTATTAGCATTAAGCATTTCAAGAGTGTATAGTTTATTTGCAAATACGCTTCCTTCTTGATAAAAAAGTTTTTTAATTACTTTATGTTCATTTTTATAGTTAAACATGTATATATTTGATTCTGTATTTAATATGTTACGTGATAATTTTATTTGGTCAAGGCTTTCAAATTTTCTTTTCGAAAGTGTTATTACGTGCATATTATAGTCCCCCTTAAATTGGCTACATTATACCACAAAATCAAGAAAAAATCAAGGAATTGAAGTTTATGGCAATTAAAAAAGGCCAAGTATGGCCTATTGTTTACATATTTCTTCTGCTTTTTTACCAACTGCATGAGCATTGCATAAGCAGTCTTTATCTCCTTTAGCATAATTAATTGTTACTGTCTTTACAATATGTTTTTTTGATACATGGATATCTGTATAGATTGCTGTATTAGTCTCATCAATATAATAGAAACTATAGCCATCGCAATTGTATCTAGTTAGATTTTGAAGTTCTCCAGCAAAGAATTCTTCAACATATTTAGTCTTTCTCAAAGTTTTCATTACAAGTTCATTTCCATCATCTTTAACAAAGAACATCATTGTTGGTATATTAAGTGAAATCTTACTTGTTTTATATTTATTTCTAAAGAAGGTTCTATTACATAAAAGAATTAACATAATGACTATTAGAATAAGTACAACTGCTATTTCAAATCTTCTTAAAAATCTTTTACTCTTCATTTCATTTTTATCATTTTTAGCTGCTTTTAATTCATCTTTTCTTAGTTTTGCAAGTTCTTTTTTTTCATCTTCAACTACATTTTTATTCTCTTTTTTCATTTTAGGCACTCCTATCATAATTTAATTATATATAATTATCTTATTTTTTTCAATATTTTTAAAAAAAGAATAGTTTTTGGTAAATACCTTAAAACTATTCTTTTATAATTTTAAAATACTATTACTGGACGTACTCCACAAGATATTGAATCATATGAAGCTTCTCCATCGAAAATATCTGATGTACCTACTGCCCAGATACCTGTCGAACTAGTAGGGGTTGCAAGCCAAAAACTTGATTGTAAAAAAGAAGAACTATAGCCAAGAATAGAAATGAAATTTGTTTTTTCTTCAAGCGTCATAAGTCTTGCTTCATCTATTTCTACTCCAAGACTAGTTAAATAGTTTTTGTAGGATTCTATATACTGATAAACATTGCTATTACTGTCATAAACATTTGCACAATTAGAATCTCCAGCATAAGTACAATATTTTCCTTTATATTCTAAATCTTCTCCAACTTTTCCATCCCAATAATTAGTATCTGAGAAAGTTACAACGCCATTAATTTTTTCATTAGTATCTCCTACTTTACCTTGTGCATAAATACTTTGTTTTCCATAGCCTTCATCACTATTTGAATAACTTCCTATTTTGTTTCCTTCATTATCATAGATATCTCCTACTTTCAAATTATACATAGATATCGCCGTTATTTTATCATTTGTTCTATCATTTTTTATAACATAAAACTCCTCATTATCTATTTTTATAGTATCTCCAACTCTTACAGATTCTCTTGTTTTATTACCATAACTAACATAACCTTCAGTTATTAACTCGTCGTTCTCATCAACACATGTTAATTGAAAATCGTGACAGACTGTTTCATCTAACATTTTAGTAGATGACGTTGTATCACCATATCGAATTACATCATTAGCACCTTTAAGAATAGCATTAATATCTGAAATAGTTTTATTTCTTAAAACCTTATAATCATCTCCAAATACGCTCATATCTTGAAAATTAATATGTCCTGTAACAACAGAAACTTGATTACCTTCTAATTCAAATGAATACTTCATACCCTTAGGGATACTTATATTATTTAATTTGTTATAAGCTTCTTCTGCTTCACTATTATTATCAAAGATATACTGATCATATGAATAATAATCAGTAATATAAAAGTCTTCATCTATGTTTATCCTATCAATAGTTGAAGTACCATTTTTCACATCAATAAAGCTAACGTACCAATAATTTCCTGTGTTTTTATCTTTTATAAAAACTGAATACCATGTATGAATTCTACCATTTATTGTGTTTTTAAGTGGTTCGTGTTCAAATACATACTGCCAGTCTTCTTCATTTATTTCATAATTTTTTAAACCTATTTTATTATTGAAAATAGTTATTCCAGCGTTAGCGATATCTCGAGGGGTATCATATTCATCGAAATTCATTTGAATATTGTAATATAATCCAGAATATCCTGTTTCTAAATCAAGAGTCGCGTATAAAGTATCATTTTTATATATATAATATGGGCTAGCATAACATGTATCATTATGATCACTCTCAGAGAAATAAAACTCTTTATTAGAATCTGGAATATAAATATCTCCACATCCATAATGAATTGGTTCTTTTAAACCATTAAACCCAAATTTATTTGTTGCGTCATTAATGTCATATTTTGTAACTGTATCAAATTTTCTTTTATTAATAATTTTATCTTTTATTTCATTATTTAATCTTGTTACTTCATCTTTTATATCATTACCATCAAATTCTTCAGTATCTACATAGTTAATAGAATAGTTTATTATTTTTGACACTGATTGATTATAATTGGATATTATAATTTCAACTTTGCTATTTTCTAATAGCTCATATTTCCAATAAGGTGAGCATATCTCTTCAAAGCAAACATCTAATTGTTTATCATTAACCATTTTAGCTATTCCAAATTTAACAAAAACATCATCGCTTCCCTCTACAGTTATTGGACCAAATTCTCCACTAAATTTATTTGATGCTTTTATATTTAAAGTATCTGGAATACTATTTAATATTTCAGTTAAATCATTATTAAATGTTACATCTATAAATGATCCAAAAACATTTTCTCCAAATGTTATAAAATCATCATAATTATATTTATCCTCAATAACTACTTTTTCAAGTGGATTATTTGCAAAAGCATTGCTTTCAATATTCATAATTTGGCCTGGAATAGTTACTTTTTTTATTCCTTTATTATTAAATGCATTAGTACCTATTCCAATAATATTTTGATTATTTAGGGATGTTGGAATAGTTATAATACTTTTACAAGAACTATTATAATCAGTTATATAACCATTTTTTACTGTAAAACATGAACTGTCATTTTCTATAAAAATCTCATTTCTTTTGTCAAACTCATAATTTATATTTTTATTATCAAGTGTTGTAATAGTAAACTTATTAATTGTAGCATTTACTATTAGTTTTCCATCTTTATATTCTACTCCCTCTGGAAGTTTACTAATATCTATATCATTATATGGGATAGATATTTCAATTTTTTTCTCTACATTATTAACATAATATATATCTAAATTAGATAATTGGTTAATCAAATTTTCATCAGAAATATACTCAACTTGATTATTCAAATCAAGTGAATACCATCCACCAATTTTTCCATAATAGATATATATTTTAGGAGTTTCATATCCTTCATCATTATCATTCATTTTAATATATAATCTAGCATCATTTGCTCCTGCTGTGGTTGCTTTTAAAGCTGTTATTATTTCATCCTGTGTAAACTTAGTAACACCAATAATTGTGGTGTTAGTCTCGATTGTATCATACTTGTCAGATTCTGTTGTTTCTCTTATGGTAGTAGCATAAACTCTTGGTATTAAAAATAAACTTAATAATAAAATTATAAATATATTTACTTTTTTCATATGTACTCCTTTTATCGCCTTGGATTTTCAACATTTTTAATTATTTCTTTTATATATAAAATTCCATCACTTGTTACTTCAACTGTTTCCGTTTTATCATTTAAATATGTTATATCAATATGCCCATCAACATATTTACCGAAACCATTTTTTAAGAATAATCTATATTGTCCCACTACACTATTTCTTTCTTCTATCCATTCATAGCTATAATGATTATAAATAATGTTATATGTCATTACTCCACACAGTAATATAAACACAAGTAAAATAACAATAATGTATTTCTTTTTATTTTTTTTCATTTTATGAATTTCCTTTTACATTAGTTATTGAAGAAATAACCATTTTATTAGGAAATAAATATCCACTAGCAGGAATATTAATTGTTTCTTCCCCACCATTTTTATAAATTATCGTTAAAGTTCCATCTACATAATTTCCTTCTGAACTTTTTATATAAAGGTATACTTGTCCTGTTGTACTTCCAAAAGCATCTTTAATCTCATAAGTATATGTAATAGGATTTTTTATGGTTATAACACAAGTAGTTTCTTTTCCATCTGCTGCAGCTGTTATTGTTACAACTCCCGCACTAATAGCTTTAACTGTACCATTTGAAACAGTTGCAATTTCATTATTACTACTACTCCAAGTGATATTTTTATCAGTTGCATTTGCAGGAACTATTGTAGCATTTAGTACTACTGTATCACCTACAATCATGGAATGACTTCTCTTATCAAGGGTAATGGAATCTACAGATATTTTATTAGAAATCCAATGAGCAGTTAATGTAATATTTTTTGTAACTTTAGTATTAAAATTGTAAACAATATTATCTAAATACCAATTATCAAAAGTATATCCTTCTTTTGTAGGATTATTAGGACGAGTTACAACACCGTTTTCATTTATTGTTTGGCTAGGAATATTACTACCACCATCAGTATTAAAAGTAACTGTATATTTCTTTACTTCTGTTGAAGTTTTATTATCTTCATTGGTATTTGTCTTAGTTTCAGTATTAGTGCTAGGTTTAGTATTAGTGCTAGGTTTAGTATTTGTATTTTGTTTTGTATCTGTCTTTGGTTTAGAATCTGTATTAGTATTTGTTTTAGTATTTGTATTAGAATTTAAATTGTTATCAGGTTTTGTAATAGTATTATCATCTTTATTTTCATCTTTATTTTCATTTTTAATTTCTTCTTTTTCTAATTCAGTTTTTTCTTCTTTTTCGAGATCTTCATTTGTTGAAGTATCTTCTTTTTCTTTTTCTTCATCTGTTTTATTTATGTCTTTATCTTCTACTTCTACATTATTGGTATTAGATTTTTTCTTTTCTTCATTATCAGTCTTACTATTATTTGAAACAGCTAATAAAAAACCTGACGTAAGAAATAATATTGATAATATTATTAATACTAATATTATTCTCTTTTTATCACCAGGTATATTAGTGTTTTGATTACCTATATTTTGGTTATTTACATTTGATTGATTAACATTTTGTTCCATAAAATACTCCTCTTTATTCTATCAAATTCTTATCTTTATTATATAAAAAAGAATATCATAACTGTAGTATTTTGTCAAAATAAAGAGGTAACTAAAATCAATTAAAAATGCAGTAAAAATATGATGAATTCATATATAAAAAAGTATTATTTTTATAGACAAAATAAAAAACCTTGAGTTATCAAGGTTATTTACATATGGCGGAGACAGCGAGATTTGAACTCGCGCACCAGTTGCCCGGTCTACACCCTTAGCAGGGGCGCCTCTTCAGCCTCTTGAGTA
>AUXO012719291.1_pt1 | contig 12945 bp, 4 predicted proteins | sample 768731 | NCBI WGS metagenome assembly AUXO01 (sample SAMN02715735, study PRJNA202380) | gut metagenome | biome: sheep rumen | host: Ovis aries | place: New Zealand: Palmerston North
CTTTAGAAAATTTATTCATAAAAAGTAATGCTCCAGATTTAGCAGATACAGATGAAGCATTACAGACTCCTATGTTAATTATTGATATGGACGAATTAGATAAAAAGACTTTAGAACGTGCAACATTAATAATTAACAAATTGGCAGCTTATTATTTTGATCAAAGATATATTGATAATCATCCTTATGTTACTTCAAAGATAACACAAGAAATTGATAACATTAGACGTCTTTTAAAAATGCTATCAGTTAATGAAAAGGCACAAGATACTTTAATTATGTCTATTGCAGGCAACATGGCTAAAGGTACATTATATTCTTCATTAACTTCTTTACAGAATTCAATGTTACAAATGCAATCACAATTAAATTCATTGACATCAAATCTTGAAAATATCTTCAAAGAAATGCAAGATAATTGTGATAAGACATTCCAGGAAAAAGAAAAGGAAACATCAGAAGATGGCTCTATGGTTGTTCGTGGTTCACGTGACTTTATTAAAGAAATTACAAATTCTTTAACAGGAATGAAAATTAAAAATAAAGAAGAAAATTTAGAAAATACTGAAAATCATCAAATCACATCTAATGTAAATTAATAAAGATAATAATTTTTATTTTTATATATAACATTAAAAATATACATTAGAAATTATAATGGCAAATTTTACATCAAATGGTGTTACTTTTAATAATGTAAAAGCAGGTATAAATACAGGTGGTCAAAAAATTACAAAGGCTCCTTATAAATATGATAATGACGGAAATATTATAGCTCCTCAATCAGTTATTAATGCTATTGATATTGATTGGAATCAAGCGCAAATTCCTGGTATTGATGAACCTATAGAAAATACTGGAGCTCTTTTAGCAAAAGTTGGTCAAATTAATACAATTATAGGTCTTATCAATCAAACATTAGCTGGTATAAACGATAATTTAGATAATACTATTACTTCTGAAGAATTAGCTCAAACAGTTGAAAGTATTAATGAATCTATTCAAAATTTAGCTGAAAACATTGGTGGTACTGGTGAAGGATCAATTTCTGAACGAATAGATTCTATAACTGAAGCTATTGAATTATTACAAGAAAACATTGGTGGTACTGGAGAAGGTTCAATTAATGATAGAATAGATTCTATTAATGAAACTATTTCTGAATTACAAGAAAACATTGGAGGAACAGGAGAAGGATCACTGAATGATAGAGTTGAAAATAACTCTTCAGATATTGATGAAATCAAATTACAAATACAACGTATATTAAATGGTACTGATAAAATAAATGGACATATTGAACATGTTATTTTAACAGAAAATGAATATAACGCATTAGAAATAAAAGATCCTAATACTGTTTATTTTATAACTGATGAAGGTGAATCGGGAGAAGAGGAAGAAACATGGGAAGATCCAGTTTCAACATATGCATATATAAATGGTCAAGTATCTACTAATCAAAATATTACTTTAGTACCAGGACGTGTATATACAATTGAAGGTAATGTTGTTGGTACAATTACTGTTGATGCATCTAATATTGATGATCCATCAGTTTTGGAAAATACTGAATTACGATTAAAAAATGTTAAAGTAATTAGTCCTGAAAATTATGGTATTAGATATATAACTCCTGAAGATAATAAAGGATATAAAGATTTAGTAATTACTCTTGAAAAGAATACTAAAAACTATATAGTATGTACTAAAGAATTAGAAGAAAACACTGAAGATCAACCAGGTGCAATTTATTCAATGAATAATTTGACTATTCAAGGTCCTGGATATTTGGCTTGTCACAATTCAGATGGACATGGTATTAGAGGAACTGAAGTTAAATTATTAAATCCTTATGTTTATGTTGATGCTTCACATGATGCAATACATGGCAAAAAACTATATATTTGTGGTGGTACATATTATATAGAAAAAGGTAATGATGTATTTGGCACAGGAATTGGTGGAACAATCAAATATGCTTATGGCAATATATATGTTAATGTAGTAAATGGAAAAATATTTAATGCTAAATCTGGAGAAGATGAAGGTGTACAAAAAATAGGAAAGGTAATTACAATTGAAACTCCTAATATAATTGGAACTAATCAAGCAATCCAATATACATCTTCAAATATAACAACAATTGATTCATTATATAATTCAGGAACAGTTAAAGAATACGATACTATTGAAAGTGCAAAAGTATTTTCTGGAGGTACTTTAGTTAATGATTCAACTGGAATGTATATTGCATCTAAACCATTTTTAACAATTGAAGGTCTTATAACTAAACCTATTAATATACCTTCTACAATATCAGATGTAACAATATATTTATCTGATGCAATTATTATGACTAATCAAATTGTATCTGGAGAAAATTTAGCTAATGAACCTTCAATATCATATGATGCAACTACATCAAATATTAAGATTCAGACAATTAAAGATACATATAATGTAATTATTAATAATTGCCCAAATTTGATAGAAGGACAGGATGCGGATGCTGTAAAATCTGAACATAATATTAAAGTTGAGATTAAAAACGATTCATATCTTTATATTAACGCTAAATCTGGTGATGGATTGGATGGTACTGATGTTAACATTACAGATTCAAAAGGTATATTAATGATTCATAAATGTGGTGAACGTGCTATCAAAGGAAATAATATTATAATAGGTCCTGCAGCTAGTACTCCACAAGGCTCAATAACATTAGTTACAGATCCAACATCAAGTGATTATACAACTTTTGATGGTGCAGTGTTAGCAACAGAAAACTGTGTAATTTATGGACCTAAATTAATAAGAGTTCAATCATCAAAAATTGCTCCAGGTACAGGTTATGCCGATATATTTGCTAGAAAAGGAAAGGCAATGGATAAAGGTTCATTTATTATAACAGCTAATGAATTAAATGGTATTGTTGTTTGTAATTCTTTAGGTGCAACTATATCATTAAATATGGATAATTCTGCTAATATTTATTATAATGAATTACTTATATTAGATGAAGTTACAAAAATAAATGTACCAACAGAAACGACAGAACAATATATAGCATGTCCTTATAAAAAAAGTGCAATATATAAACAATGATTAAATCTAAAAATAAAGAAACAATATCAGTATATTTTAAGGGTGTATCAATTTCTAAAATATATCATAAAGGAATATTAGTATGGCCAACTGATGTTGGAGAATTATCATGTTTTAATAATAGTAGTTCAATTTGGAATGATGAACTACCATGGGATGATAATGTAAATTGGATAGATTAAATAACAAAATAATAAAATAATATTAAATAATGGGAAAAAAGACAATAGAAACATATAAAGGTAATATTACTGAGTTTGTTGATTGGGTTAGTGGTGTAGATGATATCACTGGTCGTAATAAAACTAATAACTTACCTGTTTCTGGTGGTACTATACGAAGATTATTACAAGAACATCTTAAGCAACCAGTTTTTATGGTATCTGATGCTTCAGCTGGTCTTTATCGTGTATTTTCAAGTAATGCTGCTTACACTGCTTGGTTAGATGATCCAGAAACATTTGCAGATTTGGAATTATTTAATTTCGTAAGACCAAGTGATTATGAAATTAAGACAAATTTGGACACAAGTAATAGATATCTTGTATCTGGTATGCACGACCAATCAGTTACAAAATTAGTATATGATTGGAACGTAGAAAACGATAAAGGTACTTATGAAGATAATATTGTTGCAACATATACTATAACAACTGCATCAGGAGCTGTTACAAAGTTTTCACAAAACTATGACTCATCAAGTAAACACGTAGAAATTGATTTATATGACTATCTTGATTTAGGACAGACATCAGTAAGAATTGATTTATTAGCAAATTCAACTGGTGCATCTAGAAATTATACTATTTATATAACTCAATTAGTTTTAAATCTTGAATCAGACTTTGCATTTTATAGAGGTCATGATAGAGGAGCTGCAATTACATTTAACTGGCATTTGACTAGAAATAATGCTAATACAGCATCATCGTTATATGTTATTCTTGATGGAGTTCAAGTAGATAAACAAGATATTCAATTAGGTTCAACAACAGTTAGTGGTATTGTTCAATTAAATAGTGATGAATTATTGGCAAGTACTATACCTCCAATTAATGATACTGCAAATGATGGACGTGTTTCTCATACATTACAATTGTGCGTACGTACATCATATAACCTTATGACATTTGATAGTAATATTCTTTACTATACTTTCGAAATGAATTCAACTGAAGCAGGTATTAAGAACTATTTTATAAATAATTCATTTAATTTTGCAGCAGGTACAAAAATATTTCCATTATCAACTGAAGGATTATATTTAACTGCTACACAATATATGCCAGTTGAATTACATTGGGCATATTATACAGATATGCTTGCATCAGAAAATACAGTTCAAATTAACTGGAAACTTTATGAAAATGGTGAATCTATTGATTTAGCATCTATTGAAGCTTCTAAAGGAAAGGAACCTGATACGTTAACTTTCATACCTGCAACATATTCTAAAGAACAAGATTTTTCACCAGCTACATCAACAATTAAATTAGTAGGAGAATATACTTCGCAAGATGGTGTTTTACGTAAACTTTGTTCTATTCCTATTTTTATAGAAAAATCAACATTAAATATTGTTGAAACATCAGGATATGACTTTAAGTTATCAGCATATGGACGTTCTAATTCAAGTAAGACAAAAGATGTTTGGAATCCAGAACTTTCCATAGTAAATACTGATGATATTAATGTAACATTCCATAACATCAAATGGAATGATAACTCAGGTTGGTTTGAAAATTCATTTAGAACTTCTGGTATAGATTCTTGGTGTGAAATAACATATAATCCATTAAAAGGTACACCTTCTAATGGACGTACTATAGAAATTGAATTTGAATCTGAAAAGATTAATGATCCATCTGATGTAATCATTACAATAGGTGATCCTAATGGTGCTCGTATTGAAATATCTGCAAATAAAGCTGCATTGTATGATAACTCAGGTATTGAACGTATTCATACAAATTATAAAGCAAACGAACGTGTTAAGATAGCATTTATTATCAATCAGCAAAAATCTACAACAGATTCACAATTATTATATATTGTAACAGATGGTATTCTTGAACGTGGTGCTGAAGCTGCAGGTTATAATTTTGCAACAACAAATCCTGGTAAAATTATAATTGGTAAATCTGCATCTGGTGTTAAGTTCTATAATTTACGTACTTACTTACGTGACTTAACATATACTAACATATATAATAACTTTATTTATGATAATGAAGACAAATTAAGATTAATCAATAATAATGCTGTTGTTGACCAGCAAACACAATTAATTGATTATTCATTATGTTGTCGTAAACTTGATACTATTCTTATAACAGGCAATCTTACAGATATTCTTAAAGGTGAAACTGGTAAAGAGAATTCTGAAACAGATGTAACTATTGAAAGATTCTGTCCATTTGATACAACTAAAAACTTTAAGGTTGAAGGATGCAGAATTAGAAAGCATGGTCAATCAACATTGAACTACCCTATTACTTCAATGAAATTTTGGCTTAATAAATCTGTAAATAGTGAAAAACTTCCTAAATTTACTTGTGAAGGACAATCTCATTTGGGATTAGGAAAAAACCGTTATATAATGAAAGACGGTGGAATACCTGCTAATAAATTTATATTACAAGCAAACTATGCCGATTCATCTGGTGTACATAATGGAAGTATTCTTAGATTAATAAATGATAGTTGGTATAATGCAAATATTGATGGACAATATAAATTAAGAACAGAACCTCAATTATTTTCAACTAATCAAACTGCAGCATTGGACGATGGAACTGTAATGGGTAAAAATGCAGAAGGAAAAAACTGGGATGATTGTACAAAAAATTTATCATCAGGTATTTCATATGCATTCCCATATCAAATTAGAAATGCTCCAGATTCATTCCCATGTGTAGTATTCTATAAGAATACATCAGGTTCAAATACTATAACTTTCCTTGGCCAATATGTATTCATGGATGATAAAAAATCAGACTTTACTTATGGTGAAAGATCTATATATAATGCAGATCCTAAAGATCCATTCTGCTTAAAGGTTGAAAATAAAGATAATGATACTGATGATTATAAAGTATGGGATAACTCTAATGTGTTAAGAATCGAAGTACTTAACATTAACACATTCTTTACATCTTATATGAATGATCATGATGAAAATAATATAGATTTTGAAGCAAGAATACCACAATCATCTGGAGATATATTCCGTTGGGAACAAGATTTTGAAATGGTTTATCCAGATCCTGATGATTTAGAGGGAAAACCTGAAAAGGGAACTGATAAGTGGGGTGTCAATTCTAAATTTAGAAGAACTGCCCAGCCTTTCGTTGATTGGTTTAGATGGTTGGTAGGTACATATAATAATCCTACTAAATTTAGAGCAGAAGCTGCACAACACTTAGATCTTTATAAGATGGCTGCATATTATATAACAATGTTAAGATGTGGTTTGGTGGACTCTGGAGAACGTAACGTTCAAATTAAGACATATGATGGTGTTCACTTCCATTATGAACCTTGGGATATGGATATCGCATTAGGTAACAAGAACACTGGTGGTATTGCATTTGATCCTCCTATTGATCGTAATACAAAATTAAGTGCTAAAGAATGGGCTATATCTGGTCGTTCAGCAAATGATCAAGGACAAATAGTAACATCTAACTGGTTATGGGATTCACTTGAAGCTTGGCCACATTTTATGAATGATATAGTTCCAACAGTTGCTGAAGCATTATCAAAAGCAGGATTTAACTATAACGGTTTGTCTAATATGTTTGATAATGAATATACTGCTAAATGGTGCGAAATTATATATAATGAATCTGGTCATTATAAATATATTGATAACGGTGGTACTGAACATACATATTTGGATTGGCTACAAGGTTCACGTGTTAATCACAGACACTGGTGGTTATCTACATCAATGGACTATTATGATGCAAAATGGACTTGTGGAGATTTTAAATCACACTTCGTATATATTGCTGCAGGACATACCCAAACAACTGCAGGAACAGATGTCATAACAGTAACACCTTCAAATCCAACATTCTTAACATTAACACAAAATGATGGTGAAGTTGCAACAGATATTGAAGTTAATCCAGATGGAGATTCTTCAGGAGATAGTTCAGAAAAATTAATTGTTGCTAAGGAATGTTCTCGTTCAAATCCTGCAACATTCGATATTTCATCATTATCATTCTCAAATAAAGTACCTACAAAGATATTAGGTGCAACATATATTGAAGAACTTAATGTTAGTTGTTTAGCATCTCGTATTGACCTTCTTGATATAAAAGGTGCATATTCTGCTGTTAATGGAGCATCAATTAAGAATATAAATGTTGGTAACAAAATTGAAAAAGATACTAACCATAATGATAATTACCATTTTATTGGTGATGTAAATACTACATATAACTTACGTCTTCAAGTTAGTCCAACAAATGATAACCTTGAAAATTTAAATACAATTAATATTCGTGGTCAATTAGGAAAACGTGGTACTAACCCATCAATAACTGCTAATTCATTATTACGTGGTGGTAATGCAAAAACAGGACGTACGCAGATTACTAATATTTATGCAATGGGTGCAAATATGAGTTATTTCTTAAGTTCACAATCAGGTAACTCATTTGATAATTTGGAACTTCCTGCAGTTAATTATGATGGTACAGTAGATGCATATGATAATAAACAAGCAGTTTCAATTATGAATAATATTGAAATGAACAATACTTCTTGGAATTCAATATCATTCTGGATTGGTGATTTGAATACTGCTACAAATAAGATGCGTTATGAACGTTATAATATATATGGAAATTATGATTATTACGTTCCAACATCTATAAATAGCATAACATTTACTGGTAGTACAGCTAATTCTGCTAATGCTAAAGATTTCATATTTAATTGGATTAATGGTATTATTTATGAAATAAGAAATAATCCTGAAAATCAAGGTAAGACTGAAGAAGAACTTCAAGCATTAGTTGATGAAACATTAGGAAATAAGACATTAATATTACAAGATATTAATTGGAGTTCAACTACATGTGGAACCGAATATACATTAAGTTACGATGATCTATTGTTATTATCTAAATTAAATCATGGAGTTAATAATTTAGGTGGAACAACATATAAAGGATATGTCGTATTAACTGGCGGTAATCTCGGTCCTGTTCAATTATCAAAACTTAAAGTATTATTTGGTGAATCTGCATTTGAACGTTCAGGTTCAGGACTTATTATTGACCAAGAACGTGATTATATAGAAATTAACTTATCTGGTGATGCATATATTAATGAAGAAAACTACGAATTCTATCTTAAAGAAGTACCTGATAATGCAAAGAACAAAGGACAAGGCGGTGTAGCATTACTTTCTGCTACAAGATTCCAATTACAAGAAGTTACAGATACTGACTATAACTGGTTTATCAAATCAATAGATGGAGATGAAGATCCAGGTTCAGTATATAAATCTTGTTCATTATCAAAAGGTGCTGATGGTAGAACTTATCTTACTGCTTCTGAAAGTAACTATGGAAACTATAAAGTTAATGTTGGTGTAGTTATTGGAACAGAACATAGATGGTTAGCAATCAATATTATTGGTGCAACATATCCTGATAATTATGAAATTGAACATCATAAGACTGGTTCATATGTATATACAGTAAATAATGGATACATATTTGGTGGTTCTTCATCATCTGCCGAATTCTTTATTACTCCTAATAAAGAATACACTGCTAACATATATGATGTAAACTGGACATTAACAAGAGATTCTGATAATGTAGTACTTATAAATAAGGAATCATATCATTCATATGAAGCACATGATTTATCTAATAAAATGTTAGATGCTGCAGATAATTATTTAGCAAAAGCATATAACGCTGGTGGTACAGTATCAAATCCATTAAATTCTCCTTATGGTATGACTCTTAAGTCTACATCATCTCCTAATAATTTGAATATGTATTACTATACTTTATCTGTAAGTATAAGATTTATGTCAAATTATGAGTTGATAACTTCTAAGAAAATTATAATAATGGATGATAGCAGTATTATCATGCAATCAGGTTCTGGAGTATTATATACATTAATGAATAAGATATATACTGAAGTAAATGGTGTTGGATTACCTGCACAAGTATATAGATATCATTTATTAGATATGGGTGACACTGTAGATTTCTCTCAATCGTTTACTGATACAACAACAGGAAATACTGTACATATTAGTAATCTTAAGACATCATATTCTAACCAATCTGTATTACGTTATTTGATTAATGTTAAGAATGTAATATTTGATAACTTAACACTTACAAATAACTGGGATGCAATATCTGGTACTGATAAGAATCAAATGTATTTCAATAATATGACTAATTTGGAATCTGTATCATTAGTAAATTGTAGTTCTCTTGAATATGATCTTGATTTTTCAAATAATTTAAAACTTAAGTCATTAGATATGAGAGGAACAACAATTAATGCTATACTTCCAGAAAATACAGTAATAGAAAACTTAAAATTAGGTACACCTACAAATGTTACTTTACATGGTGCAACACAATTAGATCCATCTAATGTATTAGTTCAAAATTCTAATAGTATTGATTACATAGATATTGTAAATTCTGGTAATAATGAATCATTCAATATCTTTGGTAAAGTAATGAACGTAGATTCTGATGGAGTATGGGTTGATCCAAATGCATAAATAATATACATTCTAATATTAATACATATTTAAGGTAGGTAATATTGTTTACCTACCTTTTATTTATTTTTAATATATAAATATAATATGATAATATGAAAATTAATATACAGCAATCAAATAGTATAACAGAGAATGTTAGTAAAATTATTATAGATACACTTTATAATATATTTACTACAAATTCAGAAGATGATAATAATGAATCATTATTAATTGGACGTGTTGAAACTAATTATGAATATGAAAAATATGTTGATTATTTGGAAAACTTATTTAATAGATTTAATATAAACATTAATAAAGAATTACTTATATGGTTTAATGATAAAAATGTTGAAAATGTATTAGTTAATAATCTTAATCAATCTAATATTGGAGGAATACCAACATCATATAAAATTGATTTATCAAATATAAACCAATGGTTTAGAAATAATACAGATATAATAGAATTTAATGAATTAGAACAATTTAAGAATATTAAAATATTACAAGCATATGCATTTAGTGGATGCAGTAACTTAATTGAAATAGATTTATCAAACATTGAAACAATTAATAATAATGCGTTTGAAGGTAGTGGTATTAATTCATTAAATTTATTAAATATTAAACAACTTTATAATAACTGTTTTCAAAATTGTAAAAATCTTACTTCTGTTGATCTGTCTAATACATCATTAACAAGAATTACTCAAAATACATTTTATAAGTGTACATCATTATCTGAATTAATATTGCCAGATACTATTGAACGGTTAAATAGTTCTAGTTTACGTGAAACAGCTTTAACTTCAATTAATGTACCATCTTCATTATATTTATTAGAAGGAAATGTTTTTCAAGATACTCCATTAACATCATTTGATTTTACAAATATTCAGAGTATTGGACAACAATGTTTCTATTACTCAAATTTATCTGGAGAACTTAATTGCCCTAGTTTAACTTCAATTGGTGCTAGATCATTTTCTAATACAAAAATTGAATCTATAACGAATTTAGGATCTATATCAACATTAACTAGTGCAATATTTGGAGGCTTAGTTCAGGGTCCATTTTCTAATTGTTCTGAATTAAAATCATGTATATTGCCAAATACATTATTAACAATCGGGGGGGCGTCATTCGCTAATTGTAAAAAATTAGAAACTATTACTGGTGGTGGAAATGTTATGGGATTAACAAGTGACTCAGTATTTCAAGATTGCAACATATTGACTTCTTTAGGAGATATTGATTTATCAAAATTACAATCAATACCAAATTATACATTTTTACATTGTCATCAATTAGTTATAAATGACTTAAGCTGTCCTAATTTAACTTCATTAGGTAAAGCCGCATTTTGTGAATGCTATCAATTAAAACGTGTATCTAACTTAGGATCTATTACAAAATTAGAAGGAGCTCAATTATCAGGTGGTATATGGCATGGAGTTTTTCAATCATGTACAAGTTTAGAATCAGTTGTATTGCCTAACACATTAGAAGAAATTGGAACTAATTGTTTTTATAAAGATACAGTATTAAGTAGTATTAATATTCCTGAATCTGTATCGTTAGTAAAAACTAATGCTTTTACTTTATGTAAAGGTTTGACAAATTGTGTATTATATTTTAAAAATGTAACAGAAATAGAACATCGTATATTTAGTGGATCAAATATTGGTCAAGTATATTTTCCAAAATTAGAAACATTAGCTCAAGGATATTTTGATAATTATGTACGTACGTCTGGAAGTTTTAATACATATTATAGTGAAGGAAGAAATACAATTAATTTATTATATTTAAAATTAACTGATTCTGTTGTTTTAACACCTGGAACATTTGTGAGATTAGATATAAACGTATTAGTTTTAAATAATGCTCCACAAGAAATACAACAAAATACGTTTTTTAATTGTAATATTTTAACTATATATGTTCCTGATGAATATTTAAATGATTATAAGACAATGGATTACTGGTCAGATTTTTCAGATAAATATATTGCGTTATCAGAATATCAATATAATGTTGATACTAAGGCAGAATATGATGAATTAAGAAATAATGGTGATAATAATATTTATCTTATTAGAGAATATATGAATTAATTCATAATTTATAACTTCTTAATAAAAATTTTTATTTTTATATAAATATATGACTTTATTAAAAAGTTATATTATTTTTAATTGTATATTATGAATATAACAAAAATATTGTAAACCAATAATATGACAGATAAACGTTGCTTGATTTATGAAACTCTTGGTAAAGTTTCAGATCTTGAAATCGTAGAGAATAAAGGTAGCAACGGTATGCGTCTTCATGGTGTATTCGGTGTTTGTGGTGTAAAGAATCAAAATAATCGTGTTTACGATAAAGACAATTATGCTAAAATGGTTGAATCTTTACAAAAAGAAATCAAAGAACATGGTTGTCCTGGTGAATTGGAACACCCAAATTCAATGAATATTAATTTACAAAATGTATCTCATAAGATTGAATCTATTCAAATGAATGAAGATGGAACTATAACAGGTGATATCTTACTTTTGAATACTCCAAGTGGTAAGATTGCACAAGCTATTGTAGAAGGTGGTCTTCCACTATATATTTCTTCTCGTGGCGCAGGTACAATTACTAACGAAGGTCGTGTAACGTTATCTACTATTAAGACTTACGATTTGGTCGGTACTCCAGGTTTTAGTCAAGCCAAACTTACTCTTTCAGAAAATCAAAAACTTGAATGTCTTAATGAAGGTTTAGAACAAGGTAATAACGAAACTTGGGTTATAGTTGAAGGTGATGATGATCTTTTATCTAATGATAATGATAATGACGAATCTAAGGATAAAGATAAAGAGCCAAAGGATGAACCTAAAGGCGAACCTAAAGATAAACCTAATGAAGATAATAAAGATAAATCTGAAGATAAAGATAAAGATAAAGAAGATAACAAAAATAATGGCAATGATAATACCGATATGGAAAAACTTAGAGAAGCTGTTGAAGAGCTTACTAAAAAAGTAGAATCTCTTGAAGCTGAATTGCATGTTGCA
>AUXO013207310.1_pt1 | contig 12945 bp, 10 predicted proteins | sample 768731 | NCBI WGS metagenome assembly AUXO01 (sample SAMN02715735, study PRJNA202380) | gut metagenome | biome: sheep rumen | host: Ovis aries | place: New Zealand: Palmerston North
GCTCAGTTTGGCTAGAGCACCTGGTTTGGGACCAGGGGGTCGCAAGTTCGAGTCCTGTCACCCCGACTTACATTGATTTTATGATTTATCATGGGGTCAATGTATTTTTTTTTCAATTTTTACTACGATAGGAAGTAATATTGAAAATACAATCCCAGTAAGTATAGATATCATAATCTTTATAACAATTGGCCCAAAGATTATAAGATAATTAAAATATCCATATATAAAAGCATCAAGAGCATAAATTAAAGTATTAAGTATCGTGACCATAAGTTGTAAAACTAATATGCAGACAAAAAACTTCTGTGTATCATTAATTTTCACAAGATTCTTTTCAAATATATATCCGCATACTGCTCCAAGAATTGTCTGAGGTAATACCCAGAAAAGTGTCGTGGCAGTAAAACCATATGTCAAAAGTTGATTCACAAACATTCCTGTAAATCCTACAAGTGCACCAGGTATAGCACCAAGAGTGATTGCTGCCACATATATAGGAAAGTTTTGAACAGTAATCTTTAAATTTTGCAAATTAATCGTGCCGTAGATACTGAGTATCACAAATAATGCTACATAAAGCGCTCCTCTAACAATCAGTTTTACATTCACTTTCATACCTTGACTTTTCCTCTTTTTTTTTGTATCATTTATATCGTGAAATAATCCGTGTCTTGTTTCATGAGTTTATTATATTAGGAGTGTGATATGGCAAATATCAAAAGTGCTAAAAAGCGCATCAAAGTCACAAAAACTAAGACAGAACGTAATAAGGTTAAAAAATCACAAATCAAGATGTATACTAAAAATATTGATGCACTAGTAAAAAGCGGCAAAAAGGATGATGCTAAAAAAATGCTAATTGATGCTACAAAGGCTATTGATATGGCGGCAAGTAAAGGTGTATTCCATAAGAACAATGCTGCCAGAAAAGTAAGTCGCTTACAAAAAAAAGTTGACAAGATGTCTTAACTAAGTACAGCCAAGAGGCTGTATTTTTTTTAATCAATTATCACATAAGTCTTTCCAGTAACTGTATCTGTATATACTGTTCCTGATTTTACATAATTACTCTCTACATCATCTATAGACACTTCGGTGTTTTGATTTGAATCATCGAATTCATATTCTTCCATCACACTATCATCCACTTTCTCACCTGAATTATTTGTTGTAGAAGAATTGATTTCTATTTTCCAATTGATAACAAGTGCAAGCATGATACCAACAGCAAGCACAAGCATTGCATCAGCCATATTGGCTGTTCCTTCCATCGGGCTAATACCGCCATCAGTATCAAAACTATTGTCTATTGTTAGTGATCTCTTCATATCTATTTACCACCATTTTTCTTTTCAGATTCAAGTACTGCTTCCATAATAAGTGTAAGCATAACTCTATCTTTTGAATACCACCTTCTTCTTATAAGCGATATGATGGTACATATTGATGCCGATACAAGTCCTATTACCGTAGTATCAAAAGCTGCAAGCAATGAATTAGACAGCGTCATCGTATCTCCTGACGCAAGTGCTATAATTCCTGGTCCAAGTGGTATCAGTGTCCCAAGTAATCCAAAAGTTGGTCCAAGTTTTATAATTAAATCAGATTTTCTTATAGTAAAATCAAGATTTTGGTTGTAATTATCAATCAGTGAAGCCGCGAAATTTTCTTTCATTTCCGGAGACAAAGCCCTATGGACTGTAAGTTCAAGAAGAAGTCTTTTCTGATCAAGAAGCAAGCTACTATTTTTTATAATAGTTGCTGGGTCATTTACTCCTTTTTTTATAGCATCAATTACACTCACAGCCTTTACATTGATATATTTCCTTTGAAAATACTCTGCTATAAGTCCACCTACCATGACAAGCGATATAATAAGTAATGCTATAAGCACAACTTTTACTGGCCCATCAAGCACTGTGACAACATGTCGCATTATGTTGCTCGTTACGCTACTATTAGTAACTTCAACCATATACACCTCATATCAAAACCTTTAATTCATTGTGTCTCAAAGGTTTATTTAAAAATAATTATGTTTTTTATATCTACTTATTGGATTTACAAAAAATGTAAATGCCCCTAAAACAAATGTCAAAAAGATTGAAAGCCCCATAATCCAGCGATTATCAGTTATACTTATAGGGATACTTTCGTCAATTCCTATATCGCCATTTCTATCTATCTCAAAAATCTTCTTGCCCGCATGATTTCCAGTATTTTCCTTGTAGAACTCTCCCTTTTCTTCAGCTTTACCAAAAGTTTCTTCTACAAGATCATTGCCAGTCTCCTCGCTTGTAACTGTATCAACATCTACCACAGCAGGCATACTTGATATATAATCAACTATAGACATAGCAGTACCGCCGTTCCCATAATCTTTTTGTTCTATAGCCCCACCGCCTTCTCCAAGTCCACCGCCTCCACCTGCAGCAATTACATTCTTTTTATCATAAAGCTCTTTATGAAGTACGTTTCTATCATGAGAAAGTTGTGTACCGTGTGGTTTTGTATCAGATTTTTCAAGATTATCTGATCCTTCTTCACTCTCGTCACGAAAACTTACAAATTTTTTCTGACTTGATTTTACTTTCAATATTTGTTTTGCAGTCTCACCACCTTGAGGACTTGCGAAATCTATCTCATCAATATTTTCAGAGGTATGCGTTACACTTTTATCAGCAGTTGGTTCTATAAGTTCTTCTCCAAAATTAACACTTTTACTTACTGCGCTCGGTGCTACATACTCGTCATGCCATGTAGTATTTTCTTTTATACCCATACTACCTGATACAACTATCTTCCCCATACTTGATTTTTGTGTTGAAGCTGATTCTATTGGTAGAGGTGTTGTCTTTTTAGATGTTGGTTGTGGACTATGTATTTCAGGAGGTGCTATACTTTTTTCGCTTATAACTACTCCTGATTTCATAGTAGGTGCTTTTATACCATTATCCTGTGGCACAAATCTTCTGACAGTCGTCTCTCTTGCTTTAGTCGTCTCTTTTACAGCTCTTCTTGTCGTCGTAGTTTCATAAGTATAATTATTGCTGTTTACTTGATCCAAAAGTTCCCTCTCTGCACTTTTACTTGATTGATTTCCAAATGATTCTTTACTATTTTTATCAAGTTTAATTGCAGAAAAGCATTTTGTAGGAAACATTAATGGCATCACAATAATAAGTAAAGTTATACATATACTACATACTTTTAGATGAAATTTTGTCTTATATGAAATCATGTTAGTTAACTACATCTTTTACGCCTTTAATCTCTACATCCTTGTATTCTTTATATATTGAATCATCAAGACTATCAACACTTATTTTTGGCAAAAATATTCTTTTGTATCCAAGTTTTATTGACTCTTTAACTCTAACATTCACATTTTTTATACTTCTTACTTCTCCAGAAAGCCCTATCTCACCACAATATATACAATCAGTCCCAAGCTTTTTATCCTTATAAGATGATAGTATCGCCATTATTATAGCAAGGTCTACTGATGTATCTTTTATCTTAAATCCACCTGTGATATTGACATAGATGTCATACTGAAAAAGTGGTATATTCATCCTTTTTTCAAGTATTGCTATAAGAAGATTGAGTCTATTGATGTCTCCACCATTAATATTTCTTCTCGGTATACCAAAATTTGATTTTGTCACAAGTGCCTGAACTTCAAGAAGAATTGGTCGTCCAGCTTCAACTATACATGTCGTAGTTACTCCTGTAGCGTCATTTTGTCTACTATCTATAAATATTTTTGAAGGGTTCACAACCTCACTTAGTCCACTACCTGTCATCTCAAAGACGGCAAGTGCATCTGATGTCCCAAATCTATTCTTATCACACCTAAGAATCCGAAGATTACTCGCCCTATCATCTTCAAAATAAAGCACAGTATCAACTATGTGTTCCAGTAGCTTTGGTCCAGCCACCGTCCCTTCTTTTGTAATATGTCCTACTATAAATGCAGATATATTATATTCTTTACACACTCTAAAGATATTTTGTGTGCAAAGTCTAACTTGTGTGATAGAGCCAGGCACTTTGTCATCTACATTCATAGCCATAGTCTGTATAGAATCTATAACTACAAAACCAGGCCTTGTCTTTATAATACTTTTAAGCACTACGTCAAGATTGGTTTCTGATATAAATTTTACATTCTTTGAAAAATTTCCTATCCGATTAGCTCTAAGTTTTATCTGTGAAAGACTTTCTTCCCCTGATACATACAATACATCTATGCCTTTATCGCCAAGCACTTTTGCAACTTGTAAAAGTAATGTCGATTTCCCAATACCAGGCGAACCTCCCATAAGAGTTATCGAACCTCTTACTATACCTCCACCAAGTAAATTGTCAAATTCATCAATTCCAGTTTTTAATCTTTCTTCATTTAAAACTTCTATATCATCAAGACTTAAAGCTTCAATATCTTTCGCTCCTATATCAAGACTTCCTATTACCGAATTTGAAGCTATGCTTTCAAGACTTTCATCTTCAACAAAAGCATTCCATGATTTACAATTCGGACATTGACCAAGCCATTTTGCAGATTCATAGCCACATTCTTTACAAAAGAAACTTGTTTTTGTTGTTTTCTTACTCATCTACATTTTTTATCTCAAGTTTATTGTCTTTAGCAATTATAGTTATACTATCGCCACTATGGATATTACCTTTAAGCTTTTCTTCAGCTATCAAATCAGTAAGCATTGAGGTTATAGTTCTTTTTAGTTCTCTTGCTCCGTATTCTTCTTTAAATCCTTCATTGAGTATCAGTTCTTTTGCTGCTTTATCAAGCTTTATATCAATATTCAAGTTTTCTTTCGTTCTATTTTTTATATCACGAAGATTGAGTTCTAGTATCTTACTTGCTTCTTCACGAGAAAGTTTTCTAAATACAATTATATCATCGATACGATTGATAAACTCTGGCCTAAATATCTTTTTAACTTCCATAAGGACATTGTTTTTCATTTCTTTATATTCATTTTCTGCGTTCTTTTCAGCAAGCCCAAAACCAGGTTTATTTGTATCAATTATTCGATTTGCTCCGACATTTGATGTCATAATAATAATTGAATTCTTAAAGCTTACCTTTCTCCCCATTGAGTCAGTCATGTGACCTTCATCAAGTACTTGTAGTAGTACATTGAATATATCTTGATCAGCTTTTTCAATCTCATCAAAAAGAACCACAGAATATGGGTTTCTTCGTATCTTTTCTGTAAGCTGTCCACCTTCATCATGTCCTACATATCCTGGAGGCGAACCAATAAGTTTAGATACAGTATACTTCTCCATGTATTCTGACATATCTATCCTTATGAGATTCTTGTCAGACCCAAAAAGCGAGTCGCTTATAGCTTTGCAAAGTTCTGTCTTTCCTACACCAGTTGGTCCAAGAAACAAAAATGTACCTATAGGACGATTAGGGTCTTTTATGCCTACACGATTTCTTCTTATAGCTTTTGATACGATATTTATAGCGTCATCTTGACCTATAACTTTTTTGTGCAGTACTTCTTCAAGATGCATCAACTTTTCATTTTCATCTTCAGTAAGTTTTTTTACAGGTATCTTTGTCCAACTTGATACTACATCAGCTATGTCATCTTCAGTAATAGTAAGTTCATTTTTCTTTCTTTTCTCTTCAAGGTCTGTAAGCATGACTTCATACTTATACTTTTTGCTTGCTTGTTTCTTTTTAACTTCTGAAGCTTCTTCTATCATATCTTTAGATATTAGCTTTTCTTTTTCTGCTTCGAGAGTCTTAATTTCTTTCTCAAGCTCTTTTATCTCTTCAGGAAGATCAAATGATTTTATTTTTAGTTTGCTACATGCTTCATCTACAAGATCTATAGCCTTATCTGGTAAATTTCTATCTGGGATATAGCGAGTGCTAAGCTTTACTGCTGCTACTATTGCTTTATCAGATATGGTGACCTTATGAAATGATTCATATCTCTTTCTTAAGCCTTTTAGTATCTCTATAGATTCTTCTTCACTTGGTTCCACAACTTCTACAGTCTGGAATCTTCTCTCAAGTGCCGCATCCTTTTCTATATGCTTTCTGTATTCATCCATAGTTGTAGCACCAATCACTTGTATCTCGCCACGAGCAAGTGCAGGTTTTAAGATATTGGCGGCGTCAAGTGCTCCTTCAGCGCCACCAGCACCTATAATCGTATGTATCTCATCTATAAAGAGTATAATATTTTTATTGGCTGATAATTCTTCTATAATTCTTTTTATTCGCTCTTCAAATTCGCCCCTATACTTAGTTCCAGCAACCATACCACTTATGTCAAGCATCACAACTCTTGCATCTTTTAAGTTTTCTGGTACTTTCCCACTTACAACCATGTTGCTTAAACCTTCTGCAATTGAAGTCTTTCCAACACCAGGTTCCCCGACAAGACATGGGTTATTTTTAGTTCTACGAGATAGTATCTGTATGACACGATTTATTTCTTGTTCACGGCCAATCACCGGATCGATAAGATCGTGTCTTGCATAGTCAGTAAGGTCTTTTGAAAAGGCATCAAGTACTGGTGTTGTAGATAATGGATCATTCTTTTTTATATTTAGAGAATTATCACTTGCACCAATTGCATTGATAAGGTCAATATACATCTTTTTGATGCCTGTGCCTTTTATAGTATTCAGTATCCGTGTAGCAAGGCAATCTTGATCCTTAAGTATAGCTATAAGTATATGTTCAGTACCTACTTTATCTGTATGAAGTTCATTTGCCTCTTCTTCTGCTCTTTTAAGTATCCTTTTTGCTGATGGAGAGTAACCATTTGCTTCAATCGTAAGTATTTCTTTGCCTGAATCAATATTTTGCTCGATCATCTTTCTGACAGTTATCTCATCTATACCATGCACGACAAGGAGTGAATGAGCTATACTTGACTTCTCAACAAGTAAGCCAAGTAAGATATGTTCAGTCCCGACATACGAATGGTTAAATTTGACAGATTCTTCAAGTGCAATATTTAAAACTTTTTTAGTTATTTTTGTAAATTCCATTTTATTATCCCAAATCTTCTATATCATCAGTGCTATCATCATCAATGTCGTCTATATCATCAGCAGGTTTCGCTGCATCATTTCTTAGTTCTGAAGATAATTTTCTTTCTTCACTATGAGAACCTTCCTCATTTTTTTCAAGAGTAGCATTTACTCTTCTTGGTCGAACTGAATTGAAATAGTCATCATCATCATCGTCATCATCATAATTATCATATTTATTTTTCTTGCTATCTTTTCCTGAACCATTTCTAACAAGTACTACTATAAGTATGATAATGAGTATTACTACAAGTACTACAAGAACTATAGCTGCTGGGAAGATGATGTTGAGTCTTTTTGCTGCATTATTGTATTCTGTGCCAAGAGCATTATACTCAGAAAGTAATATTTCATAATTTCCTGCATTTGCTTCTGCTACATATCTTTGTAGAGTATTATCTCCATTTCTTCTATCATATCTGTAGAAGTCCATCACTCCTTCTTGATTCATACCATATATCAAGAATACTTCAGGTGTATCCCCTTCTATAGTATCTGTTGGTCCATAAGCCTCTATGGTATTGCCACCAAACTCTCCTGACAGTTTCTTATATCCACTTGGTATAGGTACTTCATCAGGTTTCATCATAATAGTTATAGTGTATGGATTTGATGTAAGCCTTTGTCCACTTGTTATAGTTGTATCTCCACTTGTGACACCTGTCTCAAGTTTTGTGACATTTAAGACGTATTGTTTCACTGTGACATTGTCTGGTGCTGTGACATCTATAGTTACTCTATTCATTCCAACAGCAAAATTTTCATTGCCAGTTATTGCCACTTTTGCATCTCTATCTTCAGGTGTCGCAGATATTGTAAGTGAGTCTACATCAGAGTTGACTTCCACATTGTATGATGTAACGCTTGGGTCAAATGCTCTATCAAGTTCACCTGGAGAAAACTCTAATGTAATAAGATTAGCATCCGTTGATTGCGTATTGACAGGATTAATTTTTATAGCTGATGTGCCAAATTTTGTAACGTTGACAAGATTATCTGTAGTATCCATTACTTCTTGATCAACGACTGAAAGTCCAGTATTTCCAGCATAGGATGCTTTAAACTTAAGTTGGAATTCTAAAGTTTGAGTTCCAGACCCTCTACCTACTCCAGTGCCATTAAGCCTGATAGTTCCAGCGCCTCCTTCTGCATTGGTACCTTCTATAAATTCAATCATCTGTGGATCATACTGGATAGTAATATCAGCAGTCTTTAGTCTCACATCAGTAGACTTTACCTTACATGCTACACTAAATGTCTCATCTCTTTTTACAGTAGGATCTCCAAATTGTATGACAGCAGTTCCGGCGAATGCTGCAACCGCATACACCATAATAAACACAATTGCTGCTACAAAATGCTTTAGTACATTTACTCTTTTCATTTTTTATCTCCTCATTAGTTAGGACCTACTCCAATTTGTATGTCAATTGGCGTAAGGGCTTCTACAGCCATTCCAGGTCCAATATTTTCTATTCTTTGATTTTGTACTGCATTTATATTATCAGTGCTCGACCCAAAAATTATAGGGACTGTAGCACTTGTAGTATCTACCTGCTGCACATTTTCTACGCCTTTCTTATATATGTGGATATTGTATTGTCTTATAGATCCATTTTCTGCCACACAATATATTATCGCTGTCGTGTATGATGTTACTGTAAATATGTTGCCTATCCCACCAATCGCTGCTTTACTATCATAAGCCTCTGCGCCTATTAAGACTTGTGATACATTTGAATCAATTATTATCGAATAGTCACTTACATTTGGATTAAACGTTGGTGTAAGGATATAACTAGCCACATAGAGATTTTTTAATTTATTATTTGGACTGCCATCTCCAGTAGGTATATTTACTCTTGTTTCTGGCATGTTGTTATAATATGGAATTTTGAACTCATGTGGCATCTGCAAAAGTGCTTCATCATATGCGCTACCAAGTATCTGACCTTCTGCTGCAGCTCCAAGTGCATTGGTCATGTACTGATGCTTAAACATATTTTCACCTTGTACATTCCACTTCTTTAGATAAAAAGTATCCTGCCCAAGTCTCACATAGCTATTGGCGTAAAAATCACAAAGTCCATATATACCTTTTTCTTTTGTATTCCATGGTCTATTGTATGAACCAGCTGTACTTGCATATTTTAATCCATTTTCAATTGCCGTATATCCATCAGCTGCATAAGCATTAATATTGCCATAGTTATAAAATCCTGGGAACTTTGTGTTTGTACCTGATACAGAGCCAGATCCATTTACTCCTTGTTCTTGTAAAATCATTGATACTATGACATATGGATTGACATTTACCTGTCTACATGCATCATATATAAGCTCTGCATAAGTATGTGTACCTTTAGGTAAATATGTAAAATTATATGAATTATCTGCACCTATATTGCTATAGTTATATGAATTACTTGTATTATATGAATTATTACCAATTACTGCTGCAGGTCCTAAACTTTCAATATTTGGTATATAAGTATTAGTAAAAGCAGTAACCCGTGTATCATTCATAATCATAGGCACAACGGGGGTATTGGGGTCATACGGGGTTATCTCACTACCTGGATAAATTATATTCGTATCATCACTTGGTAGTATCGGTATTACACTGCCAGGCATCACATTGCCCATATCTACATTAGAAAAGCCTATCCCTTCAGTATCAATAGTTGCATCAAGAAATGTTCCTTTTACCATTTCCATCACTCCTGCAAGAGTTTGGATTCCTGCATTGAATGTCTGATGTTCAAATTGAAACACATAAGGTGTATATAGGAAATTACGTGGGTCAAGGTAGGCTGCTGTAAGTTCTCTACTCGCTGCAACCCATGCCCCACCATCAAATGTAGGCCAAGTTGATGTAGTATAATCATATTTTCCATCATCACTTGATTTGTAGGATGATATAGATAAACTATTGACAAGCGTCCTTGTACCTATAAGCTCATTATCAAGTACATAATTAAAATCAAGATCTATCTTATGCAAATTAAATGTCCAAAGAGGGTAATTGGCATGTAAATCTCTGAGCCCATCCTTATAAGACTCTGGAAAGCCTTTCATAGTAAGCTCTGCTTCAAAATTAGCATCATAAACATATGTAGACATTTCTTTAGTAAAATCAGACCTGACATATGCATTCTGATTATTATAAGCAAATCTATACCATGTCTTGCCATTGCCAGATGAATCATCTAAGCTGCTTGTTGGCGTAAGTTTATAACCAAGTGGCAAGGTCCCAAGTATGCTATAATTAGTCCCAGGTCCACTTCGTATATTAACCTGCGTCCCTTTTATCATAACTGAACTAGGCAGTGCATATGTAAAATACACACTAAAGCGACTTAGATTAGGATTTACTACTAAAAAAGAGACACACACCAAAAAAGCAAATGCTCTTTTTAGACATTTTCTAAGCATTTTATTCAATGCTATAATTATATACTATTTATAGCAATTTTACAAGCTATAGAAAGTGGCAAAACTCACATAAAATCTGTAAAAATGTTACTTTTTTTAAAATAAAAATGACCACCAAAGTGGTCACTCTAATGATTATCTCTAAAATAGCCTTTAGCATATACCTTGTGCAAGCATGGCAGTTGCAACTTTCTTAAAGCCTGCTATATTAGCTCCCATCACAAAGTCATTTTTATTGCCATATTCGCTTGCTGTCTCAGTAACCTGTCTATATATATTTTTCATTATGTCTTTTAGTCTGTTGTCCACTTCTTCAAATGTCCAAGATAGTCTTATAGAATTTTGAGACATTTCAAGCCCTGATACTGATACTCCACCAGCATTTGCAGCTTTACCTGGCATGTAGAGAACTCCCGCATCTTGCATAACTTTTATAGCATTAAGATCAAGCGGCATATTGGCACCCTCAACCACAAGCTTTACTCCATTTGAAACAAGAGTTTTCGCTTCGTCACCATTCATCTCATTTTGAGTAGCGCAAGGTGCAGCTATGTCAGCTTTTTCGCCCCAAGGTCTCTTTCCTTCTATGTACTTTGCTGTCTTTACTTGGTCTACATATTCTTTTATACGGCCGCGTCTTACTTCTTTAATTTCTTTTACTACATCTACATTGATACCATTTGAATCATATATATATCCATTTGAATCAGACATTGTCACAACTTTAGCACCAAGTTCTTCAAATTTCTTTACCGCATATATTGCGACATTTCCAGATCCACTCACTGCTACAATTTTTCCAGCAAGACTGTCATTCACTCCTTTTAATATCTCATCAGCCATATATACAACACCAAAACCAGTCGCTTCTGTCCTTGTAAGAGACCCTCCATAAGTTAGACCTTTACCTGTCAGAACTCCTTCATAAAGTCCAGTAAGTTTTTTATACTCTCCAAAGAAATATCCTATCTCTCTTGCGCCAGTTCCTATATCACCAGCAGGTACATCAGTATCTTTACCAATGTATCTATATAATTCACTCATAAAACTTTGGCAAAATCTCATAACTTCATTATCAGATTTTCCTTTTGGGTCAAAGTTAGATCCACCTTTGGCACCACCCATAGGAAGACCAGTAAGAGAATTTTTAAATATCTGCTCAAATCCAAGGAACTTAAGTATTCCTTGATTTACACTTGGGTGAAGACGTATGCCGCCTTTATATGGACCTATAGCAGAGTTAAATTGTATCCTATAACCTTTATTGACTTGAACTTTGCCACTGTCATCAGTCCAAGGAACTCTAAAACTAATTATTCTCTCTGGCTCAACAATCCTCTCAAGTAGACCTGCATCTTTATAAAGCTTTTCATTTTTCGTTACAGCTGGTTCAATAGTTGTAAATACTTCTTTTACAGCTTGGTGAAACTCTGGTTCACCAGGGTTTTCTCTTAAAACCTTTTCATAGACTTCATTTACGTATGACATATTTACTCCTTTTCCATCGCAGATAGTTTTAGTGCTCTATCTTCAGCAATGATTGTCTCTATTAATTCATTGATATTACCTTTCATAATGTCGTCAATATTATAAAGACTTAATCCTATCCTATGATCAGTGACACGCCCTTGTGGAAAATTATAAGTTCTTATCTTCTCTGACCTATCGCCTGTACCTATCTGACTTTTTTTATCACTTGCATATTTACTATGTTGCTTTTCTTGTTCTATATCATAAAGTTTAGCGCGAAGCATAGCCATAGCTTTGTCACGATTTTGAAATTGTGATCTTTCTTCTTGGCATGCCACAACTATACCTGTAGGTTTATGGATTAGTCTAACTGCTGATGATGTCTTATTGATATGTTGTCCACCAGCTCCACTTGACCTATACACTTCCATCTCGACATCTGCAGGATTAATTTCTACATCTACTTCATCAACTTCTGGCATAACAGCAACAGTGATAGTTGAAGTGTGGATTCGTCCGCTGCTCTCTGTGACAGGTACTCTCTGCACTCTATGGACACCTGACTCGTATTTAAACTTAGAGTAAGCTCCTTGACCTTTGACCATAAATATAACTTCCTTAAATCCGCCAAGACCATTTTCGCTTACGGACATAAGCTCTGCTTTCCAGCCCATGCTATCAATATATCCCATATACATCCTATATATTTCAGCTGCAAAAAGTGCAGCCTCATCACCACCAGCTCCTTGTCTTATCTCAACGATTATATTTTTATCATCCATAGGATCTTTTGGTATAAGAAGTATCTTTATCTCATTGTCAAGTCTCTCTTTTTCCTTTTTTGCATTAGCAAGATCCTCTCTTGCCATAGCAAGTATCTCTTCGTCTGATTCGCTATTTATGATATTGAGAGAATCCGCCTCAAGCTTTTCCGCAGCCATATAAGCT
>AUXO014586022.1_pt1 | contig 12944 bp, 12 predicted proteins | sample 768731 | NCBI WGS metagenome assembly AUXO01 (sample SAMN02715735, study PRJNA202380) | gut metagenome | biome: sheep rumen | host: Ovis aries | place: New Zealand: Palmerston North
TTTTGAATATGTTATATTGAAAATAAAGAAGGGGTGGATTATATGTGTAATAATTCTGGCGATAATAAGTGCATAGCTGAAATTTTGACTGTAATAAATATACTTCAAAACAATGCAGAATGCGCTGACGCCTGCCTAGATACTTGCGATCGTGGCTTTTTAGGAAATACTACAGCTACTTTTGCTTATAATACAAGACCAGTCATGCTTTATACAGGCGAAAGTAATGGCGTAACTCCTTGGACTATGCCAACTACTAGAGATGAGGAAGCAACTGAAACTAGTAGTGTATTTAGAGTAGAAAAAGTTGATGGTAATTGTGCGACTTTTAGAGTTCTTGCGCCAAACACTGATACAACATCTACTTTGCCATATGTCTTAACTAATTCATTTTTTACAATGAATTTATGCTGCGTATGTGCGATCAGATGTTTAAATGATACAATAGTTGAAGGCGTTTAAAAAAACCAATTTTGTTGGTTTTTTTCTTATTCAAAATAATTTATTTTCATTGCTTTCTTTACTTCTTTCATTGTCGCTGTTGCCTTTTTTCTAGCTTTTTCGGTTCCATCTTTTAATATTTTTTCTACTTCTTCGGGATGCTCATTATAGTACTTTTGTTTTTCGTGGACTGGTTTTAAAAAGTCTAACATTTTTTCAATCAGTTCTTTTTTGCATGCAACGCAGCCTCTTTTACCATTCTTGCATTCTTCACACACTGTTTTTAAATTGGAATTTCCAATTAATTTATGATAGTAATAAACCATACATATATCTGGGTTTGCTTTGTCGTCTATTTTTATTTTATTTGGATCTGTAATCATACTCATTATTTTTTTCTTTAGTTCTTCATCACTGTCAGCTAAGTATATAGCATTACCCAAACTCTTACCCATTTTCTCGTTACCATCTATTCCTTTTATTCTAGGAAACTTTGATAAGTAAGCCTCGGGTTCTAGCAAAGTTTGGCCATAAATATTATTAAATTTCCTGACTATTTCGCGGCACTGTTCGATTAGTGGTAATTGATCATCTCCAACCGGAATCAAATTACCTTTGAAAGCTGTTATATCTGCGGCTTGACTAACTGGGTACCCTAAAAATCCATATGTTATACTTTCGCCATTTTCACCAAATAGTTCTCTTTTTTGTTTAATTTCTGTCTTAACTGTAGGGTTTCGTTCTAATCTTGATATTGTCACTAGATTTGAATAGAAAACTGTAAGTTCGGCTATTTCCGGTATTAAAGATTGAATGAAAAGATTTGCCTTGTCTGGATCTATTCCTATTGATAATAAATCAATAGTAAGTTCTTTAACGCTTTTTATAACTTTGTCTGGGGTTTCAAAATTGTCTGTCAAAGCTTGAACGTCAGCTATTTCGATATATGTTTCATATTCATTTTGAAGTTTTGCCCAATTGCCAACAGCTCCAAAATAGTGCCCTAAATGTAGGTGACCTGTTGGTCTTATTCCTGTTAATATTGTTTTCATATTACCTTCCTTTCTAATATGTTATTTTTTTTCCTTTAATAGTATAAATATATAATGCAGCTAAGAATTCATCATTAAATAGTGGAATATATTTTATCATTGCATGATTATTATTTATAATACTTTCATAAAAATATTTAGTAATTTGTCTGCTATCTATAATGTTAGTTATATCTTTTTCTTTTAATTTATTTTTTATTTTTTCAATGTCAATACTTTCGGTGTTTGACAGAGCATTTAATAGTCCTCTGTTGTATGTATGGATATCATAAATATTGGATTCGTCGAAATTAAATATTTTTCCTGCTTTTTCTAGTATTTCGTTGAAATTATTGTACATTGTATTTTTGTTTATTATTTCTTTGAAAATAGGCATTGAAAATATTTTATTTAAAATTATATTATCCATATTGCTTAATATATTATTTAAATTGTCTTCAAAAATATCATTATATAAATTATAATTTTTTATTAAATTGTGCTTTCTAAATGTAAATTTGTTGCCATCTAATTTACCGAATGTTTTCATAGCGTCATTATAGCCAAATCTCATTGCTTCTTTAGCTTTGTTTTTATCAAAAACTAAAAATGAGGCAATTTTATTTCTTGGGGCAATATAAGTCACTTCGACGCTTTCATCTTCAATCTTCTTTTTTAAGCCTACTGCTCTTAAATCCACAGCTATAATTTTCGTTGCTCCGAGCTCAATTGCAAAGTTTATCGGAATATTATCGTAATAACCTCCATCAATATATAGTTCATCATCAATCACATATGGTTTAAAAGCTGGATAACATGAGGCTGAGGCTAATACATAACTTCTCATATTTTGAATATTTAAGTCTTTTTTTGTTTTAAAAACTGGTTTCTTTTTTGAAAAATTGTAAGTTACTAGTCCATAGTTAATATTTGATTTAAAAAATCTGTGTGGTTTGAAGTAATAATCAAACATCTTTTCCATCTTAGAAACATCCATTCCACCTTCATTTATAAATGTTTTAACATACTGTGCATATACTTTAGAAAGTGTGGGATCTTCCATTGGCGGAAAATCTTCTTCCCGATACATAGATGAAAAACTTACATTTTTCCAGTATTTTAATGCTCCTCTTAAGTCTTTTTGGGTAACAAACATACCATTTACAGCGCCAATAGACGTTCCTGTTACAATGTCTATATTAATATGCATTTTTTTTAAAGCTTTATAAACGCCTATTTCATAGGCTCCTTTTGACCCTCCGCCTGATAATACTAATCCTAATTTTTCCATGTTATGCCTCCAGTAGTATTATACTATTATTTTTTTCATTTTACAAAGTATAAGTAGACATAATCTTTGAAATAAGGTAAAATTGTAGTTGGTGAGGGTATGTTTGATGTTTTTTACAATTTTATGTTTTATTTTGCGTTATTCATAATTTATGCGTTTATTGGATGGCTTATTGAAATTGTTGCGGCCCTTATAAATAATCATAAGTTTATTAACAGAGGCTTTTTAATGGGTCCAATTATTCCTATTTGGGGAGCTGGCGCTATTATGATAACTTTATTTGTTAAACCGAGTGATAGTGCTTTTGGGTTAATTGTTTCATCAGCTTTTATAGGTTCATTTTTGGAATATGTAGTAAATTATGCTATGGAAAAAATATTTAAAGCTAGATGGTGGGATTATTCTAATTTGCCTTTTAATATTGAAGGTCGTGTTTGGTTAGGATCTTCATTACTATTTGGAATCGGTGGTTTGCTTTTAATTAAGTATATGAACCCATTTTTTTCCAGCATTTTATATGGTATGAATAAAGGTTTATTATGTACTTTAAGCTTTTGCAGTTTAATAATTATGCTTATAGATTTGTGTATTTCTGGTAATATTATTAAAAATCTTAAGCTTTCGGCATATTCTCTTAGAAAAGATTATACAGAGGAAGTTTCTAAAAAGGTTAAGCAAAAGCTTAAGGAAAAATCTTATTCATTTAATCGTTTATTAAGGGCTTTCCCTGATGTTAAATTTTTATTTAAAAACAAAAAATAGAGTTTTAGCTCTATTTTTCATATGCTCCTAAAGAAATATCGTCATTAAATTCTAGTTCGGTGTTTGTAAGTATTTTCCTTTTTCCTTTATTACTATAGTAATAGTAGTCTTTTTTATTTCTATAATATACTTTATCTTTTAAATATGTGACGCTATTAATATCGGTTGTTTCAAAAATATATGTTTTTAATTTTTTGTTTTGTATGTCTGCTCTATATACTAAATATTTATCTTTATCTTTTTTATAAAAATAGTAATATTTATTTATTTTATCAACTTTTTCATATCCTTCTATGTCTTTATAGGTAGTGAATTTTTTTTCGTTTAGGGCTTCACTTAAGCTTATTGTTTGCCATTTACCATTATAATATTTTATATTATCTTTGTTTCCAACTTCTTCCACAGTTTCATACTTGATGCTAATTTTATACTGTTTTTGGGCATCTTTATCAAAAAGATAAATATCTCCATCAACAGCGCCTTCTATGTAAGAGTCAAATGATATTTCATCATAACTTCTAATATTTAAAACATCACCATTAATTATATTAACGACATAGAAGTTTTTAAATGTATATTTAGAATTATAATCTGCAACAACATAGTATTTGTCTGTAAAGATGCTGATTGGTTTTTTATATATATCATTATCAAATAGTTTTACGTTATTTTCATTACTATTAAATAGTGTTAGTCCTTTATAATTTTCTATTGCAATATAGTTGTTTTCTTTCATGTTATTTTTGTATATTTTTTGAGTGTTTGATACAGTTATAGCGTCTGCTTTATCTATATATATGTTTTTATTATATCCATATTTTTTAAAATATTTATTTATATCCTCTATATTTAAACTGTTTGCTTCATATAATATGCCTTCTTTTAAGCACATAACGTCTGTTTCAATTTTTTTATTTTTAAATTGTGGCATAAAACATTGGTATTTATTTATTTCTTTGTAATATATTTTTTTGATTATTTTTTCTGCTTTTTTGTAGTTCTTGGTTAGCTGAAAATTTATTTTAAATTTTTCACTAGATATTTTGAAATAGTACGTATTATCTTTAGCGGTAAATTTTTCATCTACATTAAAATTTCCAATATTGTAATTTATTTCATGGCCGCGGTCAAGGAAAAATACAGCAGAATACATTATAAAATATATTAATATAAATGTTAGTAGACTTTTGAATAAAAACTTCATAAAACATCCTCCATATAGTTGTTTCTTGTTATTCTAAAACGGAGATTAGTTTTCCCCGTTTTTTGAAATATCTTTTAAATCTTTTTCCATTTGTTTAACCATTTTTTTATCACTAGAATCTCCCATTTCAAGTTCTCGTTTCTTTTGTATCATATATTTTGATAATACGGTTTCGATTTCTTGAAGTGCGCCTCTTGATAAATTGGTTAGATATACTTGTTCTTTTACGGTATCTATGATGGCTTTACCCCATATTAATCCCATTCTTAAAGTTAAATCGTTAAACATGTCAGGTGTTATACTGTAATAAAAATAACCATATAATACTCTTTTTTGAACAAGAACAATTCTTTTGTCTGTTAAAACGCATACAAACGTCGAAAATATGTTAGATGAATTAGGCGTCTTTTGAGCCGCGAATGCATATAAAATTTCTTCATCTTTGTTTATAAGTTCCGCAGCTAGGTTTGAGTGTGCTTTTAAACGCCAGGATATTGTGCTTGGAAATCTTCTTTTGAAATCTAATACTTTTTCATATATTTCATTTCGCATATATTCACTCCCTTTATTTACTTTAATTATAACATGTTTATCTTAAAATCAAAATAGTTTAATATAAAAAGCTTAATTATAAGCTTTTATATTGTTTTAAAATACTCTACTATTTCTGATTTTTTTATAATGGTTTTTGAGCTATCTTTTGTATTTTCCACTTCATAATTTATGTTATTAAATTTGTTTCCTAAAACAATCATTTTAGGTGTTCCTAGAACGTAAACGTCATTAATTCTATTTCCAATTGTTAGATTTTCTCTATCATCTATAATGGCTTTTATATTATTTTTTGTTAGTTCTTCATATAGGTTTTCGGCTTCTTGTTTATTATTTTCATTATATATTATATGAACTTTATATGGGGCAATAGCATATGGAAGAGAAAATCCTTTTATTTTTTCTTCTGCTTTTATGATGTTGTTTTCTATTAGGCAGGCTATAATGCGTCCTAAACCTATTCCATAGCATCCCATATAATATGGCTTATTTTCGCCGTTTTCATCTATATAATATAGTCCCATGCTTTCTGAGTATTTTGTACCTAGCTGGAAATTGTTGCCAAGTTCAACTGCGTTATATTCTTTTAGTGAGTTTATATCTTTTATGTTAAGTTGCTTTAAGTATTCTTCTTTGTTTTCAAATTCTAAAACTTCTTTATTTATTCCCAAATTTTGAGCTTCGTCAAATAAAACTATATCTTCCCCAAGATCTGTCGCAGCTTGAAATTCTTCAGCAACGCTTCCTCCTATTACACCGTTATCACTAACTGTTGGCATAATTTTAATACCTAGTCTTTTAAAAATATTTAAATAAGCTTCATGCATTAGCTCATATGATTTTTTCATTCCATCTTCATCTTTATCAAAGGAATAAGCATCCATCATAACAAATGTTCTTGGTCTAAACAAGTAGCCTCTTGTTCTTATTTCTTTTCTAAATTTTTCTCCGATTTGATAGTAAGTGGCTGGTAAATTTTTATATGATGTTAATCTATTAGCACCAAATAAAGTAGCGCACTCTTCAGCTGTTGGGGCAAGTCCATATTCACCAAGGTTGTTTTTTATAGTAAACATAATGTCGCCGTCTTTTGTATATGTATCCCATCTATTTGATTTATCCCATATTTTTTTTGGCTGCAATTTTGGAAATTCTACTTGGATGCATCCGACATTATCTAGTTCTTCTATAATTATATCTTCAACTGTTCTTTCTAATTTTGTCCATAAGTTCCCATATCCATATATACCACTTTCAAATTGGTATAATTCACCTAATTTCATTAGAATGTCTTGTCCTGAATAGCTTTTGTCCACGTCGTTTAAGTTTATTTTTTTAATATTTAAATTTTTTAATCTCATGTTTTTCCCTTCCTTATAATAAAAAGGATAGCATTAAGGAGTCATAAAGACGGTGCCATCCTTTTATTTTCTTTCTTTTGATAACGGTTTTACCCGGAAATGTTTTCATTTCACTCTGAAGATAGGAATTAATTAGTGTCATAACTTGTTTCCACTATACCAAGCTCACTTTTATGACTAGCTAATTAATATTTCTTCGTCTTCGTTTTACATGGATATTGTATCATAATTTTTTATAATTGAAAATAGTTATTAAAAACTTTATTCATTTATTTCTCCTTCAAATACTGTCACTGCTGGCCCAGTCATGTATATGTGATTATCATTTTCATCCCATTCAATATTGAGTGTTCCCCCTAAAAGTAATACTTCAATATTTCTTTCGGTAAGGTTATTTAATATACATGCACAAGTACTCGCACAGGCTCCTGTTCCACAAGCGAGAGTTTCTCCTGCCCCACGCTCCCATACACGCATTTTTATTAAATTTTTATTTATTATTTCAACAAATTCAGCATTTATTCTATTTGGAAATCTTTTATCATTTTCAATTTGTTTTCCGTATTTTTCAACATCAAAATTTTCAAGATCTGTAACAAAACATACTGCATGGGGATTACCGACTGATATACATGTCAAATTTGCATTTTTATCATCTATTTTGGTATCCACTTGGATAAAATTGGCTTTTTCATCAATATTTCCATTATAAAATGTAGTTATATCTTCTGGTCTATACTTTGGCATCCCCATATCAACTTTCACTTTTTGAACTTCGCTATTTTCTACTTTCAATGATAAATGTTTAATTCCTGATAATGTTTCTATATCTAACTCTTTTTTATTTGTTAGCTTTTTATCATAGACATATTTGCCGACACATCTAATGCCATTGCCGCACATTTCGGCTTCGCTTCCGTCTGCATTAAATATGCGCATTTTAAAATCGGCTTTTTCGCTTTTGCATATTAAAATTAGTCCATCAGATCCTATTCCAAAGTGTCTATCACTTACTTTTTTGGCAAATTCGCTTTTATTTTTTATATTATTTTCAATGTCATTAACGTAAACATAGTCATTACCTATGCCTTCCATTTTAGTAAATTTTATCATTTTTTCTCCTTTAATTTATAATAATTTATGTTTTTGCATGCTCTGTTTTATTTTTACTTTGCTTGGCTCTGTAGGTTCAACTAATGGTAGTCTTGGTTTGCCATAATTATAGCCCATTTCATTTAAGGCATATTTTACTGGGGTTGGGTTTACTTCAATAAATAGAGCTTCAATTAGATCTATAACATCTAATTGCATTTTTGTAGCTTCTGTGGTGTGCCCATTTAGATATTTTTTTACCATGTCATGAGTGTATTCAGGCATTATGTTTGAAAGAACTGAAATTACACCTTTTCCGCCTAAAGATAGCACAGGTATTATTTGATCATCATTACCTGAATATATTATTAAATTGTCTTTGCATAAGCTGGCAATTTTAGCTACTTGGGAAATATTTCCGCTAGCTTCTTTTATGGCAACGATATTTTCAATTTTTGAAAGTTCTAAACATGTTTCTGGAGTTATATTTACCCCAGTTCTTGAAGCTACACTATACATAATTATCGGAAGTGTTACTGAACTTGCGATGGCTTTATAGTGTTCAATTAATCCTGCTTGGGTTGTTTTGTTGTAATATGGTGTGACAACTAATATTCCATCTGCGCCTATGCTTTCGGCGTATTTGGACATTTCAATAGCCTCTTTGGTATTGTTACTACCGGTTCCAGCAATAACTTTTGCACGGCTTGCGACTTTATCGATTGCAAATTTTATTGTTTCTTTTTTTTCTTCTTTAGTCATAGTTGAGGCTTCTCCTGTTGTTCCACAAACAATAATTGCATCTACTTTTCCTTTTATTTGATCTTCTATCATTTTACCAAATACTTCATAATTTACTCCATCTTCGGTAAATGGGGTGGCAATAGCAGTTCCACATCCTTCAAATATTATTTTTTTCATATTATCCTCCTTAAAATTTGGCTGCATTATAATTTTATCATTATTTTTCTGTTTTTTTGTTTACGTAAAAAACCCGCTTCTTTGGGTTTTTTATGCATGGTTTTATATTTTATTTACAATTGTTTGTTATTTTTTTAATTTATTACCTTTTGCCTTTATTTTAATTCTTTTGTTATGCTTTTGCTTATTTTTATGGGCCCGCGTATAGCTTTTATACCAAGTCTTTTTAAAAAACTAAATATATATTTTTCTGGGTCATATTTTTTTACCAGTTTTAGCTTCATAACTTTGTACATCGAAATGTGCTTATCATCATACTCGTATGGTATATTTACTTCTAATACCTTACATTTGTATATGATACTAGAATATGGAGCTGCAGCATAAATATATGCTATGTCATTTTCGTGAATGTTGTTTGATTGTTTCCAAATTATTTCATCTTTATCATTAAAACAGTTAATAATATCAAAGTATTTTGGATTAGCTGGAATAATCCAAGTCTCTTTATCGTTTATTAAGTTATATGATTCATCTACTAATTTTATGATATCATTATCTTTTAATGTATCATCTAAAATTATGGAAATCCAATCTTTTTTGTTCATGTGATATGCTGGATAATATCCTTTTTGTTTTAATAATGTTGGAATTTTATCCTCGTTTAACTTGATGTTTAATATTTCTGCTTCACCATTTCTTTTATCTATTTTTGATAATTCTATGTTCATTATCATTGCATACCACTTATCATTATTAGCATTTCTAAACACGCCGTAGCCTTTAAATTTTTCCCATAAAAACTCTGGCTTACTCTTATATTTATTATAAATATATTCGGTAATTCTGTTTGCTTGATTACTTATAAATGGGCTTTCTTCGAAGCAGTTTTCTTTTATGTCGTTTAAAATTTTTTTATATGATGAGCGAACTTTGTTTACAAATGGTCCATTTTGCGCCTCAACTCTAATATTTGGATATTCTTCGTCAATCATTAAATCTATTACTTTTCCTTTTAAAATTTCATTACTATTAATTGTAATATAGGCTTTAAAGGTATTATTTAAAAAATTTTTTTCATAGGTGTATTCGTCTTTATCTTTTTTAAAGCCATATTTTTCAAGTTTATTAAAATTCACTTTACTTCTTTTAAATATTTCTTTTTCAATATCCAATTCCACCACCTCCATATTTTACTCATTATAAATTAAAGTATATTATTTATGTATGTTAATCCTATCATTATAGCTGTTAACATTATTATGCTGCTTACTACGATTATGTGTGTTTTCTTTTCTTGAAATAGTGTTGCTATAAACTCTCTTATAAAGGCATTAATCCAAAAGTAAGTTTTTGTTTTTGCACCAATTCCTTCCATATTTATGTTCTGTTTATTAGCTATTATTCCGGCTCTAAACACGTGATAGTTTGTAGTTGAAAAGGCAATACTAGCTTTTTTGCCTATAATTTCATATGAAAATTTAATGTTTTCGTAGGTGTTTTTGGATTTATCTTCGGTTATGATATTTTCTTTTTTTATGCCTCTTTCTACCAAATAATTTTTAATTGCCTCAGCCTCCGGAATAATTTCATCGGCGCCTTTCCCGCCAGAAGGCACATATATTATGTCTTTTCCTGTTTTTTCCTTTTGCATTTTACCAAATTCAATGGCCCGATCAGCTCTTCCTTTTAGTATATTGGTTAAACTTCCATTCTTTTTTATTTTGCAGCCTAATATTAGAATATAGTCTTTATCAAATTTTGGAATATATTTAGCTGCTTTGATACTCATTATAATAGTTCCTAGTAAAATGCAATCTATGTAAAAGACTATAATGTATACTGTAGCAGATATGAAATTATATATATAAAGTCCTAGTGCTTTTTCATTATGAATATCAATCCATGTAGATGCATATAACATATTATACATGGTTTCTGGAAGCATGGTAAGTATGCATATGAAGCATCCTAAAAATAAACCTAACATGTTTTTGAGATTAAATCCTTCTTTTTTTATTAATAGCATATTACTTATTATTACAAAGAATGAAGCTATGAAGGCTACAGGTAACAACAAATATGATAATGAGAATGTGGAAATTAGTCTTTCTGCTGTATGTGATATACCATAGTGATTATTAGGAATACTTAAAACACTTATAATGGCTGCTATGTGGAAAAAGATTATTCCTAAATAGACTATGTTTTTATATTGATATATGTTTTCTTTTTGACTTTTTTTGTATGCTTTTATTAACAAATATAATATGTACGAAAGTAGCACTCCTATTGAAATGGGAATTATGGCTGCGCCCGTACTATTTCCCATGTATTCATTATAAGTAATAATTCCTAGGTTATGAACATACAAGGAAAACATGGCATACCTTTTTCCACCATATTTTATTGTCGCAAATGTTTTTCCTTTTGATAATGATTTAAACTTGACTTTGAGCGTTTCGTTTTTAACTTTTTTATCTATGAGTTTAACTACTGAGTTATTTTCTATTTCTATTTCAAATTTTTCGGCGTCAGTATTATTTTTTAAATTATCGATTTGAACAGTGTAGGTTTTTCCTCTCATTATAATTACTAATGCACTTATAATAGTTAAAATCATTACTAGTATTAAAACTTTTCTTGTTTTTATCAATCTCAATTGCTCCTTTCACATTTAAATAATCATTTATATTATATCATAGTTTTTAATTATATTTTGTTTAAGAGCTATATAAAAAGTAGAGGGTAATTCTCTACTTTTTTGCTTATAAGCCGGTTAATATAAATATTTTAAGAACGCTTTATCTCTATATGTTTTTTTGAGTATCATGTTTTGACTTTTCTTATTATTTTTATTTTTTGATTTCTACTTTTATGTTTTCTGATCCTAAATCTGGTAAATTGTTTATATGACCTATTTTTGTGTAGCTATATGATGTATTAAATGATTTATAGAAAATAACTAAACAATTATTTCCATATAACATGATGTCTCCGGCATTTATATGATTGGGTGTTTTAGGATTTGCTTTTAATGCAGTATCTATATATGCGTATTTTTCGTTACCATTTAGCTCTTTCATTTCTAAATTTTTAGGTAGTAAGCTAATTAATTCTTGAACGGTTTCATTATTTTCTAGGTTAATTATATATTCATTATTATCTATAAATATTTTCATTGTTTTTCCCACCTCATTGGTATTATCTATTTTATTTTCTTGTTTTTTTGAGCTACATCCCGTAATTAATAAAATAATAATGACTAAGCTTACAAATAATTTTTTCTTCATTATTTGAAGTATTTCCTTATAAATTTTTCAATGTTATCAAATGGTATTTTATCTTTTTGATCATATAGATCTGTGTGTGTTGCATCTTTAATAGTAACAAATTCTTTATTGCTAGTATATTTTGAATTTTTAATCATATTGTTATAAGCGTCTTTACCCATATAATATGAATGAGCTTTTTCACCATGGACTATCATTACTGCACTTCTTATTTCATTTGAATAATGAAGTAGTCTTGTATTCATCATTGATGTGTTTGTTTGGACTGCCCAGCCATTATTGGAGTTTAGGCTTCTTTCATGGTATCCTCTTGGCGTTTTATAGTATGCATGATATCCTTGTAAAAATTCTGGGGCATTTTCTGGTAGAGCGTCGGAAACGCCTCCTGCAAGTTTATATTTGCCTGTTTTATAGTCTTCATTTCTTTGGTTATTTAAATTAACTCTTTGATTATACCTTGCTTCTTCATTATCTTGCTCATCAAAATATCCATTTCCGGCAACTCTGGACATGTCATACATGGTTGAGACTATAGTAGCTTTTATTCTGGTGTCTATGCATGCGGTTTGAAGGGCCATACCTCCCCACCCGCAAATTCCAATTATTCCTATTTTTTCTGAATCTACATTATCAAGACTTATTAAATAGTCAATGGCTGATTGAAAATCTTCAACATTAATGTCATAAGATGTCATGTATCTTGGTGTTCCTCCAGATTCTCCTGTAAATGATGGATCAAAGGCAATTGTTAAAAATCCTCTTTGGGCCATTTCCTCAGCGTATAATCCGCTTGATTGTTCCTTTACTGCTCCATAAGGCCCTGATACGGCGATTGCCGGAAGTTTTCCTTTGTAATTTTTTGGTTCATACATGTCAGCAACTATGGTTATGCCAAAATGGTTTTTAAAGGTTACTTTTTTATGATTAACTTTCTCGCTTAATTCAAAGGTTTTATCCCATTCGTTTGTAATTTTTAAATCTTCATTCATATTATTT
>AUXO014814369.1_pt1 | contig 12943 bp, 13 predicted proteins | sample 768731 | NCBI WGS metagenome assembly AUXO01 (sample SAMN02715735, study PRJNA202380) | gut metagenome | biome: sheep rumen | host: Ovis aries | place: New Zealand: Palmerston North
GAATGACAATACCATGGTTCGTGAGGATATTATTAAGCATATTGTGAAAGCTTCGGGTGAAGATCCAATTATATCAACAACCGGGAAGGCAAGTAGAGAACTTTTCGAGATTCGAGAAGCGAATGGACAGAGTCATAAATATGATTTTCTGACTGTTGGCTCAATGGGGCATAGTTCATCTATCGCACTAGGAGTAGCTTTAAACAAACCAAATCAAATGGTATGGTGCATAGATGGTGATGGTGCTGTTCTGATGCATATGGGTTCAATGGCGATAATTGGTGCGAATAAACCGTCCAATCTTATACATGTAGTGATTAACAACGGGGCTCATGAGACGGTAGGAGGCATGCCGACTGTTGCGAGTGAGATAGATATTGTGGCGATTGCCAAAGCCTGTGGTTATCCTAATGCAGTGTGCGTAGATAGCTTTGAACAATTAGATTGTGAACTTGAGAAGGCAAAGGAAAGAAATGAACTATGTCTAATAGAAGTTAAGTGCTCTATTGGGGCAAGATATGATTTGGGAAGACCTACGACGACTGCGTTAGAGAATAAAGAACACTTCATGCAGTATATGTGTAGTCTAGAGTAGTGTTGTTTATGTGGACATGTCAATATAATTATGCTAATATACCATTTGGATTATTGAGGTTTCCAGTTTTTAATACACAAATTTCGAATTGTGACATAAGGTTTAAACAAGAGGAAATAAATTAGAATTAATGTGTCGAGTATTAGTAATAAGTAACAGAATATTAAGTCAAACCGATAACAATGGAAAAACTTTGTTAAATCTAATCAAGGATATTCCCGATGAGAATGTTTCTCAATTATATTTTTATGGTAGTTTACCCGAGGTAAAGGGCTATAGGTATTTTCAGATATCTTCAAAAGATATTTTGAAGGGAAAGATTAATAAGAAGCTACGTGGGAGGGAAGTATTCCCAGCTGACAATGAATATATTCCGGTTGGCAATAATGAAACTATTAATCGTAAATATGGGATAAAACGAACGCCTATAAACCTTATTCTAAGAGAGTTATTGTGGAAAAACTCTTGGCATTCAAATCAACTTGAGGATTGGTTAAATAAGATTAGTCCGGATGTGATTTTTTTTATGGCAGGTGATGCATTATATGCATACGAAATATGTGAATGGATTAGAAGAAATCATAACTGTAAGTTGTATTCGTATGTTACAGATGACTATATTCTCAAGAGGACAAAAGAAACATTTGTTGAAAAAAAACGTAGAAAAGCAATTTATAAATCGTTAATGAGATGTGCAAGAAATTCAACCATATTTTTTACTATATGTGAACGAATGAGGATAGTTTATAGGAAGAAACTTGGAGTAGATAGTCAAATATTATTTAATAGGTGTATTTCATTATATGATGAAAAACTATCAAAACAATCTGAACATAATAAAGAAATTGTTTTTATGTATGCAGGAAGTCTATATTATGGAAGAGATAGTGTGCTTATAGAATTGGCTAAGGTTCTTAATAGGATTAATAGTATTAACATGAAGAAAGCTGTTTTAAATGTGTACACCAATTCAAAACCTGATGAAAAGTTTGTTTCTGATTTAGAAAAAACTGGTGCAGGAAATTATAAAGGGAGTTTAAATGCTGATGAACTAAAGAGTGAGCTTAATCTGTGTAACTTCCCGGTTTTTGTAGAATCCATTGAAAAACATCAGGTTGAAAAAGTTCAATTATCTTTTTCGACTAAGATACCGGAGTACTTGTCATTGAAAAAGACTATATTAGCAATTGGGCCTTCGGATATAGGCTCTATGGATTATTTAGAGAAGTATGCTGTATGTGTTAATGACTTAACAGAATTGTATAATACTTGCCTTGATATTTTGAATAATAAAAAAATGTTAATAGAATATCCGTCAAAAGCGTATGAAGGATATAAAAAATTGATGGAATTAAAGAGCTTAAGAGAATATATTATTCATGAATAAGCAATTTATGAGTAATATTTGTGGAGGCTTTAGATGAAAATTGTGTGGGTATGTAATTTAGAAATACCTTTAATTAGTGAAATAAGGAAAGCAGATGTGTTGCCTGTTGGAGGATGGTTGGAGTATACTTTAAAACAATTGCTTGATGGTGGCAATGAATTACTTGTTTTTTATCATTATTCAAAGAAAACTGTGGGCGAAAACAATAATCTAAAATATAGGGGATTTACTAAAATGTCATCTAGTTTAGAGGATGACTTGTTGGAATTTGCGCCGGATGTTGTTCATATATGGGGAACTGAGTTTAAACATAGTTTGGATTTTATACAATTATGTGAAAGAAATGACTACTTGGATAAAACCATTGTTTCTATTCAAGGCTTGGTCTCAGTTATTGGAAAATATCATTATTATGCTGAATTACCTGCAAATGTAATATATGGTTTCTCCTTAAAGGATTTTTTGACATTTAGAAATGTGTTTTGCTGGAAAAAAAGGTTCATTTCTAATGGTATTTATGAAAAGAAATGTATTGGAATTACAAAGAATGTTATTGGACGTACAAACTGGGATAAAATATGCGTTAGTTATATAAATGAAAGTGTTAATTATTATAAATGTAATGAAACTTTAAGAGAGTCTTTTTATAATAAAAGATGGGACGTAAACAAGTGTAAAAGGCATAGTGTCTTTTTTAGTCAAGCGCATTATCCTCTTAAGGGCTTTCACATGGCTTTAGAGGGATTTAGAATTCTTAAAAAGAAGTATAATGATTTAAAGGTATTTGTTGTCGGTGCAGATATTTTTGATATGCCTTTTTACAAAATAACCTGTTATCAAAAATATTTACGAAAACTGATTAAAAGATATGATTTAAATGACAATATAGAGTTTTGTGGACAATTATCGGAAGAAAGAATGCTTGCAAGGTATTTGAGTTGCAATGTGTTTGTGTCTTCGTCGTCCGTTGAAAATTCATCAAATTCTATTGGTGAGGCGATGCTAGTGGGTTGCCCAATTATTGCATCGTATGTTGGTGGAGTTAGATCTTTATTGGACGAGGGGGATGGATATATATATCCCTTTGACGAACCTTATATTTTGGCTAAATATATTGAAGATATTTTTGAATCTGATGAGTTGGCAAATAAGTTTTCAAATAATAGTTATAATCATGCTATTAGAACACATAATCCCAAACAAAATTATAAAGATTTAATAAGCATTTATAATCGCTTGGGGAGAACAATAGAAATTGAGTAAGGATTTGCTTTTTTATGAATGGAAAATTGTTTAGAGCCGATAATTCAACAATTAGTAACTATAATGCAGTTTTTGAAAAAAAGGATTGGATTGCAATTGTTCTGATGTGTACTAGTTTTGTTTTTTGGGGACATAACACTTTTTTTGATTATCTGATTATTACAACGTTTATGATTTGTTCTATAATACTATTTTATAATGGTGTTTTAGAATTTGCTTTCATTCCTATTGTTTTTTTTGGACAGGTATTATCTGTTCCTTATATTGGCTCTTTTTTACAAATATATTTGGTGTTATTTTTGATTTATTTAATCCTAAGAAAGAGTTGCACAATTATCTTTCCCAATAAAGCTATCATTTACATTGTATTTCTTTTGATGGTAATTATTTCATCGAACTTTTTAACGATTGTTGCTATGTTGGTAAAGTTATCTATATTATATTGTATATCGTCTAATTGTATACGTATAGATACATATAGAAATAATCTATTGAAGGTAGTATCTATCTCTGCTTTTTTTTCTTGTGTTTATGGTTTCTTTTTTGGAAGCGAGTTGTACTTTAGTTATGGAATCCGTCATTCCGGTTCTGTGGATGATCCAAATTATTCTGCATTTTTATTTGTTTTGGGGATAGTCTCGTTAATCTGTTGTAGGTGGAACAGTAGGATAATAAAATATGGTATTCTTATAGTTTTGTTATTTTCATTGGTAAGAACAGTGAGCTTAACAGGTATAATAGTATTGTTCGTTTCTTTGACAGTATTTGTTCTTGTTAAGAATTGGAAGGTGGGAATTATTGTTATAGCCGTCTTAACTATAGCCACACTTGTTTTTTTGTCCATTCCTTTTGCTGATGATTCTTTGTTTTATGGAATTCAATATAGGGTTAATAATTCAATTGGGTTAATCCAAAGTAATAATTATGATAGTTTGACTAGTGGACGTGCCAGTATTCTAGCTTTTTATCTTGAGCACTTCTTTAGCACTGGTTTTTTGGGCAAATTGTTTGGGATTAATAATAATCTTATAAACGTTTTCCATGCTGATCCAATAGATGTTATTGGATTCGTGCCTCACAATAGTTATGTTGATATTCTTATGTCGAATGGATTCTTGGGTCTAACATATGTTGTGTGTATTTTTGTCTATGGTGTTTATACTTATTTAAAAATGTATTTTCATAATTATCATGATAATACATATATTGGATTAGCGCTAATTAAAATTGTTACAATTTTGTTTTGCTTTAGTATTTCAATTTACCCGGCAAGTTATTTTGTGTTTGCATTATTCTTATAATTCAAGTTTGGTAAGTAGAAGGTTATGAAATGAAAAAAATAGAAAAAGAATCGTTAAATAGAATAAATGAGATAGACGTATCGGTGGTATTATGCACATATAATCAAGAAAACTGCATAGCAGAAGTGCTTGAAAGCATTATATTTCAGTCAGATGTTGTAGAGTATGAAATAATTGTAAGCGATGATTGCTCAACTGATAATACAGGTTTGATTATTAAAGATTATGAAAAGAGATTTCCTAATATAGTACGTGCATATATTCAGCCAGAGAATCTAGGTGTTCCTATGCATTATTATAAAGTGCTAAGGATGTGTCGTGGTTCATATATTATGGAATGTGGTGGGGATGATTTATGGCTGCCCGGGAAAATGGATTATCAATTCAAATATATGAAAAACAATCCTAATATAGGATTGATTTATGGAAAAACATTGATTAGAAATGAAAAAGGAGATATTAGAAATAATCATTTGGGAGATGAGAGGGGAGAAAGAATTGAAGAAATGCTTACGGCTAATTATATTCCAACGCTTACAGTGTGCATGAAAAAGGAGGATGTGTTTGAATATTTAGATAGTATAAAACCAGAATATAGAAACTGGAAAATGGAAGATTATCCAATGTGGTTGTGGTTTTGCAAAAATAAGAGTATTAAATTTATAAATAAGCTGTTTGGAATATATAGTATTGTCGAGGATAGTGTTTCACACCAGAAGGATTTGGAACATAGAAAGAAATTTACAGAAAGCGTAAGAGATGTTCAGATGTTTTTTGCAGCAAATGAGAAAGAAAAAAGAAGTATACAAAGCCAATACAATATCACTTGTGCGAATTATGCACTTATTGCAAATGATGTATATAATTATAGAGAATATAATAAGTTTTCACAAACAAAAAAAGGAATAATAAAAAATATTATTTCGTATATGCCAGGAGGGTTTTTGTTAATTAGAAAGTATTATATGAAAAAAATATTTTAGTATAGGACTATATTATAGATTGATGATACTAATGTCAAAGATTGGAGTTATTTTATATGCAAGTGATTAAATATGTTTTTCAACCACATGGAGATAATAGGGGGCAATTAGTGTCCCTTGAGGAATTTAAAGATATACCGTTTCGTGTTAAGCGAGTATATTATATGTATGACACAATTAGTGGTGTTACTAGAGGGCGTCATGCTCACAAGTCGTTGCAACAGATTCTAGTTTGTATACATGGTAGTTGCAAGATACGACTTGACAATGGAAAAGAAAAAAAGGTAATCCCTCTTGAGAAACCCTATGAGGGATTGTATGTTTCAAATGCTATGTGGAGAGAAATGTTCGAATTCTCTCCAGATGCGGTTTTGATGGTACTAGCTTCGGAATTGTATGATGAAGCAGATTATATAAGAGATTATGATGAGTTCCTTGAATATGTTAAGAATTGTGGGGATACAGAATTAATAGATGGAGAATAGTAAGATGAATGTGCCTTTTGTATCGTTTCGTCCGATGGAACAAGAACTTAATATAGAATTACGAGATGCATTTGAAAGGGTGTTAAATAACTCTTGGTATATAGAAGGTGAAGAGGATAAAGCATTTGAATCTGCATTTGCAGAGTACTGTAATGCAAAATATTGTGTTGGAGTGGGGAATGGACTTGATGCTTTGATGCTAATTCTTAAAGCAATGGATATAGGTGATGGGGATGAAGTAATAGTGCCATCTAACACATTTATTGCTACTGCATTAGCAGTGACATATGTAGGTGCTAAGCCTGTGTTTGTTGAGCCGGATATTAATTCTTTTAATATAAATCCGCTGCTTGTTGATGATGCAATAACATCTAATACAAAGGCAATTGTTCCTGTGCACTTATATGGACAAGCTTGCGATATGGACGCAATCCAAGCTGTTTCATATAAGTATAATCTAAAAATAATTGAAGACTGTGCTCAAGCGCATGGTGCATTATATAAAGGTAAGAAAGTAGGGACATTTGGTGACGCTGCTGGATTTAGCTTTTATCCGGGTAAAAATTTAGGAGCATTAGGAGATGGAGGTGCGGTCATTACTAATAATAAGGAATTGGCAGATAAAGTTAGAGCGTTAGGCAATTATGGTTCTGATTATAAATATCATCATATTTATAAGGGCAATAATAGTCGACTTGATGAGATACAGGCAGCATTTCTCTTAGTAAAACTTAAACATTTAGAAAGGATGAATGTTGAGAGAAGAAGAATTGCTGAAATGTATTTGAACGGAATAAATAATTCAAAAATCATTCTTCCGTTTGTTAGTTCTGACTGTATTCCAGTGTGGCATGTGTTTGGAATTCGATGTGAATTGAGAGATGAACTTGAAAAATACTTAGATAGTAATGGGATTAGTGCTAATAAGCATTATCCAATACCTATTCATCTTCAAGAATGTTATAAGGATTTAAATATTAAGAGGGGGGAACTCCCTATTGCAGAAGAGATAAGTAGAACTGAATTAAGCATTCCTATGTATTATGGAATGAATGATTACGAGGTGCAGTTTGTTATTGATATTTTAAATGCATTTTAGATAGAGTAATGAGGTGTTGATATGAGACGACCATATATTTGTATAGCGGGGAAAAACAACATAAGTGTTGATGTCCTTAAATATGTTGTAGAGCACTATGGAAAAGAGAATGTTTGTGTCGTTTGTGACAGAACTGATAATGGAGAAAACACTTTTCAAAGGTCTTTGAGAAAGTATTCAAAGCTAATAGGAGTGCCAGAGCATAGTCTAAAAGACTTGTATGATGTAGATGATTTGGTTTTTCTGTCTTTGGAATTTGATAGGATAATTAATCCCAAACTATTTAAGAATGCTAGACTATATAATATTCATTTTTCACTTTTGCCGTTGTATAAAGGTATGTATACGTCGGTGTATCCTTTGCTAAATGGCGAAAGAGATTCGGGTGTTACACTACATTTTATAGATGAGGGAATAGATACGGGGGCAATTATTGATCAAGAAAGATTCTGTATAGAAGATTGTGACTGTAAGAGCTTGTATTTACGCTATATTAATTATGGAACGAGAGTGGTGATTAGAAATATAGATGATATAGTATATGATAGGGCGATAGGTAGTCAGCAAAAAAAACATGGTTCATGTTATTATCCGAAAGAATCGATATCGTTTAAGAATATTAAAATTGATTTAAATCAAACGGCAGATGGAATACAAAGGCAATTACGAGCATATTCGTTTAGAGATTATCAATTGCCTAAGGTGTACGGAAGAGAAATACTAGATACTAGAATACTAGACTCAAAGAGTTCGTTGAAATCTGGGGAAGTAATATTTGAAACGGATTCTTTTTTGATTGTTAGTACTATAGATTATGATATTGTACTTTATTTTGATTTGTTCGAGGAATTATTGAAAGCATGTGAAGAAGGAGATTTAAAAAAAGTTAGGGATATTTGCTCAGTAAACAAACATATTAATGAACAAGATAAGAATGGTTGGAGCCCTATTATTAAGGCAACTTATTATAATCATAAAGAAATCGTTGAGTACTTGATTGCAAATGGAGCTGATATACATATTAAGAATCGTAATGGTACAAACCTACTAATGTATGCTAAGGATGCTTATAAAAAATCAAGAGATAATTATCTTTTTAAAAAGTATAGATTAATGGGGCTATCTGAGAATGAAGTTGATTATGCAGGAAAATCACTTATAGATTATTTGGAATATGAAGATATATCTTTTGATGAATTGATTGATAAGAATAAAGGATAAATGATTTGATGTCAGATAATAATAAGATAAAAAGCAAACCGCGATTGTTTATTGAAAATTTCCTTGTTTATGGATTGGGTGGGATAATAAGTAAACTAATTCCATTAATTATGCTTCCCATTATTACTAGGATGTTGCCAAGTACGGAATACTTTGGCTTAAGTGATTTGTCTAATACTGCTGTTTGTTTTGGATCAGCACTAGCAATAATCGGAATGTATGATGCAATGTATCGCATGTTTTTTGAAAAAGATGAAGAGTCTTACAAGAAAAAAGTGTGTTCCACTACACTTGTTTTTACAATTGGTATGTCAATTCTTGTGACAGTATTGATGATTATATGTCAAGATTACATTGCAAAATATATCTTTGGTGATGAAAAGTACACATATTTGGTTTATATAACAGCAGCAACCACGCTCATAAGTGCGACAAATGGAATTATTTCGGCACCAACGCGTATGCAGAATAAGAGAAAAGTATTTTTAGTTACAAATACAATAAGTCCGTTAATATCATATACAATTTCAATTCCCTTAATTCTCATGGGTTATTATGTTGTAGCACTTCCAATTGCTGCGTTTGTATCGGGTGCGTCATTAGAAATTGTTTTTTGGATACTTAATAAAAAATGGTTTAAACCATCCTTATTTGATGGGAAAATGCTTAGGCAACTTTTGGCAATTGCAATACCTTTATTTCCTAATTTTATAATATATTGGATTTTTAATTCGAGTGACAGAGTGATGATTACGAATTTGCTTGATGTTGGGCAAGCAGGTATTTACTCAGTGGGCTCAAAGCTTGGTAGTGCTAGTCAATTGATTTATACGGCTTTTGCTGGTGGATGGCAGTTTTACGCATTCTCAACAATGAAAGACGAAAATCAAGTTGAATCTAATTCAAAGATATTTGAGTATTTGGGTGTTACTTCCTTTTTTTGCTCTGTATTTGTTTTTGCTTTGAGTAAACTAGTTTTCCTTATTATTTTTCCAGAAGACTATTTGGATGGATATATTGTTGCACCATATCTTTTTATGTCACCTCTAATGCAAATGCTTTTTCAGGTGGCTTGTAATCAGTTTATAGTGATAAAAAAAACATGGCCAAATATGTTTATTCTTTTGAGTGGTGCAATAATCAATGTTGTGCTTAACTTGTTTTTGATTCCTATGATGGGTATTGAAGGGGCATCTATTGCTACACTTGTTGGATATGTGGTTTCAGATATTGTGTGTTGTATTGTATTATGCAAGATGAAATTAATGATAGTTTCTAAAAGATTTATTATGGTGACATGTATTATGGTTGCATATGTTTTTGTTTGGAGATTTGTAACAATATCAAGTGTTTTGATCAGTTTTGTTGTTGCATGTGCATTTGATATAATGTTTCTTTTGCTATATAAGAATGAGATAAGGATGATTATTTCTAAGATGAAAAAGCGGAAGAATGAGAAGAAATAATGTAAAATTTTATATATTTGTAAAGGGAGATAGTAAAGAGAGTTTATAAATGGAAGGATTATTATGAAATCAGTATTCACAAGTTTTGCAACGGATGTCATTCATGACGGACATCTTAATATAATTAATAACGCAAAAAATATGGAAAAGTAGTAATAGGTTGTCTTAGTGACAAAGAAATGATTAGATGTACAAAATTTCCAACCACTACAGAGTAAAAGCGAATAGATTTGTATCGTTCTATTGATTATTAATAATATTTGTATGGATAATAATGTGTATTTGCATTGAAATATGAAACCTGCATTCTCGGAAACGATATATTGATATAAATGCAGTTTTGATTGTATAAGTTTGATAAATAAACTTAATAGTACAGAGAAAGGGTGAGTGTCTATTGTGATAAGAAAAGTGAATTTCTATTCGGCTGATATCTTTAATAAATCAAGAAATAATGATAAGCAGAATTATCGTGACATAAAAAAGTATATTCAGGGTATTATTGATAATGATTCAAGTGAGTCACATGATTTTAAAGTTATTAATTTATCAAGTGAGGATACACTACATCAATGTATAGATGTTTTTGAATATCAGGGAGATTACGTGTTTATGAGAGCTAGTAATCAGAAACCATCAGGCTCTTATTTACAACGTAATTATTCTACCAATGTGCCCGAAGCCGTTTTGGAAGGGACAAGTGAACGTGAGAAGGGTATAGAACAATATACATACCTTCTCTTCAATTATACGACTGGAATTCTAGGTATTGTTAGTAGACAAGGAGCGCCGAATCAAAAAGTATTGAACACTATGTTTTCAAAGTATTGTTCAGATTATTATTTAAAACTAACACCTATTCCAAATGCTGATGGAATTGATAGGATATATAAAGGTAAAGATCCTAGGATTTCACAGATTGAAATAGAAGTTCCTGTTCCGGATGCTGGAGTACTTGAGCAATGGTTCGACTGGAAAACAAGAGATATACTTGATATACAAAGTGGTAGTTTAAAAGCAACAGTAAAGATTTCTGGTGTAGAAAGACAACTAATATCATCGGGAGTTGATGAAACAAAAGGACTACTAGACTGCATTCAAAAAAAGATTAATATGTATAAAAAAGCAAAAGTAAGAGGCAAAGTCGCAGGCGAAAAGACCCAAGATTATAGTTTTTTTGGTGAAAATTTTTCTTATACAATTGAAGTGCCTTCATATCGAGTGGTGAACTATGAAAAAAAGTATTTTTCATCTGATGAATTAGTAAATATTTATCGTGATAATATGCTTGCTGCTTATAATGAGAATAGTGAAATGTTGAGCACCATAGTGAATAGGTAGGTGGTTTTATGAAGGCAAAAAAAAGATGGATTTTTAAAATCATATATCCTTCTCTTATTCTTTTTATATCGTTATTGAATTTAAAGTTTCAATTTATAACAATACCAAATTCTGAGGAAATGGTCGAGAGACAAATATCATTTATTACAATAGATACTGTGTTTGCAGGATTCTCTTTTACAGCATTAAGCTTATTGATGGGGTTATCGTCCGAAGAATTGGTCAATAGAATAAAAAATACAACTATCATTATGGAAAGAATTCAAAGAATAATTGTTAGTATTATATATTTTGTTATTTCAGTTTTTATTTCGCTTTACTTTGTTCTTGGTTTGAATAATGTGTTTTTTTCTTCCGAAGTATCACGTAGTAATGCGACGGCAATAGTTTATGTTATAGGCATAGGAACTATGATAGTTGGAATTGTATATTTTGTTTATTGTGTATTTGAGTTATATGATTTAGTGAAACGTATATATAATTATAATAGGGGTAGCAACGAACAAATGAATAAAGCAATAAAAGAAGCAGAGATACAAAAAGAGAAATTAAAAGAAGCGGATTTCTGTAAAGAAAACTAGGGTTCACTAATTGAAAGTAGGTGTATAGGAGAGGTTATTAAAAGGAGAGTTTCAATGAATATTGTAAAACTTTTTATAGAAAGTGGATTTAGAGGAGAAATACTCAGAAAAATCAATTTAAACAATAATGTAGATAACAACTATTTGAAGGAATATGTTATAAAATCAAAAGCATGGAATGATGCGATGATTAGAGCAAGATTTGAACCGGATTATAATAATTACTCTAAAAATAGAGATGCGATATATCGGAGCATTGTAGAAAGAATTGAAATGATGCCTTCGTCAGAAGACAAATATCGGAAGTGGCATAAGAAAACAATAGAAGGTTTAAAAAACAACTATTCGATTGGATATGGAGTTGGTCAGAAGCTTGTTAATATGTCTTTAAAATACATATGCTTTTTGGAACTAGAGTATAAGACAGTGCTCTTTGATAATTTGGATTTTGCCAACATTTCATATGATTTAGATGTTCCAATAGATTCTTATATTCTTAATTGGATTAAATATGTTTCTGCTGATTGTAGTGATGACACTAATTTATTAAGTAGGGTTCAAAATTGGAATTCGATATCTGAATATGATGATTATGAAGAATTACAAAGAGTTATCAAATCCAAGCTAAATGAATCAAAGCATTTGGACTATAATAATATTCTTGAACGTGAAACTCAGATATGGATTAATCTTAAGAAGTTGGGTTTATAAATAGGGAACAAAACAGAGGCACGACACACCATGCATATTCATAAATGACAAAAAAGGAGAAACAACAATGCAAATAACAGAAGCATTCAAAAACAAAACACTAGTAATAACAGGAGGAACGGGTTCATTCGGGTCAACGGTGCTGAAGCATTTCTTGACATCTGATATCGGCGAAATTAGAATTATTTCTCGTGATGAGAAGAAGCAGGATACAATGCGTCATGTACTACAAGCAAAGTATCCGGAGTATGCGAACAAGGTACATTTCTATGTTGGAGATGTGCGAAATGTTGACTCAGTTCGTGATGTGATGTATGGCGCGAACTTTGTATTTCATGCTGCAGCACTTAAAGAGGTGCCCTCTTGTGAGTTCTTCCCAATGGAAGCCGTTAAGACCAACATTATTGGAACTGATAATGTAATTACAGCAGCAGTAGAGAATAAGGTTGAGCGAGTAGTATTTCTATCAACTGATAAAGCGGCATATCCAATTAATTCAATGGGCATGAC
>AUXO011153909.1_pt1 | contig 12940 bp, 22 predicted proteins | sample 768731 | NCBI WGS metagenome assembly AUXO01 (sample SAMN02715735, study PRJNA202380) | gut metagenome | biome: sheep rumen | host: Ovis aries | place: New Zealand: Palmerston North
TCCGTTTGCTTTGAACAACAATAACCATATCTATACAATGTTGTATGGCATATCTCTTGGAGGTTCTGAAAGTTTATTGAGATCTCTCGGAAAAGATAATCTTGATATGGGTACGTTGTCTGGAGATAGAGATATATACGGTAACAGCATATTGTCGTGGTTGTCTGGCGGTATTAATGCTCACGTAGATATCGCAAAAGATCCATTTGTAACAAAACTTAATGTAAATAAGTATACTTACAACATAACAAACTTCTTGTTACGTGCAGGATTTGGTAGAAACGGGTTGTGGTTCTTGAATCTTCCTGTCATTAAAGAACTTGCTAGTCAAATGAACGGAATTAGCGGACAGTATTTGAAGCAGTCTAGCAAGTCTGAGTTTGAGGCGCAAGAAGAGCTGCTGGAGAAGTATAAACAGAAGCTTGTTGATGCAATACCTTAGAATATTAAAGATGCGCAAATTCCTGGTGAGAATAGTGCGCTGTCTGAAGTAGAAGGCGTGATTGGGCGTACGTTGACTATTGGCGATATAATTTACAACAGAGACGTAGTTATAAAAAGTATTGCCTACAGTAAACTTGCAAGAGAAGATAAAGGCGCATTAATAAATACGTTTAAAAATTATTGCGAACATACCGTAGAAAAAGCATTCTTAAATGATATGGTAGAGACTGATAAAGACAAGTCTATACTATATAGAACAGTTAAAGGAAGTAATACAAAGAGTGTTGTTAAGTCTGGCGATAAAGTTTTGATGATTGACGAAAACGTTTATAACTATATTGCCGTTTTGGTATTTGAAAGTATAAACAAGAACGAAGCGAAGACAACATCAGATCTTACCAAGTTTGCAAAAATCGACACTAAAAAGCAAGGCTCTACTGTAGCTGCACAAATTGATTTCCTGTCTAGATATGAACAGTTTGTGTCAGAACAATTTGGTATGACTCCAAAGGTTTCTGGAGATATATCTGGATTCTTTGGATTACTTAGTGATACTGATATACTAGGTTTTGATACATCGCTGATGTTACATAAACCAGAATCAGATCAGTTTGCTATATCTGGAGAAATGTTTGAAGGCAGTATTGATATAACAGAAGCTGGTTATGCTCCTAGATATAATAATAGTCCTGTTGCGTCGTTTATTGATAACAAAACCAAGAAGGCGATTAATGCTCTCACTGCAATAATCAGAAACGATTCTATAGAGGGTACTTATGGATTTAATCTTATCTGGAACAGAGTCAAGTCTGATTTTGGCAAAACATCTTTAACAGAAGACGCACAAAAGAAATTAAGATCTGCTATTCTAGGCGCTACCAAATATGCGTGGGCAATGTCCACAATGAAAGAACTCGGAATAAACCCTGTGGGATTGTTTAGAGACGAAAATGATAGTATGTCATTGGCACACGAGTTAGTTAAACTCAAAACTAAGCGCGTATCTTATGAAGGACCTGATGGCCGCAAAACGTTTGGAACAGTTGCATAGAAATATAAAGATAACGCACTGCTCAATATGTTGTTCGATGGGCATACTAAAGATGAGCATACACAAACTGACAAGCTGATAGAAATACTTGATTTTATTAAGATTCATGTACCGTTTACAGACGATAGTAAAAAGTCAAATGTTTACATTAGAGCTTGGCGTGATTTGCATAACGATCCTGTAACAAAGGATTTTGCAGTAAAGTTAATGTTCTATTCTTTGCTTACATCAAATGACAGTGGCGGTAATAATATATTTAAATATGTGCCGTTCGAAATGCTTCAGCAGTATGGTCTGTTTGATGCTGAGCGTGAGCTTATTAGACAACTTGGAGATCCTAGTGTGCAATTTGCTAAAAATAATTCTGAGTATCTTAAAATTGCGGACGTACTTATCAAAGATATTGTAAATAGAGTTGAGAGTATTCTTGTAGAAGATTTTGAGTTTTCTACTCCGTTTGCTATAGAAACCAGAAAGTATACTTAGGACAGATTAAGCGGACAGACTGTACCGTATTCTCGTAAAGAGTATACCGGATTTGGTAGTAAGTTTGGAAATAAAATAACTGCAAATGGAAATACAGAAGAAACTGATAGGATTCCTTATGTGTTTATACCAGTTAGAATATCTTCTCGCGGATATATTTCTCCTAGCGAAACGATGTCTAAATCTACTAAAAACGGAACAGTCTTTACAAATAATCAATACATTCGTGTACTCAACCCTGTTGCAAACTATGAGAATTCTCAGAAATATCTTACTTATAAGAAGATCGGAGAAATAGTACTTCCTGTAAAAGATAAGTCTGTACCAGTGCCAATTTATCAGCTTGTAGATAGCTGCATGTATAAACTCGGCCAGTATAAAGTATATAATTATAACAACGAAATGAAGATTTCTTCTTCACAAACAGTTGCTACAATGAAAAAGTATACTTTAACTTCTCCGTATTCTTTAGAATAGCTTGATCAGTTTATAAAAGAGGCTGTATCTAAGATTAAAACAGACGAAATGGGTACAGATCCAGAAGAATGGTCTAAAAAAGAGGGATGGTCTGTTTAGTATTTTAATACACATATTAAGCCACAATTAGACAAATATTGGTAGATTGAATACGAGTTAGTATCTGACGACGAACCTTCTATAGGTGAAGCTACTATGTATATGGCGTATAATGGAAACAAACGTCCAGAAGTAACTTCTGATACAACGTTTGACGCTATTATAAACGGCGAAAGAACTGCCACTAGTAGACATGAAAATTGGCCAGGTACTACTTGGTGGAAGACCTTAAATGTTGGAGATGTAATTACTCTTAGAGACACAAAAGAAAATCTTCCAACTTCTCGTAGAATTAAAGTGCGCATAACAAGAGCCGCACATCAATTATCTGGGCTTAGTGTACAAGAAGTCTTGCAACCGTTGTATGAAGTAGACTAGCGCATAAAAATGATGCATCAAGAAAAGTTATATAAAGAGAAAGAGGATAGAGTAAGAACTGTCTATCTTCCGTTATATGACGACACTAAATATCTAGAGTTTTATCTGGGTCAAAACAATACTGGTCGTAAACAGACACTTTCTGATCTACAGTTTGCACTAAATGCTAAAGACACCGATGATCAATATTTGTTTAGTCAAGAAGATCGTATCTTAATACAAGATATGATCAATGCTATAAATGTATTTAATGAGCATCTCGAATAGGCACAGCAAAACAAGAAGGCGCCTAAAAACCAAAACAACCCTGCCACATTCCACATGAATTCTGGTGGAGCTCACGGTTCCGATCTTGAATGGGCAGCTGTTGCCAAGGAATTTGGAATGCTTGACGATCCTAATCATATCAGCCATTATTACTACGGAGAAAAAACCGAAGGTGGAAACTTCCCAATATCTGAAGATGATTATAAAGAGGGTATAAATCATGTAATAACAGCCAACGATGTATTAAACAGAAAGCCTGGTAAATATCTACATTTACTTGCTAGAAACTGGAAGCAAGTCAAAGAATCCGATGGCATATTTGCTATAGGTGATATAAAGGCCGGTAATGTCAACGGTGGTACAGGATGGGCTGTACAGATGGCTAAGGACGCAGGTAAGCAAGTTCACGTGTTTGATCTTTAGACAGAACGCTGGTATATTTGGGATTCCGAAAAGAAAACTTTTGTATACGAAAGCACTCCAAAGCTTACTAAGAATTTTGCAGGTATTGGTACACGATCTATAGAGCCGAACATCGAAACTCTTACTAAAGGTAAAGTTAAATATGTTGGTGACTAGAAGAGAGAAGCTGCATTAAATGCTATGCGAGATGTATTCAAGAATACGTTTGGCGAACCTAAGAAACAAGATGATCTTGTTCAACAAGAAGAAGCTAAATCTGAGAAAACACCATTGCAGACAGCAATAGAAAAAGCCGAAGGATTTATTGGAGAAACAAATGGATCTGTTTATTAGAAATAGGGCGATAAGTTTGTACTTAAATCTGGCACTCAGTTGTTAGATGCTCTTAAGACAATTACAGATAGAGGTCATAATCCTGGTAAATGGTCTTTTGGAGATGATTACGATGGACAGGTGTCATATAATATAGGTTATGAATCTGGTACAAATGCCGTTATGTCTGTAACAAATAGGGATTTGTACGACGAAGGTTGGATGCCGTCTACGATTCTCGTAATGCGCGAAGACAATCGTATCGGAAATACTTTAGATTAGCATTTTAAGTAGAATATAGATCAATTTGACAAAGACGTTACATTCCTGGTTTCTGAAAAAGATAAACCGTTGTTAGAGTATTTGAACAGCAGATAGTATAAATATGAAATATATGATAAGTCTTCTACAGAAAATACCAAAGTGACTAAAACTGTACAGGACAATGGTAAAATAAGACTATCTTTACCTTCTCACACAGACGAAAAGCCTAGACAGATTGTATTAGAGCCACAAGGTGATAATAAATACTATGTTCATATTCGTATATGGGATGGTGAAAAGGTGCCAGGTAAGATATCTGACGAAGACAAACAAAAACTATTTGATGCGTTATATAACGAACTTCCAGAAGGTGCGGAGATATTACTTCCAAAATCTGGAGAAGGATATTATGCTACTCGTGGTACTATTGCAGCTATGCAAAGGCTTGCAAGAGATAATAGATTCACTCCTGGAACTAAAGGTGTTGTTAAATACTAGGACAAAGACGGTTCTATAAAAGAATATGAAGGTACTAGTTTTATCAAAAAGTCTAAGTCAACGGAAGTATATAAAGAAAACGGTAAACCTATTGTAATGTATCGCGGTTATGCCCTTACCGAAGATAGAGAAGCTGACTCTATAGAAGAAACTATAGGACATACTGCTGTAGATTATGATGAATCTTTAAAAGGTTCTATTTACTTTACATCCGATCCAGAAGAAGCAATGGAGTATGCCAAAACTCGTACAGACAAGTCAGATGAAACATTCATCGATTAGAGTGGACAGAAAGTAACACAGCGCAATAGACATTATACTGGCGATTTCGCAAAAGTATCTGCATACAATATATCTGCTGATGCAAAAGTTGAGCATTATAAAGATATGAAAGATTATGTCTAGAATGGACAAAACAGTAATGCTGATGTTATAATACTAGATCGTGGTACGATGTGGGCAGATAACGCAGAATATATTGTTAAAAATAAAAATGTCATTGTGAAAGCTGACGTTGAAGTTTCGAAAAAGGAGCCTGTATTCACTAAAGTAAATGACGCTTTTGCAGAAGTTTTAATAAAACATCTTTTGAACGATCCGGTGCATGGGTATGAAACTAAAGAGAAACGAGAATTCTTAGCAAATCTTGCAAGAGGCGTATTCCAGTGGATCAAGCGAGAAAAGTTTAAAGTACTTATAACAAACGCGCCGTATTCTGATGTAGAAGCAGGTAAAACATCTACAGTGTCTATTTTTGCGTCATTCGCTACAATCTACTATCAAGATGTTGATTTGTAGGGCGGTAAATATCTCAACATTCTTCATGAGTTGTTGCATATAGTAACTAAACAGGCTATTCCATTTGATAGTATGGGTCGTGCAATTGCAGATGAAAAGATGCAATTATATTATGACCTGTTTAAGAGAAAAGTAATGTCTGACCCAGAATGGAAAGATATACAAGATGTTGTATTTAATCCAACTTAGGAAACATTTGATAAAGCTTCAAATCGCGCAAAGATTTTAGCTCACGCATATTCTGATGCAGGAGAATTTATATCTTGCTGTATATCAAACGTAGAAGTTCAATAGGTTTTAGAAAGCATTACCTACGATGAAACTCAAAAATCTACGTTATTTGATGAGATTAAGCGATGGTTTGGCGAACTTATTGATAAGATATTTAGAGGCAATGAGAAATTAAGTCATTCTAATTTCATAGAAGATGTTACTAATTTCTTATTTGACGTTAAATACGACATGGGGTATGTACATTAGATGCTGGACAGTGGAGATTTCGAAGCGGAAGCGGAATATTTAAAATACATAGACTCACTCAAGGAAAGGTACGATAACGCCATAGATTTTGGCAGCAAAAATGCTAGTAAGAAGGTATCCGTATCTACTACTGCATATACTTCTGAGTCCGTAAAGAATCCTAGAACAGCTGTAGTATTTACAGAGAACATGCAAGCAGAATATGCTAGGCGTAAGAATACACCAAGTAGTTCTACTCTTAAGGTAAATGTTACAGAAGGTGCTACGGGAACTAATCAAGCTGTTGTCAGAATGAGTGATGATACCACATATAATCCAAATGCATTTGGACTTATTGTGAAGAAGTATCAGCAAGACAATCATGGCAGATGGTTCTATGATGACAATGGTAATTTCTAGGATACTGATGCTGACTTTACTATGTTTAAGGAAGCAAACGAAGCAATGTTCGACAGACTTTCTTCATTTAATGGTGATACTATAGTATTCCCAGCTTCTGCTGCTATGGGTAAAGCTGCGCTTCCTAAGAGATTTGCAGAATGGCTTGCGCAAGAGTTGTATGAAAGATACGGATTGTTTACAGTTGTTAAACCAAATCCAAAATATACTGGTAAGTTTGGCGTTTATATATATGAAAACACTGGAACAATAAATGTATATTCTAAAGCAGGTAATACAAATCTTTCTAATTTTGAAGCAAGGCCGTATCGCACCCAGGTAAGCAAAACGTATCCTGCTGTAGATGTAAATCATGTGGAACACGCATTCCAGTTAGCAAAGGCTGTATTTGCAAATCAACATGGCGATATATCCGATTATGAGTTATTTACAATACAAAAAGGTATGCAGAATGCTAGCCCAGAAGAATGTCGTAGAATAGGAAGGTCGTTGAAGATGTCTGCTGCTACTATTGCAGAATGGAACAAAGTAAGTTCTAAGATGCTTGAGGCACAAATGAGGAGATCATTTAATGCACATCCAGAAGTTACAGCAGAACTACTTAGAACAGGTGATGCTAAAATAACTCACAATTATCAGAATGGTAATCCTATAGACGAAAGATTTGGTCCTATTCTGGAAAAAATAAGATCTGATATTAGAAAAGAACAAGAATTAGATAAAAATTGTAATTAATAGTATGGCATGTTTAATTAAAAGTAAAAACAAGCCGTTGCTAGATGAATACACGAGCATGTTAGGCAGTGAAAGTGCTGCCTACTATGTTCTGTGTATGAACAACGGTTATTCGCTAGAGTTTACACCTAGTGGGGAAAGATCCGATCTATTCAGATAGTTGTTAGCAAAGAATGACTATGACTATGAAGAAGCGATCAGGGAAAAAGCCGAAATGTACTATTCGTCGTACTATGATTAGATCGGCGGAGATTGGACTATGGAGGCTTTACCAGATGTATTAGATGAAAAAGGTGAACCTAAGATTGAATATTCTCCACGGTCTATAGATTTTTCTGATATATTTAATCAGCCAATATCTCTAAACGAAACGGATTAGATGAATATGTGTGAGATTTAGAAAAATCTGATACAAGAAGATTTAAATGACTATCTCCTTAAAGAATCTCCTTCATCTCTTCCAGAACAGCAGTAGTTAAAGGAAAAATGGCTTGCTAACAAACAGAAAAAACTCGTAAATTCTATAAATAAAGATCTTATTTCTGCATTTAACCTTGAGAAAAAAGTTGACGATAAAGGAAATGTATACTTTGTATCTAAAGATAAAGATGAAAACGGTAGACATAAAGTTGTCATATACTTTTGTGAATATCTTGAGAACGGAAAGAAAGGTGTATATGACCAAACCGGCAGAATAGAGGCTGCTGTAAATCTTATATAGATAAGCTTGACAGATGCAGATCCTACCACTATAAATCACGAGTTGGCGCACCATTACGTTCGTATGTTTTGGGATAGCGAGGTCGTACAAAAAGCTGCAAAAAAGCTTGACGACGGAGATAGAACTGAAGGATGGCAAGTACATCTTGAAGAAAAGTTAGTAGACGAAATAACGAAGCGTACTACAGAAACGGAAGATTTTTGGAGCGGTTTAAAAGAAATGTTAAGAAGTGCATTCTTATGGCTAAGTTCTCCTATAAAACAAAATCTTCTTAGAAAAGTATCTCTTGCGTTTAGATTGAATGATCAAGCACAGGCTATAAAAAAGGAGTCTTATTTACTTGAATTTATAGATCCAACTGTAAAACGAGTATATCAATCTGGAGCTCCTAACCAGTTTATTGATGAATTCGATACCATAGCATCTACTGATTTAAATAAAGCTATTACTAAATATGTACAAGATACTGTAGAATTCTTTAATTCTTATACTGCAGCGCCAAATAGTATATTGAAAGACGAATTTGATGCGTATACCCAACACGTCAAAAGTACTCTCGCTAGCACTACAGTATCTGAGCCAGATTTTAATATCATCTACATATATATACTTGACGAGTCGAACCACATGAAAGCACAGCATCCAGATCCAGATTCTGCTGGGTTTAAAGCCGCTGTAAGCCTTTATATGGTCATCAACGATGTACGTTCAACCAGAGCTACATTTAACCCGTCTACGGGCACAGGAATAGCTCCTGCGGGTTCTTCCGTTACCAGTTCTGCTACATTGGCTGACCTCATAAAAGATTTGTTAAGAGGTTTGAGAACTAGAGTGTATGAATATCAACATTCTGTACCAAAAGCTGCTCAAAACGCAAACGCTGTACAAGAGCTTATAAGCAGAATGGAAGCGCTTTCTGAAAATGCAGACCAGTTAATGCTGTTTATAAACGAAGGCATCGAAGAACTTTCAAAAATCAAAAGACAGTTGTCTGTGATGAAACAAAACGGATTTGCAGATCTTACTCCGCAACAGTTACAATCTCTATGGAACACGATAGAGGGTTTTTATCAGCCTTCTATAGATATTATAACTGCAAACGACGATGTAAATATAATGATCGGTGGTGTCCTATATCAAATAGGTGTAAAACTATAGGGTATGTAGTCTATGTGTTGGGAAATAAAAAGTTCACTTACACAAGCAAATAAGGCACAAGTTCTACAAATAACACATAATTATTTGGTTGGCGACGGTCAAACTGACAATGGTGTAGTTGGAGATTTATTGACTGACGAACAAAAAGAACGTTTTCTCGATAACTTTGACGATTAGTTGATATTCGGAAAGCTGTTTGAAGATATAAACATGTTATAGCCTTATATGGGACTTGCTTCTAGAAGTAGATCTACTATAATAAGAGTTGCTCGTAATATGATATTATCTGCAAACGCAGAAATTCGTCACGCTACCTTAAAAGATACTGCTAAGATTATAAAATTATATTTTGCAGCACTTCCGGAAATGAGAAAGCTTGGATTAAAAGAAATCCAATCTGTATTTCAGGAAATGGACGAAAATGGTACACCTACTGGATATTTTGTTCGTAAGCTAAATTACGGTAAGTTCTATAGGGATATGAATAGCCATAGGGACGAGCAAATAAAAATAGCCAATGAAGCTCTTAAACAAGCATTTGGTGCGAATGCCCCGCAAATAACATACGATGTTCACAATAATCCTGTGTTACCTGCAGATGATGATCCTACAGTAAAATCTATTCTTACAAGATACGCAGACGAATTGGACGATTGGTTGTGCAGAAATGCCAACAGGATGTTTAAGGCTGAGTATTATGAGATGCGCAGAACAATGTTGTCTCCAGAGATAAGAACTATCATGTAGTAGATGCAGAGCAGAATTAACGCCATAATGTCTAAAGCTCCTATTGTTAAGATAACACTTCCAAACGGTGATACTGCAGATATTTAGGCTACTTGGGAATTATCTCCGCAAGATTAGCAAAATCTAGTTCAACTTAGAATGGAGTATCAACAGTTGGGTAATCATTATTATTCTGATGGTACAAAAAAGACAGGCGATGAACTTGAGATTGCAGAAAAAATATCAGATTTTAATGAGTGGAAATCTAAGCTTGTTTCGTTTAAACAAAATGAAGATAGATTTGAGGCTTGTATATAGAAAATAAGGGAAACTCATGGAAATAATTCTTTAGAAGAAGCTAGATTCAGAAAGTTAAATACATCCATTGTAGTAAATCCAGATTATTACGAATACGTATTAACTAAAGTACATCTATCAAATAATCCAGATTTAGATAAGCTTAGAAAAGGAAGAGCAGACCTTAAAAAGTTAATAGACGAGTTCGATAAAAAGGGTATTGACGTAGAACAAAAGCGTAGGCAAATGATGTATTGGGAGTCTTTAAAGGAAATAGACTCACAAATACAAGAATTGCTTGACGGAATGCGTTCTGGTCCAGTTCCAGAAGAAGAAAGGTGGTCTCATTATTTCGATAAAGAAATGGTAATGTATGACGACAATGAAACATTACTCGATCATATGTTAAAACAAGACACACTCGAATATCGTAGAACTCACCCGGCAGATACGCGTACAGATGATGAACTCAGAGAAGAGCTTGTAAAGAAGTATCAGTACACGTATACATGGTACGACAATAGTGGTAATCCTCATGTTGGTGTCGGTTTGGTTAGTGTTTTTGTAAGACAAGTGCCAAAAGGTGCTAGTATAAACGAAAATAGACTTAACGGAACATTTGCTCACGATGCACTTATTGTAAAGTATAGTAACTAGTTCTCAGATATAGATCCAAACAGCTCTTTATATAATCGAGAATTTGATAGAAACGACTCACATTTAGTACAGCCTAAAGGCGATGTATACAATAACTCTCAACAGTGGGATCTTATCAACAACAATGAGAACATAAAGAATCTATACAACGCGTTGATCGATCTGATGAATAGAAACAACGCTAAACTTCCTACTAATGCCGACTTCAATTACAGATTACCACAGATAACTGGTAGAAGACTTACTGCTCTTCGCAGATCTGGTTCTATAAAGGAACTTTGCGACGCTGTAAAATACAATTTCCAAACGGATTGGAGATTAAATGAGCGCGACGACGATGATATAAACTATGAAGATTAGGATCTTAAAATAAGAGCAAACGGTACTAGAATAAACACTGTGCCTACTAGATACATTAAACCTCTTGAACATCCGGAGTATATAACAAGCGATGTTATAGGATCTGTTATAGCGTTTACTGAAATGGCTAACAATTTTGTAGTTAAAACGCAATTATCTTCTGAACTAGAGGCTGTAAAACACTAGCTTTTAGATAGACAGGATCCTGGTATAGCAAAGTTGCACAATAGGCAATCTACTAAGAACATCATCAAGCAACTCACTAATATGATGGACGACTAGTTGTATTCTAACACTACAAAGCACGGAGATAAAACTAAAGACTTCTCAAGAAAAGAAGAGCTACTTATAAAATTTATGACTAAGTTCTAGCATTTTGGTAGAATATTGATGCTTGGATACAACTTTACATCAATGAACGTTGGTTTTTGGGAGTCTTATATAAGAGGAAATCTTGAAGCTGTTTTAGGTAAAGACTACAATCTTAGAGATTTAATGCATGCGTATAGAAATGCTCTTAAATATTCTATTCCAATGTTATTACAAGCAGGTTCTATAAAAGCTTCAAATAAACATGTTGCTCTCATGTAGTGGTTTGGTGTGTCTAAACGCTTAAAAGAGTCGTATCACAGTACTGAAAGAAATAGATTTATTAAACTTTTAAGTGAAAACATCAACGGTATGTTTGGTTTTACTTTAGGCGACTATGCGAACAGTTCATTTCAGTTGTCTATGGCATTATCAAATGTACGTTTCATAGAGCATCCAGATGTACCAGCAGGTTTTTATACAAAACAAACTCTTATAAAGGCTATAATGAAGTCGAATTCTAATTATAACTATAAGGAAGCTAAATCTTTTGCTACACAGTTGTATAAAGAAAGCGGTGTTTGTTTGGAGGATGCGTATGACTTTAAAGATGGCATTATTTCTGTAAAACAAGAGTATGCTCCTTACGTTACAAAAGTTATAGAAAATCGAGTTACAGGTAAATGTTATCAACGTCTTGCTGAAGCATTAGGTGTCGTTCCTACTGACGATACTCCTGGATACTCTTTACAAATAATGCTTCGCCCACTTGGAACGTTGCGTAATTATCTGTTTACTGTCATAGCCAGAAACTGGAACTGGGCACACGATTTTCAAAAGCGTCATCTTGATGGAAACGGAAAAGTAGTAAAGGAAGACGATATGCTTGATGGCTATCTCGACATAGATGCTGGTAATATGAACATAGGTCTGCACCAAGGCTTATATGGATGGATGAAGATGGTGGGTCAACAGCTGCACATTATAAAAAGAATAGCAAATTCTCCAGACTTTACAGATGAAACAAAAGAATTGTATAATTATGCTGCTGCTAAAGTAGGATTGGAGATGTTATCAATAGTAATGCTCGTAGGTCTTAGTACATTATTTAAAGCGCTTGCAAAAGGAGCCGACGATGACGACTGGTGGTATAGATTTGGATATCTTTCGTCTGTTCGTCTTGTAAACTCTTTTATATCCGTACTTGATCCTACTGCATTTTTGGAAGTTATCAAAAACATTTCTACTCTTATATCTCCGTTAAACGACCTTATCAATACAATTACTATTTTATCGGATATGGTTGGTCTTAGTGGTCATAGTCCATTTGATGAGATATAGAGCGGTTCTTATAAAGGGAGAACTAGGTTGTTTAGAAACCTTATGCGCATTACTCCTCTTGGAAACGCATACGAAGATTTAAATTCTTCAGCTTTAAAAAGTAGAGCAAACTGGTATATTCAACAAGACCCTCTTACGTGGAGTTCTGTTGGTGGTGTATTTGATCAACTTTGGGGAGCTGGTGATTAATATACAAAATTATAATTTTGGTTCTATACGTAACTATTATTACGATAAAAAACAAAGAAGCCCTAGGGACT
>AUXO013097435.1_pt1 | contig 12940 bp, 7 predicted proteins | sample 768731 | NCBI WGS metagenome assembly AUXO01 (sample SAMN02715735, study PRJNA202380) | gut metagenome | biome: sheep rumen | host: Ovis aries | place: New Zealand: Palmerston North
AACATAAAAGCCCTGCATTCCTGCAAGGCTTCGTTCAGTGTATAGCTTGTAATTGATCAGAACAGACCGGCTGCTTTCGGAGGTGATACTTTGATCGTGAAGTCAAAGTCCTCCAGTTTCAGTTCATCCATCTGGCTGTCAGGATTGCGGACAAGACGGCGTGACTGTCTGAGGATTGCATCCTCAACAACGTTTCTTGCAAGTCTGCCGTTTCCTGCTTCAGCAGCGTTGATCGACTGTACTTCATTGAAGTAGTCTGTCAGCTTTTCTTCTACATCATCGGCGATCACATATCCCTTGGACTTTGCCTGGATCTTTGCAATCTTGAACAGTTCTTCTCCGGTATAGTCCTTGAACTCGATCGTATTCGGGAATCTGGACTTCAGACCGCTGTTGGATTCCAGGAATGTCGCCATTTCACGGCTGTATCCTGCCAGGATCACGATCAGATCATCACGGTTGTCTTCCATTGCCTTAACGATCGTATCGATGCATTCCAGACCGAAGGAGTCGTCTTTTCCTCTGTACAGGGAATATGCTTCATCAATGAAGAGAACACCGCCGATTGCTGACTTGATGACGGACATTGTCAGCGGAGCTGTCTGTCCGACATACTGTGCTACCAGATCGGCTCTTGTTACTTCAACAAGCTGGCCTCTGCTCAATGCGCCGATCGCCTTCATGTATCTGGAGATCAGACGTGCGATCGTTGTCTTACCTGTACCGGGATTGCCGGTGAAGATCATATGCTTGGAGATCTCGCTGACCTTCATACCCTGCTGTCTGCGGAGCTCCTGCATCTGGATGTGTGATTCCAGGGAACGGATATATTCCTTGACCATCTCAAGACCGACGATCTGATCAAGCTCTTCGTTGACTGCTTTGATTTCTTCTGCACTTGTCTTGGTACGGATCAGTGATACATATTCATCAACGATCTTTGCACATGCAACATCATCATGTACGACCAGTTCAGCGACTGTCTCTGCACCAAGACCTTTTTCAAGGACTTCCTGGCTGAGGCAGATATAGAAGTTATCAAATATCTGTGTGATCGCATCGGCACCTTTTGTCTTGTCATAATGCCCGACGATCCAGTCTTTCAGTTCCTGTGTCATCCTGACATCGATCTTCAGGTTGGTACCGGAACGCTCGATCAGATCTCTTGTCTTATGATCGATCACTTCTCTGATGTTTTCTTCAGTCAGTGCTTTCAGTTTGATCGTATCCAGTACGTGGTACAGGAAATCAGCACCGAATGCATCCTGGACTGCGGATGTTCCCTTGGTTGTCATGAAGACAAGATACTTGCCTTCCGCACTCAGGGAATCAACAGCTTCTTTTACAAGACCAGTCTGGTTTTCAACCAGTATGCCTTTGTTCAGAACATAACGTCTGCTCAGCACGACCTTGCCATCGCATACAAGAGAATCGATCATACGAAGGAATGACGGGAATCCGACTTCGAAGTTTTCAAACACGATGATGGATCCTTTGCCTGACAGATCACGGTAAAGGTCCTGCAGGAAGATCTGTTCCTGGGAACCTGACTGATACAGACTCAGGTCGATCGTATATACTTCATCGCTTGCAAAGACTTTGCGCTGATAAAGGCTCTTTGCCATCTGGGCAATGATCGCATGCTTTCCGGAGCCGTTGGGTCCTGTCAAAAGGATGACATTCTTTGCCTTTCCGGGATTCTGGCCCATAACATACGGTCTTCTGAATGAATTGCATACTTCTTTGAGCTGATCATCCTGACCGACAATATTGTCTTGCAGATCTTTCAGTACACTTGCAAACAGCGCACCGCTGTCAGCCGGTTCGATCACAACAGGCGTATCCTGAACAGAAGGCATATCGGGAATCTTGACCTCAGCAGTACTGATGCCGTAGTCTCTGGCGATCTCTTCCTGCAGTGCCTTCATGTCATCAATATTCGGTTTCAGGTCGACCTGTTCCACTTTGGAAAGACTATCAAGATCCTTCTGCTGACGCTTCAGAACATCCTTCAGCGCATTCAAAGTATCATCAGCAGCCTTCATAATGTCGTCTGCCATTTTCGGAGATTTCTGATGATTGATAATACCGTCTGTCGTCAGTTCGATCTCACTGTTTGTATCAAACTTTTTACGGGATTTGTTGTAAAGTATTTCCCGCATCAGACGTTCTTTTTCTGATTCTTTAGACACGGTTACCACCTCTTCCCACTCAGTGCCTGGCTGATATCGCTGTCTCCGGTCAGGCCGTCTTTCTGAAGCACGGCTTCCAGAGTTGACATATCTGCAGAAAGATTAATAAAGTCATTGTCAGTCATACTGGATATGATCGTCTGCATTGCCTGATTGATCAGATTGATCGTTTTCTTCAGATCCGTATAGGTTGACTCATAACTGGGATCAGTCTTCGCGACCTGCAGCAGCGTATACTGCTTCAGGATCCTTGTCAGGATCGGCAGATAATGCGTATATAGTTTATCCAGCTTATTGTGGCTGTCCGGGAATTTTTCTTCAAAATACTGGATCTGTTTCAGCAGAGCTGTCGTCTCATAAAGACTTGTGGAGATCTCATCATCCGGAATGTCATCATTCAGGTCATTGATCACCTGAATATAGTAATCTGCACCCGGTTTCTGATCTTCTTTCTTGACTTCTTCAACCGGTTTGACCTCTTCTTTCTGATGGACTACTTCTGCATCAACAACTTCCTGCACTGCAGTGTTGGCAGCTGCCATGGAAACAAGTGTATCCAGGATCTGATCATACATATCACTGTACCGTCTGCGGAACTCACTCAGTGTCCCGACACGTCTGCCGTTGCGGTAAACGTCCAGGTTGCTGAGGGTCTTATAGGACTTGGTCCTGAGCACCAGGTCAATGTTGTTGGGCATATCAAGAATTCTTTTCTTGGTAAAATGCCTGCGCAGATATTCATAAACCTGAGCCAGCTCACTGCTGGTATGGGACTCACTCCTTGCCGGTCTCGCATGACTGTATGTATAACTCTGTTCTTCTTTTTCTTTTCCGGCACCGACAGCTTTCATCATAAAGAAAGCAAGGGCTGCCGTGATAAATACCAAAGGAAGCACTCCATCCGAGGCAAAGAATATAAATAAAAGGAAAAATATCCAGAAATTTCCGCCTGATCTTCTGTATCTCATTCTTCACCCTCCTGCCTGTATGATTATATCATGCAAAGGCCTGCAATATGCAGGCCTTTGATCATTCATCTGTTCAGATTTATTAACTTTCCTGTTCGGCTTCCTCTTCTGCAGGTGCGGTCAGTCTCCACATCTCGCTGAAGCTCAGGAATCCGATCTCATCAGCATTCGTTTTTGCCTGATTTCTCTGTTTCTTGATGTTGCCTTCGTGAACAGTATTCAGGATGTTTTTATTTACCATGTACTGTACATAAAGGACTTTCTTCAGAAGGAACCAGTTGATCACATATCTGTAGATCTGAGCTGTTCTGTCTTCCAGCGCAGTCAGAACTGCAGGTGCTTCTTCCTTCTGCATATTGGCTGCTTCAACAGCCAGAGCCTTAAGCTCGTCGTAGTTTTTAAAATAATCCCTGTCGATTGATCTCTGCAGTGCGCCTGCCTTCATAGTGAACAGTTTGCTGTATGCATCTGTGATTTTGGAAGCCTTGTCGCTTGTGACTGCAACGATCTCATTTTTGCAGTCAATGAAAGGACTTCCCGGTTCTGTCATGCAGTAATAATACCCCTTTGCATAGATACAGCTGTATTTTGAATACGGAACAACCAATAAAGCGCGATCTTCCGTATCACCCGCAACATACAAAATGTACGGATATTCAATGGGCTTTCCAGCCAATTTAAAAATATCCTTGTAACGAATAATCTGATTGGAGATCGCATTTCTGTTGACTTCCGCCTTCAGGTTCACACAGATCTTGACGTTTTCGTCTTTTGCAAGAATCTCTGTGAAAGATTCTCTCAGCACTTCATCCAGATCATCTGTCAAATTCAGATAATCCTCCAAGTAGCCGTTGAAGCTGCAGTCTTCACCATTTCTCCGCTGGTCAAGCTGCTGATCGAGAATACTACTGATTGCCATTACTACCCCTCCGCTGATTCTTAAGATCATATAAATCATATTTGTAAAGCATGAAAAACACAAGCAAAATCGTGTTTTTACGCATATCATCAAGCATTCTCCAGCAAGTACACTTACATTTTTCAGTCCGCTGTTCATAACGTCTGAAATGTCCATATGTGATAGAATCAACGTATGAACAATAAAAAAACAATTATTTGCAGTGAATATCAAAAAGAGCGCATATATCACGCACTTTCGGCAGGCAATCAAGCTGTTTCCCTGGTCGGAACAGAACTGCTCAGTCCCGGCGCACTTCTGCACAGTGATGCAGAAGAGGATAAGTATGCATCTATGATGCTGTTCGCCCGGCGCCTGAAGGATATATCCGGCAGTCTGTCAGTTTACAGAGATATGGTGAAGTTTCCTGCTTTTATCAGCGAGATCCTTTCCTTTGCCAGAGAATGCGCATTATTCGGAATCACGGAAAAGATGCTTCCCCGTGACACTGAGAGTGAAGAGGAACTTGCGCTGATCCTCGCGGAAGCGCTCAAACTGCCCCTGGAGGAGCAGTTTGTCTTCCGGAACTACGATAAGCTGGTCAGAAAGGCCATTGATAAAAAGTCGGAATTTTCCATATTGTTTGAAACAGATATCTTCCGCAGGCGTTTTCTGGACACAGTCATGTCCGCGGCCGGATGCACAGCATCGATCGGCACTGCCATTCCGGCAGAAACAGAACACCTGCGTTACGCCCTGAGCACCCGGCAGGAAATAGAAGCCGCTGCCCAGGAAATCTGCAGAAATGAAAAACCATGCAATATCATTCTGACAGACAGGAAAGCACAGCTTCCCGTTCTTGAACAGGTATTTGAAAGATACGGCATTCCTTTCTGCCCGATCGAAGAGCAGGCATATCCCCAGGCTGTTCTCATTTACATATCACTGGCAGAGTTTGCTGTTCAGAAAGATGCGGAATCCCTCATACAGATCATGAGAACGGACGGCTTCTCAAAGAAAGCCGGCAGCGAACTGATTCCTTTTGCACAAAGGATCCTGACCGATATCTCCATTGATACGGGTATGTACGAACTGATCAGACAGCCGGACTTTCAAAATGAAGCTGACAAAACAAGGAATCTCTACAATATGTTCGCTGATTACCTGGATTCCGTTCAGAATGAGATCGATATCCTTCTCAGTGCAGAGGATCCTGCTTCAGCATTAAGATACGCATACACCCTGCTTCAGAAACATCCGAGAATGAATGACAGTGCCCAGCTTAAGGCAGGCACAGCGATCAGAACGATCCTGTCGCAGACACTGGCATATGTTCACAATGAAGAAGATGCTGATCTTGTACTCAGCATGATCAGTAATGTCCGTGCCGCTTCCGGCACATTGACGACCGATTTCTGTACGGTAACCGATCTGACGCATCCGGTGGACGCAAAAGAAGTGACATATATTCTCGGGTGCTCAGCCAGAAGCTATCCGGGCATTCCTGTCAGAAAAGGCCTGTTTGACGAGATCTATACAGCAAAGATCAGTGCCTTCCCTTCCTTGGAAGAACGCCATGAAAGCTATATGAAGCAGCTCTCCTGGATCCGCAGCAGCGGCAGGACACTGATCTGGTCTTATGCCACAAATGACTACCAGGGCAGAAACATTGAACCTGCGTTCGAGATCACAAACAGACTCGGCAGCACAGGCGTTCCATGGAAACCGGACTCTCTGAAACCGGCACGTACTCCCCGGCATGCCCTGGATGAAGACACCGCAAAAGAACTGTTCCTGAAAGAAGACGGAAAGGTACATGGTTCGATCAGCAGATTTGAGCGCTGGTTCCAGTGTCCGTATTCCTACTTTATTGAATCCGGTCTTTCCGTACGCAGATTTGATACCCCTTCACTGGACAGCGCCACGATCGGAACGATCCAGCATGCGTTCATGGAGACTATGGTAAACAGCTATGGAAAAGATTATGCCTCAGTCACGGAACAGGAGATCCGCGAATTCCTGAAGCCGTGGTTTGAAGATCTGAAGGTCATGAACCCGCATGATGTATGGCAGATCGATCTGACGATGGAGCGTATGAGCAAAGGCCTGCTGAGATCACTCATGTTCCTGACGGAAGCTGAGAAGAATACGATCTACAGACCGCTGGAACCTGAAAAGGAATTTAACTACTGCATCACAGACGGCATCCATCTCAAAGGCATCATTGACCGGGTCGATATTTCCGGTGATTCCTTCCGTATCATTGACTACAAGTCATCCGTCCATAAGCTGTCTGAGTCCAGCATCAAAGCAGGTATTCAGCTGCAGCTTCTTTCCTATGTATTCGCCGCGGAGCATAAGCTCAGGAAATCTCCCTCAGGTGCCTGCTATTTCTCCATGCAGTCCAAATCTGCATCAGAAAAAGCCGCATCATTCAAAACAAAAGGCATCGTACTGGAAGAAGATCTCACGGATGAGACATATTTAAAGGATCTGTCGGATGCCGAGCGCCGATTCAGCGGCTGGACATTCGCCAACGATGAAACAGATGCGAATTTCAAACAGTATTTCAGCATGCCGCTGTATGACCTGGAAAAGGTCAGACAATGCATCAAAGAACTGTATGAATATTTCCGTGATCATCTTCTGGCAGGAGAAATACAGGTCGATCCTTTGGACAGCGCATGTATGTTCTGTCTGAATGCTCCGGTATGCCGCAATACAAACGGCACCCGGAAAGCTTCTCCTGTGGTAATGGCAGATGAAAAACTGAAGGTCGGAAAGGGGGATGCGTCATGAACATGGATGTTTATCAGGAAATGGCGGTGCGCAGTACCGGACAGAATATTCTTGTCTCAGCATCAGCCGGTGCCGGCAAGACACGTGTCCTTGTCGAGCGTCTGATCAAGCGCTGCCTGGAAGACCGTGTCGGCATGGATGAAGTGCTGGCAGTTACCTTTACTGCAGCCGCGGCTGTGGAAATGAAAAACCGTGCAGCCAAAACCCTGCAGGAACGGCTTCAGACTGTCAATGACCCTCAGCAGGCAGAATGGATCCGGAAACAGATGATCCTTCTGGACAGTGCTGACATAACGACCATTGACGCGTTCTGTCTGACCATCATACAGAAATACTTCAGCGTGATCGGTCTTGATCCCGCCACAGCATCCAATGTCATGGATGAGGCTTCGGTCAACAAATATAAAAAGGCCGCATTCTTCAAAGCACTTCAGATCTATGATGAAGAACACCATGACATGATCATCTCCCTGACTGAGATGTTTTCACCGCGCAGTGAGGATTATGAAACCCTGCAGGGAATGGTCGATACGATCATAAAGCACGCGGACAACAGTTTTGATCCGGAACAGTGGATCAGCAATGCACGCCTTTATGCGGCTCCTGTCAAACGGCTCAGCCAGCTTCCGGATGAAATACAGACATATTTCTATGCGGCGTATCAGCTGATGCTGGATACGATCCTGTTTCATTATGAGGATATGCTGAAATACGCTCCGGACAGTGATAAGGTCATGAAAAAATACGATGATCTCACCAATGCCGGCAACCAGCTCAGAAACTGCCGGCAGTATCTGGAAAGCAGAAACTATGACATGTTCCGCGAGAGCTTCTGTACATTCGGAGAAATGTATGCGGCAACCCCTGCAGATACCAAAAACATCCCATACAAAAATGCACGCGATGCATTTTATAAAGCATGTGATAAACTCAGCGCTCAGCTGTTTGATTCGTCCATCCTGATCAGTGACCACAATGAATGCAGCAGCGTCATCAACGTCCTCTGCGATATAGCGTCTCTTACGCGCACGCTGTTCACGGAAGCGAAGCGTCAGGATGCGTGCATGGACTTCGGGGATATGGAACGCTATGCGCTGGAGATCCTGAATGCCAATGACCAGGCAGTGTCAAAACTTTACCGTTCGCGTCTGAAAGAAGTCATGGTAGATGAATTCCAGGATACTTCTGTTCTGCAGAACGAGATCATCAAGCTGCTTGCTGTACCGGGAACGATCTTCCGTGTCGGTGATGTCAAGCAATCGATATACCGTTTCCGGCAGGCAAAGCCTTCATTGATGCGTTCGCTGATGGATGACCCGGACACGCTGCAGATCACGCTTGAGCATAACTATCGTTCGATGGATACGATCGTCAATTACTGCAACAGGCTCTTTCAGCGCTTGATGAATACAGAAGGATGCCAGGACAGTTATCTGGAACGGGATACCGTTACGGTAGGTACCGAGAGACAGAAAGCCACAGATGGTGTTCCGGTGCGCTTTGTGCTCATCAATGATCAGGAAGACGCGGCAGAGGAAGAATCACCTCAGAAAAAAGAACTGAAGGCCATGTGGATCGCCGGTGAAATGAAGCGCATGGTAGAAGAGGAAGGCAGAAACTGGAAAGACTTCGCCGTGCTGGTCAGAAGCCATCATGACAAGCCTGTTCTGCGCAATGTATTTGACCGTTTCGGCATTCCTTATGATATCGATGCCCGGGAAGGATTCTACAATTCCATTCTCTGTTCGACGATACGCAGTATGCTGGAGTGGATGCTGGACCGCACCAATATGACAGCCGGACTGGCTGTGCTGACCTCCTCTTTCTGCGGACTGGATGATGCAGATCTTGCACATCTGAAAACCGGATACAGATCCGTGCTGACAGGTGTCCGGAATGTGTATCCGGAAATTATGGAAGAAATGGATGAGCTGTGGAATGTATCATGCACTTACGGCATCACTGCTCTGCTGACACAGATCGCTCTCAGGCATCATTTCTACGATACGCTTCCGGCAAAAGAAAAAGCCAATTTTGATTACCTCTTTGAAACAGCAGTGATCCTGGAAGAGAACCAGGGAACTGTATATGATCTGCTGGAACGGATGCAGGCAGGAACAGATGAAAAGAGCAGCGATGCTGTTTCAAGAGGCAAAGACGAACAGGTCGTAACAGTCACAACGATCCACCAGTCCAAAGGACTGCAGTATGATACCGTATTCCTCTGGAGTACCGAGCAGGCGAAATTCTCTGACGCATCTTCTATGCTCATGGCTGATGATGATCTGTATCTCAGCATTGATCACTATGATATGCCATGGCGTGTCAAGCGGCCTGCTGCTGCGAGGATCGCCTCGGCGCACAAAAACAATCTTGAAGACATCGAAGAATACAGCCGCCTTTTGTATGTCGCACTGACACGTGCGGAAAAACGGCTGATCATCGTCGATGCCGTGAAAAAAGAGCAGGAATACAGAGATGAGATCACGCTTCCCGTACTGGCTGCCAGAAAAGGCATGAGCGGTCTGATCCTGAGTGCCATGAAGGACGTTCCGGGATTGTTCCGGATCGAGCATCTGGAGGCAGAAAATGTATCCCAGCCTCTGCAGAGATCCAGTGAATTTGTTTCCGAGCTTCCTCATTTCAAAGGCGAAACAGGTTATTTCGCACCTGTCATGACGCCCAGCCAGACAGAATTCACTTCCCTGCCCGATCTGGAAATGAGCCGCCGGAAAAACAGCATTGCTTTCGGTACAAGGGTGCACGAAATCATTTCCGCACTTCCGGACAGACCATGGACAGCGGAGGATATTGATCCGACGGGCCTTACACAGGAAGACATCATGCACATCCTTGCCTTCTCCGATTCACAGCTTTATCGAAAAGCCCTGACCATGGACATCTACAAGGAATATCCCTTCTACATTGAAAACAAAGAGATCCGTATGCATGGTGTGATCGACTTTTATGCCGTAAATGAAACAGAAGTACTGCTGGTCGACTTCAAAACAGACCATACAGACATGAATACGCTTGTGTCCAGATACAGTGCACAGCTCAGCGCATACCGCAGAGCTCTGCAGCAGATCTATCCCGGACATACTGTCAAAGCATTTATCTGGAGTCTGCAGAATGACACATCTGCAGAAATTCCTGTGATCTGATTTATGAGCAGCACTGGCTGATCTATCTGTGCAGAAACAGTCCGCTTGCTGAGAAAGCGGTACACATTGACGGCATGCCTTATCCGGTACTGTCCATCAAAGACCTGACTGCAGAACCCATCTGCATATCCTCGCCGGATCACAGAAGCGGGCAGCTGATACTTGAGCTGGAAAAGAAAGCAAACATCAAACTGAAAAAGGTCATTGAGAATAATCCCATGAACCGCATGCAGCTGGCTGACCGCGGACTTCAGACAGTATTTATCCGGCTGATCTCTGAATCAGGTTATACTTACGATACATCCAGGATCTGCATGCTGAAGGAAGAAGATGATATTCCCGTAAAGCAGGTGCTCGCATATCTTCTTAAGATGAAGGATTCCGGAAAAACTTCTGCAGTCGCTGAAGCATTCAAATCCATAACAGATCATTAATGTGCAGACACCCGGTATGAAAACAAAATGCCGGGTTTTCATATATCAGCTGTCAAAATATTGAAGTGTGGTTATGCAGAGGCATCATTTCAGCCCGTCAATGAAAAGAACACGATATAATTTTTCTGTAACCTTTTTTTGCTTCACGCATTGATTCAGATGATTGTTTGGAAAGGAATCACAAGAATGAACAGAACCTATACGTACGACCATTATTACAATTACGACGAGATCACGGAGATCCTGCAGAAATATGCTGCAGATCATCCTGACAGAGCCAGACTGACATCTATCGGAAAAACCACTGAAGGAAGAGAAATGTGGCTGCTTTCCATTACTGACACTGCATGCGGCGACTACGATGAAAAACCGGCTTATATGGCGATCGGCCATGTCCATGCCGGAGAAGTCACAGGCAGTATGTGCGCTATGTTTCTCGCAGATACGCTTCTCAGCAACCTGGAAGATGAAACGGTCTCTGCACTGCTGAAAAACACGACCTTCTATATCATGCCCCGTCCCGTGGCAGACGGCTCAGAATATTATCTGACCCATCCTGATATGATCCGTTCCATCAATGTACCGTATCCGTATGAGGCCGAAATGCCCGGCCTTGTCCCTTCGGATCTCGATGGAGACGGTGTCATCAGAAACATGCTGGTCAAGACTCCGTTCGGCAGCTGGAAGAAAGATCCCGAGGACAGCCGTCTGCTTATCAAGCGTCAGGCAGATGATATCGGCGGTGAATACTACAACGTATACAGCGAAGGCCTGATCAACGATTATGACGGTCTGCACATCAGCTCTGCACCGGCAAAATACGGTCTTGATCTGAACCGCAATTATCCGATGAACTGGCATCCGGATCCCAAACAGCCGGGAGGCGGCAAATATCCCGGTCAGGTCATTGAATCCAGAAATCTGATCGAATGGATCAGCACAAGAAAGAATCTCGTAAATACGATCATCTTCCATACATTCGGCGGAATGTATCTGTATCCGCCCGCAGGCGTACCGGCAGCTCAGTCAGATCAGAAGGACCAGGAAATGTTCAAGGCATTCATGAAGATCGCCTCAGAAGAAACCGGTTATCATCAGCTCCGCATCAAGGATGATTACCTCGGTGTAGACTCCAAAGCACCTGCCAACGGATCATTGGATGATTATTTATACTATGGAAACGGCATATTCTGCCATTCTGTTGAAACATGGAATCTCGCTGCGCAGGCAGACATGATCCCGGAATATCCGAAGCCGAAAAAGCTGACGCCGGAAGAAGAACTGGAGAACCAGAAGAGACTGCTGAAATGGATCGATGAAAATGATCTGAACAGCTTCTACAAGGACTGGACGGAATTCGAACATCCGCAGCTCGGTACTGTTGAGATCGGCGGTCCGGACAAGAAGTTCCTTCTCCAGAATCCGCCGGTTCAGTACCTGCCCCAGGAAGTGGAAAAGCACACAAGATATATTCTCCGTCACGCAAAGACAATGCCGCATATCGTATTTGCTGAAGCAAAGGCTCAGAAGCTTGCAGAAGGCATGTACAAGGTCGAAGCAGTTGTCGGCAACACAGGTTTCATGCCGACATATGCGACAAGCGAATTCCTGAATCTGAAGCAGGCAAAGGATATTGAAGTCACACTGAGCGGAGCTGAGATCGCTGACGGAAAAGCCGTACAGAAGATCGGACAGCTCGAAGGCTTCAGCTCCGTAAAGACAATGTATTCCTTCTTCGGACCGATCACTGCAGAACAGGCTCCGCTGTGCAAAAAAGTCTGCTGGTATGTTTATGGCAAAGCCGGTGAAACCGTTACACTGACTGCCCTCAGCCAGAAGGCCGGAACCGCTGAGACGACGGTCACACTTGAATGAATGCAAAACGGCTTGAGGATTGCCTCAAGTCGTTTTAATATGCCTGCAATATGATTTATCTGCTGTGTGATGTTTATGATTCGTACATCAGCCTGCACAGCAGTTCATAATCCTGCATGCGGTCCATGGTAAATGCCAGACCGTTGGCGTGCAGGATCCTGGCGATCCTCTCTCCGATATAGGAAGTGCGTTCCAGTCTTCTGTTTGCAACGTTATATATGATAATAGCAGAGATCATCTGATCATTTTCCTTGTATGGTCTCTTCATAATGACAACCTTCAGGAAATCACGTCCGATCACGTCCCTGCCGGTATTCAGGATCATCAGCTGATTCTGACGGAACGGCGTGTAAACGTGATAATGGCTTCGCATTTCTCGGATAAACAGGTCCCCATCTTCTTCCGGCAGCAATATCTCTTCCCGGATCAGTTCTTCGATCGACGACATATTTCTGATCTTGTCCGCATAGATAACATCATCAGGCGTAAAGATCTCCGTGCGGAATTTTTCCCTCGGCATACTGATCCTTCTGGTAACTTCATTGATCTGTTCAGCTGTTCTGAAATAATGAACGCTGACTACGAGCTTGTCCGGGAATTCCTGCTGCAG
>AUXO010610261.1_pt1 | contig 12937 bp, 10 predicted proteins | sample 768731 | NCBI WGS metagenome assembly AUXO01 (sample SAMN02715735, study PRJNA202380) | gut metagenome | biome: sheep rumen | host: Ovis aries | place: New Zealand: Palmerston North
ATTTGTTGAATTTTCTGTATTTGTGTTATTAATGCTATTAGCGTTAATGTTTTTATTATCTATATTGGTATTATTCTTATTCTCATTATTTGTGGTTTCAACATTTTGATTAATACTAGATAAATAATTAAGATTTAATGTACAGCAAGAAAGACCTTGTGTACTAATTGGATTTATTGATACTATACCATTTAAGTCAGGAAAAACAGAAATTAAGTATCCATTCCTATTTAATTTGCCACCAACTAAGCTTAGATTATTAGAAACAATTGAGTTTCTCAATATTTTTTTAATTGGTGTTTTATTAATTAAATCAATTGTTTTTGAATCTTTATTATAATCACAATTGATATCAATAACTGCGTTAGCAATAAGCATATAATTATCTGTATCACTATATATTTTTTTAAATTCGTTTTCAGGCATTGTATAATTTTGTGCTTCAACATAATTAATAGAAGAGTCTTTAACTAAATCATATAGGTTTTTTAAATTATAATTGTCAGAAATATTTAATCCATAACAATTTTTTAATTTAGAAAAATCAAATGTTGCTAAATTACAATTGCTTATATTTAAATAATTCAATTTTTCTAAATCCAATGTACCAGATAAATTGCGGTTCTCAGATAATGATAAAGTTTCCAAATTCTTTAAATTATTTATAGGAGTCATGTCTGTGATTTTGTTATTTTTCAAATCTAAAAGTGTTAATTTATCTAATTTTACTATATCAGTTAAGTCTGAAATCTCGCAATTTTCTAATGTAAGTTCATATAGATTTTTTAGACTATCAAAACCTGTTAAATTCTTATTTTCTGATAAGTTGAGAGATGTTACATTGTTGTTTTCAAATTTTGATAAATCTTGAATTTTATTATTTTTTAAGTCTAATGAATTGAATTTCATTTCATTAAAAATACTAATATCTTCAATATTACAGTTATTAGCTTTTAAACTATAATAATATTCATATGGCACTTCTTCTTGTGATTCATTTTGTGAATTATTATTAGCATGCTCAAAGTTTAAATTTTTTAATGGTGAAAAATCGTCTATAGTATTTCCAGAAATGTCTAAACCTACTAATTTATGTAATTCATCAATTCCATTTAAACTTGTTAAATTGTTGTTAGAAACATTTAAATCTATTATATCAGTATGTCTATTTAATTCACTAAGGTTTGTTATATTACAGTTACTAACATTAAGCGTATATACTTGAGATGGTAATTTGTCTTGATTAAATATAAGTGGGTTATCATTCATTACTATATTAGACAAATTTTCATTAGAAGATAAATCTTCAAGATTAGTAATACCGCAATTACTTATATCAAGATAACCTAATGTTTTTATTGAATTATATCCACTAATATTTTTGTTATCAGAAATGTCTAAAGAAGAAAGATGTGGTAAATCTTTTAATGCACTTACATTTTTTACATTTGTATTTTCCAAATTTATATATGATATGTCACTTAGTTTAGAAAGCTCTGATATATCTGAGACATCTGTATTTGATAAATCAACGTAATAAACTTTAGGGAATAATTCTATATTATCTAATGTAACATTTTTTCTATTTGATAAATCAATTGAATATATATTTGATAAAGCATTTTTTGTTAAATATTCTTCACCATTATAAGTTTTAAAAGAATATCCAAGTTTTTCTGTTAAATAGTCTTTAATAGCCCCATCTTTAAGTGAAGATAATTTATATGTATTATTATCAAATGATGTTGATATGATTCCACTCATACCAGATTCAACATATTTATCTTCATATGATATATAGAAATATCCATTATCACCCCAGTTTTCTCCCCAAGAATTTAATGCGATATAAGCTCCATCATGTTCTGGTTTTTGACCATTTCCACGATCTGTAAAGTTTTCTTTTGAATAATTATCATCCCAACCTACTATAGATATAGCGTGATTAATATATCCAGTAGTTGACGGTGATGAATATAGTGTTGTATGGGATGGAAGGTATTCAATATTATTTCCATCAATTTCTGCATAGACAGAACCATTAGTCATAATATGTTTTTTAACTAATTCTCTTTGTTTTGCTAAATCTTCTTCAGTATAAGTATCTAAAAAGAATTCATTTTCTTCGTTTTTTGAATGTTTTATAATTGTAGGAAAGTCAATTGTTTCTGTTACTGTTTTAACAGGAGTGATATCATTAAATTTATCATATTCAGATTCTTGATAATCATGATATGGTACGTCTTTCTCGGATACAACATCTGAGACAGATAAGTAATTTTTGAAGATTGAGAAATTTCCACCATCATTAATTTGACGATATCCATACATCAAATTAGATGTAATATAGTTAACATGCATTTCTGAAAGATCATAATCTTTCCCTTCATTTAATGCTAAAAATGTTTCTAAGGATTTAATAGAAGCAAAATCCCAACATAATCCATGTTGTCCCTGATTTTCTACTTTAATATTTAATTTGTCCTTTAGATTATAAGATGATGGTATAGTTGATTCTTTATTATCTGGATCGATTTTTCCATCTAAATCATCAAGTGTATTAATTTCAATTGTATCTTTTCTTGGAATAACTTCTGTGTTTTCTTTTTTCTCATCAGGTAGTTCCAAATAATCTTTGTATGTTTCTGAATAATTTTTTTCAGCTTCAGTTTCGGCTTTATCTTCAGATGTTTCTTCTACATCAAAAACTTCTTTTTGTTTAGAAGATAGATCTGATACATTTTCTTTTATAGTGTTCAAATTTCTGCGTGAATTATTAGCAGTTTTTTTACTATCTGATTGAATCCCTGAAATAACTAGTCCAGAAATTATTCCTCCAATAATAGTCATTAAAACTATTAATGATATAATTATTTTTTTGTTTTTTAATAAATTTTTCATAAAAAATGCCCCTTTCGAAAGACATTATATCAAAATTAAAAATAATTGTATATATTTTGTAAGAATATGACTGAACATTATAAAAAAAGCGAACAGTTTGTAACTAAAATGTAATAAATTGTCGAAATCTTAGAGTAGAGCTCATGAAAAAAATTTTAATAATAAAATGTTGCATATGCAACTAGAAAGCTAAAATTTGTATATTTATAATGAGCACGAAAAACAAAATGTAGGGGGAAGAAGAAATGAAAGTTATTAAAAGAGATGGAAGAGCAGTAGACTATAACAAAGAAAAAATCTCTATTGCTATTGAAAAAGCTAATCAAGAAGTTAGACAAAAAGAAAGAGCTACAAAAGAAGAAATTAAAGAAATCATTAAATATATTGAAGAGCTAAACAAAAAGAGAATCTTAGTTGAAGATATTCAAGATATTATTGAAGAACAATTAATGGACAGAAAAAGATTTGAGTTAGCTAAAAAATATATTGTTTATAGATATACAAGAGCATTAGTAAGAAAACAAAATACAACAGATGAATCAATATTAGGATTAATAAGAAATGAAAATAAAGAATTAGCAGAAGAAAATTCTAATAAAAATACAATGCTTGCTTCAACTCAAAGAGATTATATAGCAGGAGAAGTTTCTAGAGATTTGACAAATAGATTATTATTACCTGAAAAAATAGTTAAAGCACATCAAGATGGCATATTACACTTCCATGATGCCGATTATTTTGTTCAACCTATATTTAATTGTTGTTTAATAAATATTTCTGATATGTTAGATAATGGAACAGTTATGAATGGGAAAATGATTGAAAGTCCAAAAAGCTTTAGAGTTGCATGTACTGTTACAACACAAATTATTGCAGCAGTTGCAAGTAATCAATATGGTGGACAATCAGTTGATATGAAACATTTAGGAAAATACTTAAGAAAAAGTTATGAAAGATTTAAATCTGAATTACAAGAAAAATACAAAAATAAATTATCAAAAGAAATAATTGAAGAAATAGTAATGGATAGATTAAAAGAAGAATTAAAAGCTGGAATACAAACTATTCAATATCAAATAAATACACTTATGACAACAAATGGACAATCACCATTTGTAACATTATTCTTACATTTAGAAGAAAATGATCCATATATAAAAGAAAATGCAATGATTATTGAAGAAATATTAACTCAACGATATGAAGGTATAAAAAATGAAGCTGGTGTATATGTAACACCTGCATTTCCAAAGCTAGTATATGTATTAGATGAAAATAATTGTTTGAAAGGTGGAAAATATGATTATTTAACAAAACTTGCAGTTAAATGTTCTTCAAAAAGAATGTATCCTGATTATATTTCTGCTAAGAAAATGAAAGAGGTATATGAGGGAAATGTATTTAGTCCAATGGGATGTAGAAGTTTCTTATCACCTTGGAAAGATGAGAATGGAAACTACAAATTTGAAGGAAGATTTAATCAAGGGGTTGTAAGTATAAATTTACCACAAATAGGAATAATAGCTGATGGTGATGAAGAAAAATTCTGGAAACTATTAGATGAAAGATTGGAATTATGCAAAGAAGCATTAATGTGTCGTCATTATGCATTACTTGGAACAAAATCTGATATAAGCCCAATTCACTGGCAATATGGAGCAATTGCAAGATTACAAAAAGGAGAAAAAATTGATAAATTATTATATGGTGGATATTCTACAATGTCATTAGGTTATATTGGAATTTATGAAATGACTAAACTTGTAAAAGGTGTATCACATACACAACCAGAGGGAAAAGAGTTTGCGTTAAAAGTTATGCAATATTTAAAAGATACAGTTGCAAAATGGAAAGAAGAAACTAATATCGGATTTGCATTATATGGTACTCCAGCAGAAAGTTTATGTTATAAATTTGCTAAAGTAGATAAAGAACAATTTGGAGAAATAAGAGATATAACAGATAAAGGATATTATACAAATTCATATCATGTAGATGTTAGAGAGAAAATTGATGCATTTGATAAATTATCATTTGAAAGTGAATTCCAAAAATTATCTACAGGTGGGGCAATATCATATATAGAAATACCAAATATGAAAAATAATTTAGCAGCATTAGAAACCGCAGTTAAATTTATATATGATAATATTCAATATGCTGAATTTAATACCAAATCAGATTATTGTCATGTTTGTGGATTTGATGGAGAAATAAAAATAAATGACAATAATGAATGGGAATGCCCACAATGTGGGAATAAAGATCATTCTAAGATGAGTGTTGTTAGAAGAACTTGCGGATATTTAGGAGAAAATTTCTGGAATGAAGGGAAAACAAAAGAAATAAAATCAAGAGTACTACATTTATAATTTAAGGAGCATGATGTATATGAAATATGCAGCAATAAAAAAATGTGATGTGGCCAATGGACCTGGAGTTAGAGTATCTGTATTTGTAAGTGGATGTAATCATCATTGTAAAGGGTGCTTCAATCAAAAAGCATGGGATTTCAATTATGGAAATGATTTTTCAGATGAAACGATAGATGGAATAATTGAAGACTTAGATAAAGAATATATAACTGGTTTGACATTACTTGGTGGTGAACCATTAGAAAGAGAAAATCAAAAAGGATTAGTTAAACTAGTAAAAAAAGTTAAAGAAAAATTACCAGAAAAAACAATTTGGTGTTATACAGGTTTTAATTATGAAAATGATGTTATGGGGAATATGTATAATAATTGGCCTGAAACAAAAGAAATAATTGATAATATTGATGTTTTGGTTGATGGAAAATTTGAATTAGAAAAAAGAAATTTAAATTTGCGTTTCAGGGGGTCAGAAAACCAAAGATTAATCGATGTTAAAAAAAGTAGATTAGAAAATAAAATAATATGGACAGAAATTTAAATAATAATGAAAAGAGCAGATTATCTGCTCTTTTTATCATTCTTCAATTAAATTTTCATCACATCTTGGCATAGGTTTTTCATTATTTTCAAAACAATCACATTTATCTTGTTTTTTTCCTTTTAAACATTTACCTTCATGAGTACATTTTGCACATATTTTAATTTGTTTTGTATCATTTACCCAAATTTGAATTCCGTATTTTTTATCGGGGCAAAGTGGGCCAAATACGAACTCTCCATCGGAATCTGTAAAAGTATGGCCTATTGGTCTTCTTTCAACATTTCCATATTCATAAACTATTTCTACTAATTTTACTACTGCATCTGGAACTGGGTCTTTAAAACAATTTTTTACAACGCCATAAATTACATTTCTATGATCTTCTGGCAATGTTATATCAACATCAAATTGCTTACCTTTATTGATAACTCCATCGATATCTATTTTGTGGCAATCTGGCTTTTTTAATTCTTCCATTTAAATCATCCTTTCATAATTAAGTATAAATTACTTAACATTAATATATTTTATGAATTAAATGTCGAAATGTGATATTTTGATAAAACATCTTTGAAGTAATAAAAATCATAAATGAAAATATAAATAGATTAAGATAATGTCAAATGGAGGAAATTATGTTTTTTGTTATTAACAAAGAAAAGATTTGTGCTTATATTGTTTCTGTTTTAACAGTATGCTTTTTGTTTATTATTGCTAGTAATAATAATTTTAATGAGAAGAAGGTAGAAACATCTTCAAATGTTTATAATGTAAACGAAGAAAATCATATTGAAGAAAAGGATGAAAAAAATGTAAATACTAATAAGAACAATACAAAGAATAATATTATACAAAATAGGAAAGAATAGGAATAATTAAAGGGGAATGATATGTTTTTTATTGGAGTAATTTCTAGGAAAAATAAATATGAAGTATTAAAAGAAAGGATACAAAAAAGTTGTAATAAAAATAAAGTTTCATTAATAAATATTAATAATAAAAGTATTAGTAATCTGAAAAATGTTAAATTTGATGTGATTGTAATATTAGATTCATTGGAAAAATTTGATTTTGATGAATGTAAAAACGATAATTTTAAAAATTTAAAAGAAATTTGTGAGAAAACTCAATATTTATTATTAGATTCAGATATTGAGATTAAAACTAATATTTTTAAAGATATAAAAGTTAATATAATTACATTTGGATTAAACCATAAATCTAGTGTTACAATTTCAAGTATAACAGATGAAAATATAATGATTTCAGTGCAAAGAGGGGTTAGAGATACAGAAGGGAATATATTTGAAGTTGGTGAATATAGTGAAGTAATTAATAATAATTTAGCTAATAATATAAAAGAAATATTAAGTTGTTTTATACTTAAAAATATAATAAAATTATAAAATAATTTTTAAATATGTAGGAAAATAAAGGCTTAAAAGAATAAATTTAACTTTTTATGTAGACAAAACCAAAAAAATGTTGTATAATAAAAAAAGACGTAAAAGCTGAAAGAAAAAAGTACAATTGATAAATATAAAAAAATAATAGAGGAGGAAAAAAATTGGATACAAATTTTTTAGAAAACAACTATATTACATTAGTTGGTAAAGTTACAGGTGAGAAGAGGCTAAGTCATGAAATTTATGGGGAAAGATTTTATATATTTGATTTAGAAATTCCTAGATTAAGTGGGAATTCAGATATAATCCCAGTTACAATTTCAGAAAGAATTATAACTGATGAAATGTTAAGAATAGGAAATCAGTTATTAGTAAAAGGTCAATTTAGATCTTATAATAGTTATGAGAATGAGAAAAACAAATTAATTTTAACAGTATTTGCTAAAGACGTTATGGAAGTTGAAGAAAATGAACAAAATGAAGAAAATGAAATGGTTAAAAAAGACATAGTTACAAACGAAGTTGTATTAATAGGTTACATATGTAAAAAACCAATTTATCGTCAAACACCATTTGGAAGAGAAATAGCAGATATATTACTTGCAGTAAATAGAGCATATAACAAATCAGACTATATTCCATGTATTGCATGGGGAAGAAATGCTAGATTCTGCCAAACAATAGAAGTTGGAACTCAAGTTAAAATAGTTGGTAGAGTTCAATCAAGAACTTATGAGAAAAAGTTTGAAGATGGAACATCAGAAACTCGAGTTGCTTATGAAGTTTCAGTTGGAAGTTTAGAAATTATTAATGAAAACGAAACTGAAAAAGAAGAAAATGATGAACAAGAAGCTGTATAGTAAAAATAGAAAATTAAGAATAAGATTTAATGATGGAAAAACGGTGATATGATATCATCGTTTTTTATATATGTTTAATAAAAATTTAATCAATAAATCTTTATTGATATGAAAATTTCATTGATTTTTAGCTATGATTTTGTTATAATCTGGAAAGAGAAAATATCGAAAAACTAAAAGAAAATTGTGAAAGGATAAAATTAAAATATGAAAGAAGTAAAAAGGACAAAAAAAGAAAAAGTTGAAGTTTTAAAAACAAAAAACAATAAAGCAAACAGTGGAAATACTAAAAAGAAAATTTTAAATTTTAGTAATAGTATTAAATTTTCAATTATTGCTGTCATTTTAATTACGATTTTTTGTGTTTCAATAACACCAATAACTCTTCAAAATGATACATATTATACAATAAAAATAGGTGAACATATTCAAAATGAAGGTATTGACATGAAAGACCCATTTTCATGGCATGAAGATTTAGATTATACGTATCCTCATTGGTTGTATGATTTTCTAACATTTAAAACATTTGATACATTTGGATTTTGGGGACTATATGTAGTGACATGTATCTTAGCATCGATACTTGGAATATTAATATATTTTGTTAGTTCAAAGATATCAAAGAATAATATAATTTCACTTATTGTAACAATAGGAGCAATGTATTTGATAAAAGGATATATTGCAGCTAGGGCACAGCTTGTAACATTTATACTATTTGTATTAGCAATATATTTTATAGAAAAATTCTTAGAAAATAGAAAAATAAGATATGGAGTTGGACTTGTATTAATAGCAACTTTAATAGCAAATTTACATGTTGCTGTATGGCCATTTTTATTTGTTTTATTCTTACCATATATAGGAGAATATATAGTAGCTCAATTAGGAGATTTTATTATATATAAGAAATTTAAACAATTTAAATTAAAATTAAAAATTAAATTTGCAAAAAATGATGAAGAAAAGATTAGAAAAATAAACGAAGAACAAAAAGAATTATCTGATAAAGTTGAAAAAATAAAAATTAAACGTAGCAAAAATTTACAAAATCCTTACAAAATTAAATTATGCAATAACAAAAATGTAAAATGGTTAGTTTTAGTAATGATTATATGTGCATTTACTGGATTATTAACACCATTAGGTGATACGCCTTATACATATTTAGTAAAAACAATGCAAGGAAATACAACACAAAATATTAATGAACATTTACCAATGACATTAATAGATCAACCAGAACCATTATGTGCAATTATAATCTTTTTAAGTATTTTGACATTTACCAAAACTAAAATAAGATTAAAAGATTTATTTATGATTGGTGGATTAACATTACTTATGCTGTATACAAGAAGACAATTATCAATGTTTGCAATAATAGGTGCAATTATATTGACTAAATTAATAGTTGATATGCTAGAGAGTTATTATGAAAATATAAATGAAAAAATAAGAGAAAATCAATTTAAGATGATACCAATATTATTGATTAGTATAATTGTTCTTGTTATGGCACGTGAGAACTTCATAGATAAAGAAGGAGATAATTTTATCGATAAATCAACATATCCAGTTGAAGCAAGTCAATTTATATTAAATAATATAGATTTAAGTACTGCTAGATTATATAATGAATATAATTATGGAAGTTATTTATTATATAAAGGAATACCAGTTTTTGTTGATTCAAGAGCTGATTTATATGCACCTGAATTTAGTGGATTAGAAGATGATATTTTTATGGATTTTATAAGTGTATCAAGTTTAGGAGATTTTTATGAGGATATATTTGAAAAATATAATATTACTCATGCAATAATGTATAAAAATTCAAAAATGAGTATGATTATTGATGAAACAAAAGATCCAAATTATAAAAAGATTTATTCAGACAAATATTTCGTAATATATGAAAGATTAAATGCAAAAAAAGATAATAACACAAGCAATGAGAATACAGACAATTTAGAGAACTTAGAAAACAAAGAACCAGTAGAAAAAAATGCTGTAAATCAATAAGGAGAGAAAATTGGAAGAGATAATAGTTGATGAACAAAATAATAAAAGAATAGATGCATATTTGGCTGATAGAACTGATTATTCAAGAGTTATGATTCAAAAATTAATTGAAGAAGAAAAAATAACTGTTAATGGAAAAAGAGTTAAAGCATCATATAAAGTTCAAAAAAATGATAAGATAGATATAGAAAAAGTTGAAGCAAAAGAGATAAACCTTAAAGCACAAGAAATTCCAGTAGAAATTCTATATGAAGATGATGACATTATTGTTGTTAATAAACCCAAAGGAATGGTTGTACATCCAGCAAATGGAAATCCGGATGGTACACTCGTAAATGCGATAATGGCGATATGTAAAGACTCTCTATCTGGAATAGGAGGAGAGATAAGACCTGGTATAGTTCATAGATTAGATAAAGATACATCAGGAGTAATAATTATTGCTAAAAACGATAAAGCACATATAAATTTAAGTGAGCAAATAAAAAATCATGAAGTAGAAAAAACATATATTGCATTGGTTAGAGGAAATGTAAAAGAAAATGAAGCTACAATAAATATGCCAATCGGGAGAAGTACTAAGGACAGAAAGAAAATGGCAGTTACTAAAACTGGAAAAAATGCAGTTACTCATTTTAAAGTTTTGGAAAGACATGGAAATTATTCATTATTAGAAGTAAAAATAGAAACAGGAAGGACCCATCAAATAAGAGTTCATTTATCACAAATTGGTTATCCAATTATTGGTGATACAGTATATTCTAATGGAAAAAATGAATGGGGAGTTGTTGGACAATGTCTTCATGCAAAATCTATTAAATTCAAACATCCGATAACAGGAAAAGAAATGTTTATAGAAGCGGAACTTCCAGAATATTTTAAGGAGATAATCAAATGGGAGAATTAGTGCGATTGCAAAAATTTCTAGCTGAATCTGGTATAGCATCTAGAAGAAAATGTGAAGAATTAATTTTAGCTGGTAAAATTAATGTTAACGGTGAAAATATAACTCAATTAGGGACAAAGATTGATCCATATAAAGATAAAGTCACATATAATGGAAAAATTGTGGAAAACAAAGAAGAAAAAGTCTATATTTTGCTAAATAAACCAATAGGATATGTGACGACAGCAAATGATCAATTCGATAGAGATACAGTTTTAGATTTAATAAAAATAAAAGAAAGAGTTGTACCATGTGGAAGACTAGATATGTACACATCTGGAGCTTTGATTTTAACTAATGATGGAGAATTTGTATATAAAATAACTCATCCAAAGCATGAAATTACCAAAACATATACAGTAACTTTAAAAGGTATTGTAAGTGATGAAGAAGTAGAAAGATTGCGCGCTGGCGTAGAGATTGATGACAATGGCAAAAACTACAAAACGCATGAAGCAAAAGTGAAAATATTAAAAACTGATCTTGAAAAAAATATATCACGTTTAGAAATTACAATACATGAGGGTAAAAATAGACAAGTAAGAAAAATGTGTGAAGCAATTGATAAAAAAGTATTAGCTTTGCACAGAAGTAAAATAGGTAATTTAACTGTAAAAGATTTAAAATTAGGTACTTGGAGATATTTGAAAAAGTTTGAAATTGAAAAATTAGTTTGAAAAATTAAATAGTTGGAAAAGTGTAAGAAAAACTATTGAAAAAATATATTCTAAAATATATAATAAGAAAAACAAAAGATAAGGAGAAAGAAATGATAGCAAACAATTTTACACCAGAGGGATGGGTTGATAAGATCTCAGTGTTACAACCTGACGAACTTACAACTTGTATTAGAAATAATCAAACACTACAAGGTATTGTTGATGAATGCGATAGTAATTATAATTTACATATCAATCTAGGCAATAATATTCAAGGTGTAATGCCAAGAGAAGAAGTAGAAGGAATTAATTTAGGAATAGATGGGCTTCCGAAGACTAATCTATGTACAGGAAAAGTTCATAAATATGTGCAATTTAAAGTTAAACAAGTAAATGATGATAATACAGTATTATTGTCACGAAAAGATGTACAAAATGAAGCTATGCAGTGGTTGAAAAATGATTTGAAACCAGGAGAAATAGTTACCGGAATAGTAAAAAGAATGGAAAGCTATGGAGTATTCATTGAAATTGGTGGAGGATTAGTTGGATTAGCACATATAGAAGATTTATCAATAGCGAGAATAAAATCACCATTTGAAAGATTGAAAATTGGACAAAAGGTAAATGTTATGGTAAAATCAATAAACAAAGAAGACGGAAGAGTAATTTTATCATATAAAGAATTACTTGGAACTTGGGAAGAAAATGCAGATAAGTTTGCTGTAGGTCAAACTACTACAGGAATAGTAAGAGAAACTGAAAAAAATAAAAATGGTATATTTATCGAACTAACTCCAAATCTAGTAGGAATGGCAGAATATGAAGATGGCTTAGAATATGGACAAAAAGTCGATGTTTATATAAAAAGAATTGATTACGAAAGAAGAAAAGTTAAAGTTTTAGTAGTATAAATGATATTAGAAATTTTTAATATCTAAAGGAGGAAAAAATGGTTAAAGATAGTGAAATTAAGGCACAAGTATCACCTTTTGCAATAAGAGAAGGTGAAATAAAAACATTTGATGGAAAAGATGGATATGTTTCTATGAATCAAATAGTTCATAAAATTAATATAGGACATATCACAGATATTCATTTTGCAATATTAGAAATTGTAAATGAATTTGAATTTATAACATCAAGACAAATATACCAATTATTAGAATTAAAAGGTATAGATCCACAATCTCAAGATAAATTAAATAATAAATTAGAAAG
>AUXO012452262.1_pt1 | contig 12936 bp, 20 predicted proteins | sample 768731 | NCBI WGS metagenome assembly AUXO01 (sample SAMN02715735, study PRJNA202380) | gut metagenome | biome: sheep rumen | host: Ovis aries | place: New Zealand: Palmerston North
ATACCAATTATTATAAAAGATGGTAAAGGTTGGTGTAATGCTAACATAAGTTTAGAAAATGGCACATTGGTTGTTAAACCTGATTATAAAATGCTATTTGATGATTAAGATAGGTGAGTAATAATGAAAGTAGGAGACTATGTAAGAACTATTTATGGTATTAAAAAAATAACTGATATTATATGTGGTCAAGACATTAGATTTGATAATACTGATGGATTTGATGAAGACTTATTAAAATATCACGATTATGATGGAATAAGTAAGAATAGCCATACTTGGGAAGAAATTGTTATAGGAGAACCAAAAGAAAAAATTATCGAATTAATAGAAGTTGGAGATTATGTTAATGGGTGCCCTGTTTTACATAAAGAAAATAATGAATTAGTATGTGGTTTATTATTAAGATACAAAGAAGAAAATATACAAAATGTTGTTACAAAAGAATGTTTTGAAAGTATGGAATACAAGGTAGGTGAGTAATAATGAACGAAGAACAATTTGATAAAAAAGTTAATGAAGATACTTGGTATTGTATAGAAAAAATGGATGCATATGAAATATATGATGTTTTGCGAACAGAATGTAGTTTTGAAGAAATGATTATGCTTTATAAATTAATTAAGCATAAAATAGAAACATTAGAAGATGAAACAAGAAATTATTGTAATTGTGAAAAAGTAGGCGAGTAATAATGAATGATGAAATAAAAAAATATTTAGATAGTGCTAATTTTAAATTTAAAGATATTGATGAAAAAGGCAAAGAAGTTGAATTAACATTAAGTCAAGTGATTGAAAATTTAGTTGAGAATAATAAAAAATTAGGTGATTACATAACTAATTTACAAGAAGAATTGCAAGAATCAAACGAAAGTATTACTTGGTGGGCTAATAGATTTAATGCAGTAGAAAGAGATAAGAAAGATTATAAATCAAGAATAGATAAAGCAAAAGAATATATAAATCACGAAATTTTTAAAAGAACTATTCTAGTGGGTGTAGGTACAAAAAAATATACAAGAAATATATTAGATAATGTTTTAAATATATTAAATGGTGGTGATGAATAAATGCGACAATGGAATAAAGAAACCATAGAAGAACAATTAAGAATTCATAAAAAGCAAAATAAAGATGTTAGATATAATTATATGTGTGAACAATTTAATGTTGTATGGTATTGTTGGGAATTAGAAAAATACACATTACAAAAAGAAAAAGAAATAGAAAGATTAAATAATAAATATAATAAAGCATTAGAACTATTAGCAAATTTTAATATGCCTTGTGAAATGGTACAAAATAAAATACCTGATGAATATTGTGAAGAAAATTGTGATGTTGATGATGAAACTTATAAAAAATGTTGGGATAAATACATTGAAATAGAATTGAAAGAAGGAAAATAATGAAGGTAATAGATTTATTAAATAAAATAGCAAATGGTGAAGAAGTACCAAAATATATTCAATATTACAATATGTTAAAAGACAAAACAGATATTATGATGGTTTGCAAAGAAAATATATTTTATAAATTAGACAATTTAGAAATACAACTTAATTCAAGAGTAGAAATAGCAGAAGAAGAAAAGAAAACAATAGATGACTTAAATTTAACACTAGAAGAAATAGAAGCATTCGATGAAGCAAGGCAAATATTTTTAAAATTAAATGATGAAGAAGATAAACAAACATTTATTAAATTATTGCTTGGAGAAGGAACTTATAAAAGATGGATTGATTATCTTAAAAGCAAAGGAAAATAAGTATGAATCAAGTATTATTTAGTAAAAAAAGTGATAATTGGGCTACACCAAAAGTAATTTATGATTTTTATATTAATCAAGGTTATTTTGATCCATGCCCTCTAAATAGTGACTTTGATGGATTAAAAATAGATTGGAAAGAAAAAAAATTTTGTAAATCCACCTTAGTAACAAAAGAACAATTTGAAAGTATGGAATATAAAGTAAAGGAGTAAATAATATGAATAAATATAAAATAGAAGAAATATTATCAAATATACAATTTCAAGTATATAGTGATATGAATTTTATAGAACCATTGGGATTAGATAAAGAAACTTGGAAAGAATTATTAGAATATATAAATAAACAAAAAGAAGTATTAGATAAGATAAAAGAAATAATAAATAATATGAAACCTTTATCATAAAGGCTATGAAGATGGTAAAAATGATAACATAACAAAAATTGAGTATTCTATAAAGCCTAGTTTTACAACAAGAAAATTAAATCAACTACAAAATAAAATTGATAAAATTGATGCTTTTATAAAATTACATACAGCTGCTGATAGTGATTATGATGGGAATATGTGGTATGAGATATATGATATTAGTGAAGATCAGTTTATTATAGGATTAAAAGATATTTTAAGCGAAGGAGAATAAACAGATGAATAATGAAGAAAATTATGATATAATAGATATATACGACAATATTATGCAATAATATAATTTAAAAGACAAATTTAGAAAGAAAGGAAATATTTCTTTTTCTATCCTTTTTATTCTAGCGTATTGCGTGTTTGGTAATTTGTCTTGTTTGGCAATATGCGTTAATTTAAAAAAGGGGTGAATTTATGGATTTTGAATTTAAATATAAGATGTTAGAAAATGATTTTGAAAATTTAAAAAAAGAATATGCTTTATTATCTAAAAAGTACAATACATTAATTGATAAATATGAGTTTTTACATGAACAAAATAAAATATTAAACACCGATTTAAAAATTGCTAAAGAAACTATAATAGAATTAAGAAAAAATGAAAAAGAAAAATAAAATATATGCATTATATTATGGTGATAAGTTTTTAGCATTAGGAACTAAAAAAGAAATTGCAGAAGAAATTAATGTAAAAATTGAAACAATTTATTTTTATGGTACTCCATCATACAAAAACAGAAAATCTAGAACACCAGAAAGATACATTTTAATCGCAGTGGAAGAAGATTAATTTTAGTGATATAATAGTAAAAAGGAGGATACTATGAAACAATATTCTATTAGAGAACTTATGCTATTATTGAAAAATGCTACATTAAATGAGGAGGACCAAGAAGTAATTAATTTTTATGCTTTAGAATTAGCAAGTAAAATTTATGTACCTAAATGTGGACAATCTTATGAAGATTTATTAAACACATTAGGATACAAAGATATTAGACCTAAAAAGAAACTTAAAAGAAAGTAAAATTTTACTTTTTTTTATTTTTATGTTATAATTAATATGTAAGTCATCGTGCTTACACCCCTGATAATATTTTTTTAAAAAAAGTAGGAAAAAAGCCACATATTTTACCTCCTACTTTTATTTGACTTTATTGATTTTATTTATAAATTGTGCTATAATTATAATTAAAGGAAATTCTATATTATAAAGGGGTAATGTTATGATTGAAAGTTCTTGGACTATACAAGATGTTATATTAAACATAGAGGCTTTGAAGAGTTTTTATTTGACTTCTTCAGCCTCTTTTTCGTATTTTGACAAACATTCTATGTTAAAGTTTAAATACAATTTTAAAAAAAGTATTTATTCATTAAATATGACTGAATCACAAAAAGATAAAATATGGCAATATATTAATGGCGATGAACTAGATGAACCACTAGAATATCTTATAAAAAAGCGAAAATAGACACTTTTTTATTTATATGTTATAATTTATTTGAAAATTCAAAGAGAAAAGTAGGTGATATAGTGGCTGGAAAATTAAGAAATGGTAATAAAGACCACGATTTAACAGCGGAAGACCAGCGAGCAGGTGGCATTGCTTCTGGTGAGGCAAGAAGAAGAAAGGCTACTATGTTGGAAATATTAGATAAATGCTTATATGAAGTTCCTGAAAAAGTTTTAAATGAAGAAGAAAATAAAAAGAAATTAGACCATTTACATTTGTCTACTTTAGGATTAATTGCAGGTGCTGAAAGAGGCAATCCATTAAATTATAAAATTATTCATGAATTAAAAGAAAAACAAGAAGAAAAAGAAAATGAACAAAATATTATTATTGAATTACCAGCAAAAGATGTGGCAAGCCAATTTACAGATGTATATCGTTCAATACTAGATAGAGATTATAGAGAATATTATATGGAAGGTGGTAGAGGGTCTACAAAATCATCTTTTATAAGTGAAGTAATAATTACTTTATTAGAAAATAATCCAAGAATGTGTGCAGTTGTTTTGCGTAAAGTAAAAGACACATTAAAAGATTCAGTATTTGCACAATTAGAATGGGCTATAGATACTCTTGATGAAACATATCCAGGAATAAAAAACAGATGGAAACTTACTAAATCACCTTTAGAAATAACTAATTTAAAAACAGGACAAGTTATTTATTTTAGAGGTGCTGATGATTATGGAAAAATCAAATCATTAAAGCCACCTAAAGATATGTATGTAGGTATAACATGGTATGAAGAATTTGACCAATTTGCAGGTATGATGGAAGTGCGTAAAATTAACCAATCATTAATTCGTGGTGGCGATGATTTTATTCAATTTTATTCATATAATACACCAGCAAGTTCACAACACTTTGTTAATATTGAAAAAATTACTCCAAAAAATAGCCGTTTAGTACATTTATCAGATTATAGAACAGTACCTAAAAAATGGTTAGGTCAAGCATTTATAGATGAAGCAGAATATTTAAAAGAAGTAAATGATAAATTGTATAGAAACGAATACTTAGGAGAAATGACTGGTGTTGGTGGAAACGTATTTGAAAATATAGAACTTCGTGAAATAACAAATGAAGAAATAAACACATTTGATTATATATATCAAGGAATTGACTTTGGTTGGTTCCCAGATATTTTTGCTTGGATAAAATGTTGTTATAATCCATCACAGCGAGTGTTATATATTTATGATGAATTTACAGTCAATAAAATGAGTAATGCTGATGTATGGGAACATTTAAAGAATGAGAAAGGAGTGACTGAAGATGATTTGATAATAGCAGATAGTGCCGAACCAAAATCTATTGGAGATTTTAAGTCTTACGGTGCATTAATGAAAGGTGCTGAAAAAGGGCCAGGAAGTGTGGAATATTCTATGAAGTGGTTAAGTTCACTTACTAAAATTGTAATAGACCAAAATAGATGTCCAGTATCAGCACAAGAATTTTCAACTTATGAATATCAACAAGACAAAGATGGAAATTATATAAGTGGTTATGTCGATGAAAACAACCATTGCATAGACGCAACACGTTACAGTCTCAACAACATCTGGAGAAAGAAAGGACAATAAAATTTGCTTGATATAGTAAAGTATGTTATAATATTATCAAGGAGATGATATTATATGATACAATATATTGAAAATACTAATCTAGCATATTGCGATGGTTACAAATTTAGAAAAGATAAAAAGAGTGGATATTGGCTATGTTCTACTTTACATAAAAGATTACATATTTATATTTATGAAAAGTATAATGGTGCGATACCAAAAGGAATGCAAGTACATCATATAGACCATAATAAAGACAATAATGATATTTCAAATTTAAAATTATTAACAAGAAAAGAACACAACGAATTGCATAAAAAAGAAATGACAGAAGAACAAAAACAAAAATTAAGAGATAATCTTAATAAAAATGCTAGACCAAAAGCAGTTGAATGGCATAAGTCAGAAGAAGGAAAAAAATGGCATAAAGAATTATATGAAAAAAATAAAGAATTATTTCATAAAGAATATAATTATGTATGTTTAGTTTGTGGCAATAAATATAAAACAAAACAAATAAAAAGTAAATTTTGTTCAAATAAATGCAAATCAAAATATAGAAGAAACAATAATTTAGATATGATAACAAAAAATTGTTTAATTTGTGGCAAAACATTTCAAACAAACAAATTTAAACCAGCAAGTACTTGCAGTAGAAAATGTGCTGGAGAATTTAGAAAAAAGAAAGGACAATAAAGTTTATGTTAAAAAGTATATGGATGTGGATTTTAAGTCATATATTTAAAATTCCAAGTGAGACAAAGCAAAAAGAAGTTGAAGACAACTTAAAATATGCTGTTCAATATGAAAGCATAGATAACATTAATTTTAATGCTATATTTAGCAATAAATTAGCAAATTACACAATTAGTGATAGTAATATGAACATTGAAGGAAATAATCCAAGAACTGAATTATTAAACCTAACAGGTCAATCAATGTGGAAAAAAGCAAAGAAAATAACATCAATGGCATTTGGCTATGGTGGTGTATTTTTAATACCTTATGTAAAAGGTAAAAAATTATTTTATAATGTTATACCACAAAATAGGGTAACAATAGATAGTACTGAAGGAGATTTAATAACAGGTGCAACAGTACTAGCAGAAAGAAAAGAAATATCACAAGGAATAGGACAAACAAAAACATACATTAGATGGTCTAATTATAGATTAGAAAAAAGATTAGATGGAACATATAATGGAATAATTGAACAAAAATTTAGTGATGAAACAGGAAAAGAAATAGAAGTTCCTGATTTTTGGAAAAATATAATGTTAAAACAAACAATAAGTGGTGTTGATAGAGCATTGATAGGTTTTATTAAATCACCAATAAATAATCGTAAAACAAATGATAAATATGGTGTACCAATAACTTATGGATGCGATGCAACAATTAACGAAATAAAAGAAACAATGAAACAATTACTTGATGAATTTAGATTAAAAAGACCATTTGTTGGAGTAGATTACACAATGTTTAAGGCTGATAAAAATGGTAAATTAACAAGATTACCAGAAGATGGATTATATAGAATGTTTGATTTTGATGAAAAAGATAACAAATTTAATATATTTGACCCACAATTTAGAAGTTATACAGAAAGATTGCAAGAATTATATAAACGCCTAGAAGATGAAATTGGAACATCTAGAGGAATAATAAGCGATATGCAAACACAAAATGCAACAGCAACTGAAATTAAACGTGCTATGTATGATACATTTAATATTGTAGATGATATAAGAAGCAATATTGAAAAAGGATTTGAAGATTTCTTTTATGCTTGCAATGTGTTAGCAAATGCTTATAATTTATCAATACAAGGCGATTATGAATTAAAATTTGAATGGTCTTATAGTTTACTTGAAGATACACAACAAGAATGGAACCAATTGAATCTAGCAGAAAATAAGGGAGTTATAAGTAAAGTTGAATTAAGACAATGGCTTAAACCTGACGAAACTTTAGAACAAAGTGAAAAAGCAATCAAAGAAATAGAAGAAAGTCAGCCAAATATTGATGATTTACTAGGAACAAGAGGTGAGCAATAATGACAATAAAAGTTAATCCACATACATTAGAAATACAAAAAGATTTAGTAAATGAAAAAGAAATAAATATAACAAGATGTGAATTTGAATTTAGTGAAGAAATCACCGATGATTTTGTAAAAGAAGCATATTTTACAATTAATGGGAAAACTTATAAAGAAATAATAATTGCTGATGAATGTGCAATTCCATACGAAGTAATAGAGGAAAAAGGGCAAGTTGAAGTTGGCGTTGTTGCTTATGTAATTGACAATGATGAAATTTTACAAAGATATAATCCAAGCCCAGCATATTTCAGTACATTACAAGGAAGTTTAAAAGATAATGCAGAAAATAGTGAGCCAATCACACCAAGTGAAATGGAACAATATGAACAAGCATTACAAGATGGTATTAATCAAATAGCAAATATTGATATAAATGCAGAACAAACTGAATCAGGTGGAATTGTTGAAGTAACAAACAAAGATGGAGAAGCAACAACAATTACATTAACAAATGGTGTTGATGGTGAGCGAGGACCACAAGGTATACAAGGACCAGTTGGACCACAGGGCATTCAAGGAATACAAGGTGAAAGAGGACCTCAAGGTGAAAAAGGTGATAAGGGAGATAAAGGCGACAAAGGAGAAAAAGGTGATACAGGAAGCCAAGGACCAAGAGGTGAAACAGGACCAGCAGGACAAAATGCAACAATAAATGGAGTTAATACTTTAAATATTGTTGAAGGAACAAATATTAATATAGAACAAGATGGAAGTACCATGACAATAAGTGCAACTGGTGGAAGTGGTGGAACAAGTGATTATTCTGATTTATCAAATAAGCCAAAAATAAATAATGTAGAATTAAGTGGAAATAAAACAACAAGCGATTTAGGAATTGATATACCAGATGTATCTGATTTTATAACAAAAGATGTTAACAATTTAACTAATTATACAAAAACAAGTGATTTATCAACTGTTGCAACAAGTGGAAGTTATAATGATTTATCAAATAAACCAACAATACCAACAACAACAAATGAATTAACAAATAATAGTGGATTTATAACAAATGCAGTAAATAATTTAACATATTATTATTTAAAGACAGAAACATATTCACAAAGCCAAGTAAATGACTTAATAAGTGCAATAACAACAATGAGTCTAGAAGTTGTACAAACACTACCAACAGAAGATATTTCAACAACTACAATATATCTAGTACCAAAAGAAACAGCAGAAGTACAAGATATATATGATGAATTTATTTATGTTAATAATGCATGGGAACATATAGGAAATACACAAGCAGACTTAACAAATTATGTAACAACAAGTGATTTAAATACTGCTTTATTAACTAAACAAGATTTAATAGATAGTACACATAAAGTTGATGCAAGTTTAATTGATGATAGTATAAGTACAAATAAATTTGTAACAACAAGTGAAAAAACAACATGGAATAGTAAGTATAATAAACCATCAACAGGAATACCAAGTACAGATTTAACAAGTGCAGTACAAACAAGTTTAGGAAAAGCAGATACTGCTATACAAACAGAAACAGACCCAGTATTTAGTGCTAGTGCTAGTGCAAATATTACAAGTAGTGATATTACAAACTGGAATGGAAAATTAAGTTCTTCATTAGTAGAAGAAAAAGATATGATTGTTACTTATACAGATAACACAACCGAAACAATTAAATTGGTGGTGTATAAGTAATGATTTCATTCAGCAAATTACCAAAAGAATATCAACAAGTAGAATACATTGAAAACAGTGGTACTCAATATATAGACACAGGATTATATCCACTAGATATAACAAGTGGCAAATTTGATATAACATTAGAATCTATGCCAAGTGGTGACCCAGTATTTTTTATGGGAGGTTTTTTCTCAACAGCAGCAACAAGTGGAGCAAAATATTATTCACCATTATTAATTAACAAAAATAATAATAAAGTTGGAATTGGTGGTATTAATGGTTGGAAATATTCAAATTATGTTTGGAATCTTAAAGAAAGACATAATGTGTCTTTTGAATTTGTTAAGCAAAATCAATCTTTATATATAGATGATGTAGAAGTAATAAAAAACACTGATAATATTGATAGACCTGAGACTAATGTTACTGTACTATTTTTAACATATCAATATGGAACACAAAAATTAAATAATTATGGTTGGATAGGAAAAATATATTCAATTAAATTATATGGAAACAACAATGAATTAATTAGAAATTTAATACCATGCTATCGTAAGAGTGATGATGAGGTAGGCTTGTATGATGTAGTAAATAATACATTTTATACAAACGCAGGAACAGGAACATTTTCAAAAGGTGAAGATATTGTTATAAAAAATATTGTAATAAATAACAAAGATGTAAAAAAATTAGAAGATATAAATGGTAATGTTTGGTGGGAAAAATCAAAAGGTGGAAACATATTTGATCCAACAACAGCAACGATATTACAAGCATATTTTGAAAATGGTGTGCCAAATATAACATCAAATACAGGTAATAGATTAACATATGTTGCTTGTAAACCAAATACAACTTATAAGATAACAAAATTATTAGGAAAAATATTTTGGATTGGATGCACAGTTAATGAACCAGATATAGGAGTTGCGACAACATCAAGACAAGTTGGTACACAAGATACATACGATGGAACAACTACAACTACTATGACATTTACAACAGATTCAACAGCAAATTATTTAGCAATAAGATATACTTCAATATGGACTGATGGATCAGCAAATGAAACCACAATATTTAACAGTATAGAAGTATATGAACAATAAAGGATTTTTACTAAATCCTTTTTTTATTGTATAATGAAAGTGGTGATATTATGACTGAAAAAGAAATTGACTTAGTTGTTGAAAGATTGACAAGGCGTGTTGAAAATGCCAATATTTATTTTTTAAAACAAATTGGTGAATATATAAAACAAATTCGTGATTTAAGCCCAACAGAAGCGCATAAATTAGTACAAATATTAAAATATGGTGGAAATTATCAACAAATCATAAAAGCATTAGCAGAACTTAGCAAAATGAATGTAAGTGATATTGATAAAATATTTAATAGATATGCAAAACAAGATTATAATTTTTATAAACAATTTTATAAATATCGAAATATGGATTTTATACCATTTGAAAAAAACAAAGAAATCATTGAACAAACAAATGCTATTAAAAGATTAGTACAAAAACAAGTTTATAATATAATGCGTGAAAATGTAATTGGATATACAATAAGAGATAGAAAAGGAAACATTCAATTTCAAGGATTAAGAGAAACATATAATAGAGTATTAGATGAAGCCTTAATGAATGTATCAGAGGGTAAAGAAACATTTGATAGTGCAATGTCAAAAATAATGGAAGATATTGGTGGTAGTGGACTTAAAAAACTTGATTATGAAAGTGGAAGAAGTGTAAGATTAGATAGTGCAATAAGAATGAATTTACAAGATGGATTAAGAGAATTACACAATGCTAATCAAGAAATAATAGGCAAACAATTTGGATATGATGGATATGAAATAAGTGTTCATGAAAATCCAGCAATTGACCACGAAAAAGTACAAGGGCATCAATTTTCAATAAAAGAATTTGAAAAATTACAAAATGGTGAATATGCAAAAGATATTAATGGTAAAGAATTTACATTAGATCATGACCATAAAAATGGATTTAGACCAATTAGTGAAATGAATTGTTATCATGTCGTAAGTACAATAATTTTAGGAGTATCAAAACCAAGATATACAGAAGAACAATTAGAACAAATAATAAAAAAAAATAATGATGGCTTTGAATATAATGGAAAACACTACAGTTTATATGATGGTGAACAATTGCTTAGAAAAATAGAATTAGAAATAAGAAAATCTAAGGACATCCAAATACTTGCTCGTTCTAGTAATAATGCTGAATTAGTTGAAAAAATGCAAAGTAGAATAACTCAACTAACAAGTAAATATAGAGATATACTAAAAGCAAGTGGTTTAAAAAGTAAAATTGAACGTGCTAATGTTAATGGCTATCGTCGTGTAAATATTGCTAAAATGAAGTAAATATGCTATAATTATATATAGGGGAAGCACCCGAATTGCTTCCTCTAACACTTATTCGGGAGGTGTTATATATAATAGAAGAAGTGTGGAAAGATATTCCTAATTTTGAAGGAAGATATATGGTGTCTAATTTGGGTAGAATAAAAAGTATGAAATATAGGCATCATAATAAAGAAGAAATATTAAAACAAGAAAGCAATCAAAATTATAAAAGGGTGTGTTTGTATACAAAAGATGGTAAAAGACATCATTTTGGAGTACATAGGTTAGTGGCAATGGCATTTTTACCTAATCCTAATAATTATAATGAAATTAACCATAAAGATGAAAATCCTAGTAATAATTGCATTGATAATTTAGAATGGTGTGAGCATACATATAATATAAACTATGGAACTAGAACACAAAAAGCAAGATTAGGTATAATAAAACCAATTGAACAATACGACAAAAATAATAATTTCATTAAAAAATATAATTCAATAACTGAAATTGAAAAAGAATTTAATTTTAATAGAAGTAATATAATTGCTTGTGCAAAAGGAAGAATATCTACTGCTTATGGTTTTAAATGGAAATATGCTAATCAATATAAAAAAGTTGCAATAAAAAAATAATTATGTTATAATTAAATTGGTTGAAAAACCAAAATGTGCATCTAAAAAAATCTAAATGCAAGAAGTGCTATGTGTGCAAATTTTTAATATTTATTCGTTTTTTTAATTCATTCTAATAGTCTACAAAAAAGAAATAAGTGAAAAACTTATTTTTTTGTTTACATTTATAAATATATGTGTTAATATATAAATAAGAGAGGAGGTAAGAAAGTGGTAATTAGTACAAAATTCAATATAGGTGAAGAAGTATATGTTATTTATAAAAATGGTGATGGAATATATTTATTCAAGGATAAAGTAAAAGAAATATTAGTGAGTAAAGATAAAAAAATATATTATTTAGAGAATCACGATTGTGAAGAATGGCAAGAAGATGAACTTGAAAAAACTTATTTAACAACAAATTTAATAAATAAAATAGAAGAATTAACGAGGGAAGAAAATGAAATTAAATAAAGTATATTATTATAAAAAGAATAAAAGAGAAGTTAATTGCTATGTAGCAAGAATTTCAAAAGAATTATTAAAACAAACAAATATAAAAGAAGATGATGAAATCAAAATAACATCACAACAAGATAAAATCATAATAGAAAAAATATAAATTATTATTGGGGGTTTGGTAGATACTAGGAATAGTATCTTTTTTTTAATTAGGAGGTAATATGTTTAAAGATTATGATAAATATTTAAGTACAAGTTTAAAAGTGTATATATTTGTATTAATGATAATATTTATAATGAAGATAGTGGGATTAGATTATTTTGGTATTGATTATCAAAACAAATTAATTATCTTTATAGATAATAAATTAAACATCCCACTTGTTAATAATTTTATACAATACATAGTTTTAGCATTTCAATTATATTTATATACATATATTG
>AUXO018567888.1_pt1 | contig 12935 bp, 14 predicted proteins | sample 768731 | NCBI WGS metagenome assembly AUXO01 (sample SAMN02715735, study PRJNA202380) | gut metagenome | biome: sheep rumen | host: Ovis aries | place: New Zealand: Palmerston North
ATTCCAATTCTCACCAAAAAGTATATCATCATTAAAATGTGCAAAGTTTTTTGCAAAACTACCAAGCTGGTCTCTACCTGCAGTCTGAGTAATTTTCTCCATGTTAGTTCATCCTCCCACAATTGCCAACTTTGTCGCCTACAACAATCGTAGGGCAAGGATACAATGCCAAAGTTGCTCCTATATTTTTTTTACTCATATTTTTCTCCTTACAATATCAAATTACTATCATAATTTTTAATGTGTGAGCCTGTAATTAGTTTTGTGAGCCTTTTTCCTCCAGTAACTGGTATCTCTAAATCACCTTCAGCATCCATTATGTCCACATCAGCAATATCTGTATAGCCATGATCTTTTGCTACTTGCATATGAAGAGCTGTGCTTGCTCTTTGTCCACCATATGCAGTGTTGCACTCTATGATAGTGCCATTAACTTTTTTAACCAATCCACCAATCAAATCTGCCCTTAAGTAATTACTTCTTGGTGGTTCTCCAGTAGATATCTTTACCCCGACCTTGCCTTCAGGCTTCCACGAAAGAGCCTCGTAGATTTTTATAAGCGAATCAGATGTTATGTTCTTTGTAAAATACACTTTTGGCTTTGATGTATTTAAGCCACTCACATTTTTTTCAATGTTTTCGTTCATTGTTTTTACCTCCGAATTATTATTGATTGCTGCAAACGTATCACTTGATACATTGCTACATCCAAATGCTGACATAATTAGTACTAAAATACTAAAAATTGAAATTATTCTTTTCATTTTCACCTCCATAACCTAATAATGAAATCATAATATTTTTATTAAAAACTTATATGTAAGATCATATACAGTATTGCCTTGCCACTTATGTCCTGCATTATCCATAGCTTTCTTTTGTTTGCTGGTCACATGAGTATAAGGATAAAGCGCATAAATAAAAGGGAAAAATAGATAAGTAAGCTCATCAAGGTCTTTTTTTGTATACTTATCATTATACTTTTTTAATATATCTTGAAATGTGTAGATACTTGTAAGATATGCGACTTTAAAATTTGTAAGGCATTCAAGTCTACTATTGGCTTCCATATCATAATTATTCATAGCCATAAGTTTTAAAAGCTCTATCCTTTTACTTAAAGTCTTACCAATCTTATCTGCAACAATCTTTTTAGTCAATTTTTTATCGTAACCCAAAATCTTTTCGAGATCTTCATTCCACTTAAAATACTCTCTTTCATAAAGAGCAAGAAATATCTCTTCTTTCGTCTCAAAATAATTATATATTGATGCTCTTGTAAATGATGTCTTGCTTGCTATATCTTTTATGGTTATATCTTTAAAACTCATCGTCTTATAAAGCTTTTCGCATGCGTCAACTATCTCTCTAATCCGCGCGATATGTATGTCAGATTCTTTTTTTATCTTTTCTTTTAGCATATCTTATCCTTTCACAAAAAACTGACACGATGTCAGCGTTTATATACTATCATAATTCTGACACCGTGTCAATATTTTTATAAAAAAATAAGGCCATGATCCAGTAGGCCTTATTTCGCTATATCAATTAAGGAGTCGCAATTTAGTTATTCTTTTTTACAGGCTTAAATAACATGATGAGGACAAAGAGTGTAATTATTATCGCTACAAATGTCCATACTGAAAATACACCGCTACTCATAAGCATACCAAAGTTGTATACGCAGAGTGCAAGCGCATATCCGACAAGCATCTGGAAGGCAAATGTTATAAGTCCCCATTTAGTTGAACCTTGCTCTCTAAACGCAGTAGCAATGGCCACAAGGCATGGTGCATTGAATATATTGAAAAGCATAAAGCTTGCTCCAGCCCAGACATTATTATTAAATAGATTTTGAATGGCCAAAACGACATCTTCTTCCTCTTCTGACACTGCATGTGCAAGCATACCAAGAGTTGCTGTAGCTTGCTCTTTTGCAATCTCTGCAGAGACAGACGCCACTGCACCTTGCCAATTGCCAAATCCAAGTGGCACAAATATAAATGCTAGAACTTCACCAATGCTCTTAAGTATACTTTCTTCAAGATCTACAAGTTCTAATTTGAAATTGAAATTCATAAGGAACCACAAAACTATACAAGCTGCAAAAATTATAGTTCCAGCTTTTATCATAAAGCCTTTCACTCTCTCCCAAGTGTGTATAAATACATTTTTAATTGAAGGAAGATGATATGCAGGTAATTCCATAACAAATGGTGCAGGGTCACCAGAAAAATAATTCATCTTTTTAAGTATGATGCCTGAAACTACAACAATAGCTATACCCACAAAATACATAAGTGTAGCTATCAAGCCATTCCCACCAAAAAATGCACTTACCATCACAAGTACTATCTCCATCTTGGCTGCACATGGTACAAAAGTTGCAAGCATTATAGTCATACGCCTATCTTTTTCTTCTTCTATAGTTCTTGCAGCCATAATTGCAGGGACACCACAACCTGTGCCTATAACCATAGGTATAAATGATTTACCAGAAAGTCCAAACTTTCTAAAAATCCTATCAAATATAAATGCCACTCTTGCCATGTATCCACTATCTTCAAGTATAGAAAGTAGCAAAAATAAAATCGCAATTTGTGGCACAAATCCAAGCACAGTCCCCACGCCGCCAACAATGCCATCTATCACAAGGCTATTGACCACATCAGATGTATTGATACTCGTTAGAAAACTTTCAACCGCACCTGGTACTATCTCACCAAATAATACATCATTTGTCCAATCAGTCAAAAATGTACCAAGTGGACCCATTGCTATAGTATATACCACAAACATAATTATAGCGAAAAGTGGAAGTGCAAATATACGATTAGTAAGCACTTTATCTATCTTATCAGATGTAGTAAGGGCGTTTTTATCTTTTTTCTTTCTTACTGTCTTAGAAACTAAATCTTGTATATATTCATATCTCTGATTAGTTATAATACTTTCAGCATCATCATCCATCTCTTTCTCGCAGTCTTTTATATGCTCTTCCAAGTGTTTGAGAGTATCTTCGTCAATCTTAAGGCTCTCATATGCTTCCTTGTCTCTCTCAAATATTTTTATAGCATACCATCTGATGCCATTCTCACGAGTCTTATTTTCTATAGATTCTTCAATATGTGCTATGGCATGTTCTACAGATCCAGTAAATACATGTTGCTTAAACTCCGTCATTTTGTCTTTGGCTGCTTTTATACATTCACCAACCACTTCATCTACGCCTTCATCTTTAAGCGCTGACATAGTCATCACTTTGCAACCAAGCTCTTTTGAGAGTCTATCTGTATCAATCACATCTCCATTTTTATTGACTACATCTATCATGTTGATTGCTACAACCACAGGTATGCCAATTTCTAAAACTTGCGTAGTAAGGTATAAGTTTCTCTCTATATTAGTTCCATCAACAATATTGAGTATTACATCTGGTTTCTCATTTACGAGATAATTTCTTGATACAACTTCTTCCAAAGTATATGGCGAAAGTGAATATATACCTGGTAAATCTTGTATAATCACATCTTTATTGCCTTTAAGTCTACCTTCTTTTTTTTCTACAGTAACACCAGGCCAGTTTCCTACATACTGATTTGAGCCTGTGAGTTCATTAAAAAGTGTTGTTTTCCCACAATTAGGATTTCCAGCAAGAGCAATTTTAATACTCATATTTCCTCCTCATCATTTATAACATCTTTCATCTATTCAATCTCTAATATCTCAGCGTCTGCTTTTCGAAGTGAAAGCTCATATCCTCTAACCGTTATCTCGATAGGATCTCCAAGTGGTGCAACTTTTCGAAGGTATATCTCTGTACCTTTAGTTATACCCATATCCATGATCCTTCTTTTTACTTTTCCCTCACCATGAATTTTAACTATTTTTGCCGTGTCACCAATTTTTAGATCTTTAACTGTCTTCATACCACCTACTCCTTCCTAACTTTTACTATGTGTCATATCATTATTTGACTTATAAAGCTCTTTTTCGTCAGCTATATCAATCATAATTCTCTCTGACATTTCCTTTGTAATTGCAAGCCTACTATCCTTTACGCTAAGTATGATATCTCCATCATGTGAAGATACCACTTGCAAAACCGTGCCATTTACAAAGCCAAGATCATTCATATGCTTTTTAGCACTATCATTGCCACTTACTTTTACAACTTTTACAATCTCGCCTGATTTTACATATGTTAAAGGCAACATATCAAACTCCTTACGCTTTACTACATTCACTACATTTATTACAGCTACTGCACTTATTCCCACACGCCGCACAGTGATCATTATTTTGTAATGTATAAATGATAGCTTTAATAAAAAATACAAGTATAATTGCGAGTACAATAATTGATTGTATATTCATCGTCACTCCATTAAAGATAATTAATATTTGTTAGATATATCTAACTGCAGGTAATTATACCTAACTATTTTATTTTTGTCAAGTATTTTTATATTGACATAAAAGTTAAAATGCTTTAACATTAGTTAGATAGAGAGGTGTTTATGGAACTTAGAGAATCTACAGAAGACTATCTTGAGACAATTTTAATACTAAAAAATGAACAAGGCTATGTGCGTTCTGTTGACATAGCAAAGCATATGGATGTCACTAAACCAAGCGTATCCTATGCCACAAAAAAACTTAAAAATAGTGGCTACATAACCATTGATGAAAATGGCATGATACAGCTTAGCGACAAGGGATTTAAAATTGCAAATGATGTGTGGACAAGGCATAAGACTTTAAGCTCATTTTTTATGATGCTTGGAGTAAAAGAAAAGCAAGCACTTGTTGATGCTTGCAAAGTAGAACACGATTTGTCTGAAGAAACCTTTAAGGCAATTAAAAAGTTTATTGGTAAATCATAACTATATTTTAACTATTATTTTTTATAGGCTCTCTTAATTTTATCATATTAAGCCTTAGTGCATTCATACATACAGTGAAGCTTGATAAGCTCATAGCAAGTGCCGCAAGCATAGGGTTCATCTTATACGAAAATGCGCCAGCTGCTAGTGGTATACATATAGCATTATAGAAGAATGCCCAAAATAGATTTTCATATATATTTTTAAGAGTTGCCTTACTCAATGTTATAGCATTATAGACGCCAATCAGACTATTATTCATAAGCACTATAGATGCAAAGTTTTTGGCAATATCTGCGCCCCTCCCTATCGCAATCCCGACATCTGCATATGTAAGCGCTACTGCATCATTTATCCCATCTCCTACCATCGCTACTTTTCCATCATTTTTAAGTTTCTCTACAATTTTCCCTTTTTCATCTGGCAATATCTCATAAATTATCTCATCAACTCCTGCATCTTTACCAATCTTTTTTGCAGTTAGTTCATTGTCCCCAGTAAGCATAAGGGTCTTTATATTATGAGCCTTAAGTGCTGATATAGCATCTGCTGAATCAGCTTTTATCACATCTGCTATGGCAATAATCCCAATAAGTGTATCATCACTCTCAAAAAGTATAGGTGTCTTTCCATTACTTGCAAAGTCATTTAATTTCTTTTCTACTTCATCATCAATTCTTACTGATTTAGAGATATACTTTTTATTGCCTGCATGAGACAACTTATATCCAAGCATTGCCGAAATGCCATTTCCTGGCATCTCTTTAAAGTTTTTCAATTCAGTAATAGTAGTATTCACACCACTATCTTCTATATATTTTACTATTGCTTTTGCAAGTGGATGATTGGAATTTTTCTCAAGAGCATATGCAAGTTGTAAGAGTTCTTCATCATTTTTACCATTTATATTATATATATCTGTAACTTGTGGCTCGCCACTTGTTATAGTTCCAGTCTTATCAAATGCAATTATATTGACTTTCCCAGCAATCTCAAGGGATTCACTTGTTTTAAATAATATACCGTTTTTTGCTCCGACTCCATTTCCAACCATTATAGCTACAGGTGTAGCAAGCCCAAGTGCACATGGACATGATATGACAAGAACTGATATACCCCTTGCAAGAGCAAAGCTAAGTGTCTCACCAAGATAAATCCATATACCGACAACTATTATAGCAATAAGTATGACAGAAGGCACAAATATTCCAGATACCTTATCTGCTATCCTTGCAATTGGTGCTTTTGTCATAGATGCATCTGATACCATTTTTATTATCTGGTTAATAGTGGTGTCTTTGCCTATACGAGTTGCTTTGCATTTTATAACTCCACTTTTATTGATAGTCGCTGCGCTAACGGCATCTCCAACGCTCTTATCAACTGGTATTGATTCACCTGTAAGTGCAGATTCATCTATAGCACTCTCTCCATCAACCACAACTCCATCTACAGGGATACTATCCCCTGGTCTTACCACAAATATATCATCAACTTTAACCTTTGCTATGTCTACTTCTACTTCAGAATCACCATGCATCACTATGGCTTTTTTAGGTGAAAGTTTCATTAAGGACTTAAGTTGAGCTGTAGTTCTACCCTTTGACATCGCTTCAAGCATCTTTCCTACAGTAATAAGCGCAGGTATCATAGCAGCAGATTCAAAATATAGTTCACTATGGTATATGTCCATTAGATCCATATTTGAAGATCCAGTAGTTATCATATAACACATTTTATATACTACATAAAGGCTCCATAAAAATGACACAGATGAGCCAAGTGCGACAAGTGAATCCATATTGGGACTCATGTGAAAAAGACTTCTAAAGCCACTCACAAAAAACTTATTATTTATTGCCATTACAATAATGGCAAGAAGCATCTCTGTCAATGAAAGTGCAAGGTAATTATCATGGAAAAAGCTTGGTATAGGCAGATTTAACATATTATGTCCCATAGTTATATACATAAGCACAATTAAAAAAACTATAGAGCTCACAAGTCTCTTTTTTAGTTTAGGTGTCTCTGTATCTTTTAGCATTTCTTCTTCGTATGCACTTGTAGAGATATCGCTTTCATCTTGTGACAGGCTTCTCTCTTCTTCTATAACTCTTGCATTGTAGCCTGCATTAACTACTGCATTTATTATCTCATCACTACTTGCACTTCCTTCAACACCCATAGAATTAGTTAAAAGACTCACAGAACAAGAATCTACGCCTTTTAACTCACTTACTGCTTTTTCTACTCGAGCTTGGCAGGCTGCACAACTCATACCTTCTACAATAAACTTTTTCATACTATGACTCCATAAAGAAAATAGCACCAATGTGGTGCTATTCTTATATTATCTCTTACTAAATTGTGGTGCACGTCTTGCTGCTTTAAGACCATATTTCTTTCTTTCTTTCATACGTGGATCACGAGTAAGATATCCTTCTTTTTTAAGTGCTTGTCTATAATCAGAGTCTACAAGTAACAATGCTCTTGCTATGCCGTGTCTTATAGCACCTGCTTGACCTGAAACTCCTCCACCATAGACATTGACAAGCACATTGAACTTACCTTCAGTCTTTGTCGCTACAAATGGTTGATTTATAATCTTTTTCAAAGTCTCAAGTCCTATATAATCATCAAGTGTTCTTTTATTGATTGTAATCTCGCCTTTTCCTGGATAAAGATATACTCTTGCTACAGATTTTTTTCTTCTTCCAGTTCCATAATATCTTTTTTCTTTTGCCATAACTTACCTCCTAAACTTTTAGTTCTTCTGGCTTTTGAGCCAACTGTTTGTGTTCTGAGCCTTTGTAAACAAATAGTTTTCTATACATTTGTCTACCAAGTGGTCCTTTAGGAAGCATTCCTTTTATAGCAAATTCTACTACTCTCTCTGGGAATTTTTTCTTAAGCTCGCGAAGAGTTATATATCTTCCTCCACCTATCCATCCTGTATGATGGAAATAAATTTTTTGATCAAGCTTTTTTCCCGTAACTTTTATCTTCTCTGCATTGACAACTACTACATAGTCACCCATATCTACATTTGGCATATAAGTTGTCTTATGCTTTCCTTGTAAAACTTCTGCTACCTTTGTAGCAAGGCGTCCAAGGACTACGCCATCGCAATCAACGACATACCACTTTTTTGCAGCAATGTCTGATGCCTTTGGTACGAATGTCATAAATTCCTCCTTACTCTGGTGTGTAGGGATATCCTACACTGTCATTTTCGGTGATCTGGTAAGTGTGACTATCACTTACCAAGTTAAAATGCTCATTTTTGACGAGCCATATTATATTATCAAATAAATAAAAAAAATGCAAGTAAATATCTATTCAAAAAATTAATAAAATTCTTGTAAGTTCATAAAAATTCTCTATTCTTTAGTTAATGACTAAATATTTTAAATTCTAAAAATTATTAAAATTCTTAAAATTCAAAGAATTCTATAAATTTTAATTAATTTTGAAATTCACATTTATGCTCTTTATTTCATCAGGTTTTTTGCCCTCTTTTATTATCTCGCTCACTATTTTAGCACTTTCTTCGCCTACAAGCTGGTAATCCCTGCTTGAGTTTACTATAGCATCATGCGCAAGATGTTCATCAGAGTCACCAAACACATCTATTTCTGCTGCATTTGCCTTCTCCATGACTTTATCAATGTTATCATCTACCATGTAGTCATTTAATAAAACTAATGCATCAACTTTAGGTATTATCTCATCAAGTGCCATATCTATCTGGTCAGCTCTCTTAAATGATACCGTATATATATCTATATCATAAGCTGTAGCATTAAACTTAAAGTAGTCTATATCGTATTTTGACATCTCATCATCAGCATTATATATTATCCCAAGTTTTTTTACATCAGGATAGTTTAGATTTATGAAACTTAACCTTTCAGCTATAAGATGAGAATCTACAACACCTGTAACATTTGATGTAAGTGGCATACCCTCTGAATCTATAAGCCCAAGTCTTTCTGCATTGCCAACTCCTGCAAAGACAATAGGTATATCTTTCACTTTATCAGCCATAGCAGTTGTTGATATATCGCCTATAGTTAGTATGAGGTCTATCCCCTCTTCCTTTTCATAGGCATCTGCAATCTGGTCAGCAAAACTTTTATTGGCATTTGCATTTTCATATTTGTAGACAACATTTACATCTTCCAAAAATCCAAGATTTTTCATCCCAATCACAAAGCCTTTTCTTATAGATTCAAAAGCTTTTCTTTCTGCACTCTGTGATATAGCTATAGTATAAGTTTTACTTGTATCAAATGTCTTGCCAGAAATCTCAACTTCTTTCTTTGCACATGCAAAAAGTGTTATAACCATGACACTAACTACTATTATACTTATAAATCTCTTTAACATAACTTCCCCTTCAAAAAAAGTGGCAAATAATATGCCACTTAATCTTATTTTGCTATATCTTGTGCACGAGTCTCTCTTATTACATTGACCTTTATTGTGCCCGGATATTTTACTTGTTCTTGTATCTGCTTTGCTATAGCATGTGCCATGATAGTCATATCATCTTCAGAAACTTTTTCTGGTATAACCATGATACGAACTTCTCTACCTGCCTGCACAGCAAATGCCTTATCTACACCCTCATAACTATTGGTGATATCTTCAAGCTGCTTTATTCTTTGAGTATATGTCTCTAAAATCTCTCTTCTTGCCCCAGGTCGTGCAGCTGATATAGCATCTGCTGCTCCTACTATAAATGCTATAGGGCATCTTGCTTCTGTATCGCCATGATGAGATTCTACAGAGTTTATTACTTCAAATGATTCTTTATACTTCTTACATATATCTACACCTATAGATACATGAGTTCCTTCTACTTCTTTATCAATTGACTTACCTATGTCATGCAAAAGTCCTGCACGCTTTGCAAGTTGTACATTTTCGTTGAGCTCTGTAGCCATGATACCAGAAAGTGTAGCAACTTCTATGCTATGAACTAATGCATTTTGTCCATATGATGTCCTATAGTGCATCCTACCAAGAAGCTTTATAAGCTCTGGATTAAGGCCATGAATATTAAGTAAAAGTACAGCCTCTTCACCTTTTTGCTTTATGACTTGCTCTACTTCTTTTGTTGCTTTCTCAACTATCTCTTCTATACGAGTTGGATGAATTCTGCCATCAAGTATAAGTTTCTCAAGTGAAAGTCTTGCTATCTCTCTTCTTACAGGATCAAAGCACGAAAGCACAACTGTATCTGGAGTATCATCAATAACCACTTCAACACCTGTAAGTTGCTCTATAGATCTTATATTTCTACCTTCTCTACCGATTATCCTTCCTTTCATCTCATCATTTGGAAGTGATACAGTAGACACTGTGGCATATGATACATTTTCCATAGCACACTTTTGTATAGTTTCAAGAACTAAATTTTTAGCTTTCTTTTCCGACTCATCTTTTGCAATCTGTTCTTGTTCTTTTATATAAAGTGCTGTGTCGTGTTTTATATCTTCTTTTACTGCATTATAGAGTTCTGCTCTTGCCTCATCTCTTGAAAACTGTGCTATCCTTTCAAGCTCTTTAAGTCTTTGCTCATTAAGTTGATTTATAAGATTTTGTTTTTCAGCTATCTCTTTTTCTCTATTTTCAAGTTGTCTTTCTTTTTGTTCAAGTGATTCTAATTTTCTTTCCGATAGTTCATCTCTCTTTAAAGCACGATTCTCTATATCCGCAACTTCTTTTCTTCTTTCTCGTATCTCATTTTCAAGCTCTGTCTTTTGCTTAAGTATCGTCTCTTTCGCTTCTATGAGTGCATTTACTTTGGTTTCTTCGGCTTTCTTAATAGCTTCGTCAAGCAATGTTCTTGCTTTATTTTCAGCAGAACCTATCTTCTCTATGGCTGTTTTTTTCTCTATAGATTTACCAGCATTAAATGAAACCCATGCTGCTATCACAATAACTATTAAGGAGCCAATGATTACATAAATTACCATAATCTATATCTCCCTTATATAATATAAAAAGGCTTAAGCCTTACTATCATATTATAAAACAAATCTATGCAAAATGCAAATATTGCATAGATTTCCTATATAATCAGTATTTAGTCAGTGCTTTTTACGCTACCTGGTATAAGAATAGGTTTTGGACCATTATCAACTATTAAGCTATTTACTAATTCGATATATTCTATACCATTTTTGATTTTTTCATACAATGCATCATAAAACTCTTTATTGTAATGTAACTGATCACTTATACAGTATCTACTATCATTGTATTCATTCATATCTATGTAGACTACATTTTGATATTTATCTGCAACTCGTTTTACTGCGGCGTCATAGTCACTCACTTTGTAAAAACCGTTAAACTCATCTTCAATCGGATAGCTCATATATGTATGTACAAATAAATATTTATTCTTAAGAGCTATTTCCTTTGCAAAATTTTCAAGAATTGTCTCGAAGACATTGACATCCGTCTGTCTATAATGATCATTTACACCTGTAGAAAATATGTAATACTCATAAGAATTATCAGCGGCTACTTCTGACAATATATACTCATTATCAACTTTATCAATCCCACTTACGGGAAAAGCTCTAAATGCAAAAGCATCTGGATAGTGCTTTGTAAAAAATCCTGCATATGAGTCTCCGACAAGCAAAATCTTTCCTTCTTTCTGTAAAGTATTCATATCTGTAGCAAATACTGATGAAATAGATAGGAATATAAACGCACAGATTACCACAAAAATTCTTTTAAAAAACTTATTCATAACTTCATACTCTATAGATCTAAGATAAGATCTCTCTCCTATATCTCAAAATTGTCCTTACTAATTATATCACAATTTTGTCTTCTGCGATACTACGGTTTTAAAGTATTTATCACACTTTTTATCATACTTGGGACTTCTTTATACTCTGATGTCAAGAATTGGAATATAATTATATCAGAGTTTTTTATAGCTCGTTTAGACACTTTTAGATTAAGTGCACTTTTATGTATAAGGTTTGAAGCTTTGAAATCCTTAGCGATTACATCAAATATAAAGTATCTAAATGAATTCCCTATAAGTGTAACTGTCCTACTATCTGGCGCAGTAGACTTTGCATTTACAAGGTCAGCATAGGCAAGCTCCTTGCCATTTGTGTTGAATTCAATAATCTCTCCATCCCCTTTATATGTAAGATTATAATCATAGTTATTGACTGAACCATAGGGATTTTTGATGATATCGCAAAAGCTCAATGGCTTTGGAGTAAGTCCCATTTTCTCATACAATTCTTCAGTAGCTATATATCCACCAATCTGATTCCAATGACCATCATTTTTAAAATATAGTCTTACATAGTTTTTTGCATTTTTAAGATAATTTAAAGGATAAATAAAATTAATATTTAGAGTATTTTTGAGATACTCTGAAAATATCTCTATATCATCAATGTCACTTGCTTTCACATAATAATTATCTGGCAAATACTCAGGATACACAAGTTCTTTTCCAGGACACATCATATAGTATACTTTCTTTCCGTATTGCTTACAGAGATTGTCAAGTTCTATCATCAACTCACTTGTATTTTGAATCCAGCTATCAGAAAGAAATCTTTCGCATGAAAGTATCTTCTTTTCATCCTGGCTTATAGAATACATCCAGTCATTCTTTCCTACAATCACTTCGTTTGATACACTTGGTGCGTAAATGCCTGGCATATCATACAAGTCATCAGAAAGAAATCGTAAATTCTTATAATCAAGATCTCCTATATACTTATCTTTAAATAATGACGAAACTTGCCCACTTGCATATAAAGTCAAGTCTCCAGTTGTAAAGACTGAAGCCACTACTAAGACAAAAACTAATACTCTTTTAATTATGCTATGCAACTTTTTCATACTGTTCCCACCCAATAGTATTTTTTTAGTTAAAACTTACTAAAAATTATTTTATAAAAAAACCCCCAAACTTTTTGGGGATTTATGGAGGCTCGGGGACTCGAACCCAGGACCGATCGGTTATGAGCCGATTGCTCTAACCAACTGAGCTAA
>AUXO010566701.1_pt1 | contig 12934 bp, 13 predicted proteins | sample 768731 | NCBI WGS metagenome assembly AUXO01 (sample SAMN02715735, study PRJNA202380) | gut metagenome | biome: sheep rumen | host: Ovis aries | place: New Zealand: Palmerston North
AGCGAAGAATACTCCACTGAATACAGGGAAGGCATGGAGCAGTTCTATCCTGTTAATGACGACCGCAACAATGCCCTTGCCGAACAGTACAGGACACTGGCAGCAAAGGAAGACGACGTCATATTCGGAGGACGCCTTGCCCAATACAAATATTACGACATGGCGCCTGTAATAAAAGAGGTGATAAAATTATTCACTATCAGCACGTCAGAAAAATAATGTCGCTGCATGAGCGTTTCAAACAGGAATAGATAGAAGATAATAAATGAACTCCAATATGGATTTAAAAGAAGAAACACGCGGAGGTTTTAAGGTAACCGTACAAAGAAAGAAACTATGGTCTGCGCAACTTAAACTGGTAAAGAAACTACTTGAAGTTTGCGAAAGACACAATTTGAAAATTTGGGCTGATGGGGGTACACTGTTAGGGTGCGTCCGCGAACATGGCTATATACCATGGGATGACGACATTGACATGTGTATGATGCGTCCTGACTATGACAAACTTGTTGAAATATCGCAACAAGAATTTACTGGATGCTACTTCTTTCAGTCAGCCTATAGTGACATAAAATATCCGCGTGGTCACTCCCAACTGCGCTTACAAAACACAACAGCAATCCTAATTGTCGATATAGACAAACCATTCCATCAGGGTGTTTTTATAGATATCTTCGCATTAGATGGCATACCGACAGACAAAGCAGACTTAACTACATTGCGACAAAAAGTCATGGATCAAAGAAGGAAACTACAAATATATTGCCGTAGTATGAACCCGTTGCAGATACTTCTGAAACCATGGAAATATATTAAACATAAAAGAGTTGAGCATGAGGTGAAGAGATTGGGCTACAAGCAGGCTTATGCCGATTATGAAAACTTATTTCGTGCTTTTCCTGTCGGAAGCACTTCCTACATAGGGGAATTAGCTTTCATGTTTGACTTATCCGTGTTACAGAAGCAGGAGTACAAGAATTACGCCGATACTATCTACATGCCTTTTGAAGATATACAGATGCCCGTGCCAGTAGGATATGATACTGTGTTGAGGATACAGTTCGGCGACAACTATATGACACCCATACAGGAACCCACTATTCACGGAGGATTTCTCGTGATTGACACAGAACGCGATTACAGAGAGTACTTAGACCGCTTGCGCAAGTATCCTCGCAAATATAAGAGGCAAGAGCTATAGGACAACATCCCTACAAACAAAATAATACCCCATGTTGTGAAGATGTTGAAGTTATTGTAGGAAAATGAACTGTACAAAGATTAAAAGGAAAATAAGGTATAGATGGTTCTCCTGGCAGAACTTTCCTCAGTTGAAGCCCTCAACAGAGGAAATAGATGTCGTAATACCAGTCATAGACAAGGATTTACAGATACTTCCTTTATGTTTGGAAGGAATAAGACACTGTGTTGCCAATAAAGTGAAGGACATATATATAGTTGCACCGGCACAGCAGGAGATAATCACTTTCTGTGAGAAGAACGGTTTGGTATTTGTTGATGAGACCTCACTTTTCGGATACACTCCAATGAGTTTAGGTATAATTGCTAATGATGGCAGAAACAGAAGTGGGTGGCTGTTTCAGCAGTTTGTCAAACTGTCAGGTAAAGTTGGAACTTGTCGTTATTATCTGTGTATTGATTCGGACCATGTGCTGATACGTCCGCATGTTTTTCTTACAGACAAGAATGAGACGGTGTTCTATTTAAGTTATGAAGAAAACAGTTATTATTATGACATGATACACCGCATACTTCCAAATTTAGATATTCTCAATCTGTCATATGTAAGTCATAAGATGCTATTTGATAAGGAGCAGGTGTTACTGTTGCAGGAAACTATCAGTAAGAATTGTGGAGGCGCCCCATGGCAGCAAGCTATTATAGAAAACCTGGATCTCAGAACCATATCAGGATTCTCAGAATTTGAGACATACGGAAATTTTGTGCAAAAAAAAGTCCTGCGTCCGTGGATGCAGAAGCGATTATCATATAAGAAAATAAAAGATTACGGTACTTTGCAGAAGAGATACAGTGGTAGTCGTTGGTCGCTCACTTTTCCTGACTATATGCAGCATAATAACAACTAAATAACAATTCCCAAGATACAATGAAAAGTATTATTAGTGCTATTAACAGATTTTTTGCGAATCCGAGATGCGTGTTCTGGCTAGGAATATTCGTTGTATTTGTAGCCACCTTATTGGAAACGGTAAGAGGTAGGAATACTAATTGGATGGATTACTATGATTCTACAATGTATTTCTGGAGTGGAATGAGTCCATATACGAATGAATATGTGGAGTCCCGACACATTTATTTTCTCTATCTGCCAACGTTTAATATAGTGTTTGCGCCTATCTATTTCCTGCATCATTATATTGGACCATTTGTTTGGAATATGGGCAACTATGCGCTTACATTCCTTGCGGTCTGGACTTTGCCGGAGTATTTTCATAAGCAGAGACTTCCTATTTTCCTTGGCATATTGCTGGTTTTGGAACAAGGACTATTCTCTTGTCAGTTTAATGTCGTTCAGTGTTATGTTGCCATATTCGGTTTCTCTCTCTTGGAAAGAGGAAAATATTTTTGGGCTATATTTCTGCTTACCTTTGCTCTATGTTCCAAAATCTATGGAGGAATAGAGTTAGGCTTGCTACTGTGCTATCCTAAGTTTTGGCGAAATGTGGGTTTGACACTGTGCTGTATTGTTTTCTGGTTATTAATACCATCTATAGCATTGGGTTTCGATGGACTTATAAATACATATCAAGAGTGGATGTCTATGATTAATCAGCATCACAGCGATTCAGATTTCTGCGGCATACTTTTCGCATATGGTTTAAAACCTCTGCTCCTACCAAACTATCGAATGGTACAGTGCGGAGTATTGGCATTATTGGCTATCCTTTTCTTCGCTATGCATAAGAGGTGGAACAGGATAGAATTTAGAACATCTGTATTCGCAGTGATGATGGGATTTGTAATTCTATTCAGTGACTGTCCAGAGACTCACACATATGTTATATCTCTGCCAGGGTATATGATGTGCTATTTTTGTGTATGGAAAGAACGCACTCTATGGGACAAGACACTATTTTGGGGACTTATAGTTTTCATGGGGCTCATGCCATGTGATATTTTTTGTCCTGTAGCTATACATGACCTTATAAACGGACATTTCTTTGTTGATATTTACATATATTTCTTTATTTGGCTTACGATTATTTACAAAACAGTAACATACGACTATGACAAGAAAAATCTCAATACTCTTATTGGCGTTAGTATTTAGTATCCAATCATTTGCCCAGAAGGATAGAGTGTATAATGTTGGTGGGGTTAAGTTCACAATGAAGTATGTCAAGGGAGGAACATACATGATGGGAGCCACCAAGGAAATGGGATCTTATGATAAGGATGAAATTGTTCATAGGGCAACGGTTAAGTCTTTCTTCATGGGAGAGACTGAGGTTACCCAAGAGTTGTGGAATGCTGTCATGGGCAAAAATCCCTCTAAATTCAAAGGGGAAAATCACCCCGTAGAATGGATCACATGGGATGATTGCCAAGAGTTTATTGCAAAACTTAATGCATTGACCAAACAGAATTTCCGCCTGCCAACAGAGACAGAATGGGAGTATGCTGCTCGTGGAGGTTGTTATAGTAAACACTATCGATATGCAGGAGGTAACAACCTTGATGAGATAGCATGGCACGGAGGTAATATTCTTCCAATGAAGAAGAAACATCAGCCTGTTCGTCTTAAGAAACCTAATGAGATAGGATTGTATGATATGACAGGAAACGTGTCAGAGTGGTGTCAGGACTACTATAATGCATATGGAACAGATCCGATGCAAACCCCTGCAAACTTGGCACGTAGAAACTTCCGTATTATGAGGGGAGGCTGTTATAATAATTCAGATTATTATCTAAGAGTGTCAAATAGAAATATTTTCATTCATTGGCGCCATGATGATAACTTAGGACTTCGTTTGGCCCAATAATTGAAAGATGATTTTTGCAAGAGATAAGAGTCAGATGTGCAACAATCTTCTGCAGTTTGCACATGTGTATTCATGGGGACGTAAGCACGGTCAACGTGTCATCTCCATGCGCTTCAGTTATAAATACCCATTCTTTAAGATACAGCAGACACATTATACAGGTTTTGGGTGGTATATTTTTGCAAAATATGCTGCGGCATTAAGGTTGTTGCATACAGTGAGCTTTAAGAGACCAGACCATTGGGATGAGAAAATTCATTATATGGAAACCCACAAACACTTTGTTGTTAGTGGTTGGTATGCCCGTTTCTATGATGAGTTCTTAGAATATAGAAATGAGATTTGCGAACTGTTCCAGTTGAAAGAAGAGTATGCAGAACCATTGCGGAAACGTATGGAGATAGCCATGTTAGGAATGGACAAGAATGTATGTCGTCTTGGTCTGCATGTTCGTCGAGGAGACTATAAAGATTTTTATGGTGGAAAGTACTTCTATGATAATGATGTATATGCAGCATATGTAAAAGAGTATGCACGCCAAAATTCAGGAAAGAAGATTGTAGTTTTTATTTCAACAAATGATCATGCTCTACGTACTGGAGATTGTGAAATGCTATGCTCAGATGCCCATAATGGGATAAAGTTTGTGGTTATGCCCGAGAATAATCCTGCTCAGGACATGATAATGCTATCGAAATGTGATGCCATAATAGGTCCTCCAAGCACTTTTTCCCTAACCGCTTGTATGTATCATGATAGGCCTCTCTGTTGGATGGAGCAGCCATCGCCCTCAGGAATGAAGTTTGATAAATTTGAGAACCTGTTTAGGAATATAAGGTAAAAAAAGAAACTTGTCCTGATATATTATAATTGCCCGCTGGCTTTAAAATATTTCTGTAGGACGAGCACGCTTATCATGTCTTCTCTATCTTTGTTAAAGAACTGCGAGCACCATTCGTGGGCATGTTGTATGATGTTCTTAGCCTCTTCGGGGTGAGTTTCATAGTATGTTATACGTTCAAGGAGGTCTGAGTAGTCGTCACGAATCTCTATATAATGATAATTGGGAATCAGTTTTCCCTCCATGAACCATGTTTCGCATGTAGGTTTAGGCATTACAGCAATGCTATTTGACGACATAACCCACTTTAGGTTACTAGCTACATCATTACCCTCAAGTGCCATAATGTAGCGATACTTAAGATGGTCATATAATGTAAGTTCTTTCTCCTGTCTCCATTCTGGAGGATTAGAGGAGTCGTGTGCGGTGTCCTTTATATCGAATAAAGGATTGTTGATAAAAGTTCTAAGAAAAAGTTCACGTCTCGGCTTTCCATGACATGCTCCGCGGAAGAGTACACACGTTTTTTTCTCTTCCCATTGAAAGGGGTCCTTAATAAAACAGAAGTGACGTACTTTATCCTGATTGATTATTATTTCATTGGAGAATTCTTCTTCTGCAGGAATTATCCTACTCTTGGTTATTGCAGGTGATGGAAGTTTATAGAAAACATCTCCAACAAGATGCAACCATTTTAAATGTTGTGGAAAGTATCTGGTATATTCATATGTGTCAAAAAAATAGACAGTATTGCCAATTTTATTAAAAAAAGAGTGCTCTCGCAAAGTACTGACTTTATATGGTGCATGTCCGCTAGGCTGCTGCTCATTTATATCTGCTACTACAATTATATTGGGTATTTTACAATAGTAGTTTACTCTGGAATCGATGTATGCTTTTTCTTTTGAATCCAGTTTATCATATAATTTAAGAATGTGTTTCCTTCTATACCCATATAAGAATTTTGGTGTAAGAAGCATAAGTATTCCGTGTATCAGATACGGTAATTTAAGATTCAAATGTATGCTACGAAATATTGTGTAAAATAGTTGCTTCATGATTACAGTCCTATTTGCTTTTCATATAGTTTGCATAGCACAGTAAATTTATACTGGGCAGACCTTATAGCCTGTACGAAGCCAGGGATGCCATATAATACTCCACCTTTCAGAAAATACTGCTTAATAAAACGCATCATTGGTGATGTGATAAGTTTAAATAATGTGATTTTTACCCCTGCGCGTTTCTCAACCTCGTTGTCAGTATAATTGTTGAGTCGGTTTATTGTGGCACGAGTGGAGTCGTCAAGATGATCAAAAGCGCAGTCCCTTCTTGATTTGGGGATATAGCTTAGTTTTCCCTGAACTGTAGGGAATGTGTGAACAAATGGTGGCCAAACAGTACCTTCCTTTATAAAGAAACGTAATTGGTAGTCTGGATATGAAGCTGGTAGAAAGACTTTCATTGTATAATTCTTTCGTGGAATGTAAAGCCCACGAATATCTCCTGGATTCTTGATGAAGTCATACAGGTAGGAACGTAGTGCGTCACTCACGAGTTCGTCGGCATCCACAACGAGAACCCAATCAGAAGAGGCAGACTGAATGGCAAATGTGCGTGCAGGTTCTGCGCTCTTATGATCAGCTTTGGGAAAGGTGACGATTTTACATCCATATTCCTTGGCAATAGCAATTGTTCTGTCATTTGACTCCATGTCACATACTAACACTTCATCAAAATTCTTAACAGAATCAAGAACTTGAGCGAGATATTTGCTGGCGTTGTATGTGTTGATAACGACGGAAATATTTTGTTTCATCTTTTTAGTTAATTAGGAAGGCAACGGGCATAACTTTGACTTGAGTCCCTAATGCCATACGGTATTGAATATATGCATTTGTAATCATCTCAGCAAGATAACCAGAAATACGAGAATATGCCTTTTCAGAGGAAACGTCCTTAAGATAGCCGTGTGAGACAACCTCTTTCTCATGATTTTGCAGAATGTCAAATAATAAGGAGCAGTAGTCCTCAAATATATCATTTTTCATTACAGACATATTCGCATTGTAGAAGAATAGCCCATTCATGGCTTTTATGTAGTAGGGATAAAAGTTGGGATATTTATCTTTTACAATTGAATCCATGAGTTCTATGTTTTGTCCTCCAACCTCATAGGCAAGGGTCCTGCGGATATTCATATAGAACTTCCCTGGAGCAGGAACAATCATTTGAACCCCCTTGGAAAGTATGGACTCAATATTGTTACAGAATAGAATCGTAGCTTGTGCAAATTCTGATTCTTTGTACTCATATTGTTTCTTCACCCCAACACTGTTATATGGAGACCAAAGGGAAGAAAGACGACGTAGAAGAAATTTAACATTAAGGAACAGTTGGTTTAACTTCTGGTGCTTTTTGCAGGTAAAAGTCCTTCTATAGTGCATTAATCCCTTGTATTCGCTTGTTGTATTTTTCCATAGCCAATATAGAACGGTCAGCTCGCAATACCATGGATTCTTTTCACTAATATTTATTCCTTCATTATCTCCTTGTATTTCCAGATTTTCTTTAGCAAAATTTTTGCCAGCCTGCACAGGAATAAGGAATTTATGTTTCAGTAGCATGCTTTTTTTGTGGTATGCTATAGCAATTTTTATATCCATGACTAAATATTTTTTATGTTGAGTAAGATATTTCCGAAGCCTTTATTTAATAAATACCATATAGCTTTCCATTTGGCATATCGTTGTTTTTTTATGATGACTCTATGGTTTATGGGTTGCGTGACATCTTCCCATTTTTCTCCCTGTCTGGTTACATATTTGCGCATGGTGGAATTTGAAAAACCCCATTTCAGAAGAAATTGTGTTGCTCCATCATTTCTCTTTATACGTCCTGTCGTTTTTGTTTCAAAGTGATATACCCTGCTATTACCAATTCCTTTCATATATCGGATACCCACAGCAAGAAGTTTTGCCGTAAAGTCTGGATCACTATACATTCCGGGAGTGAATTCTATGCTGTATCCGCCGACTAAATCCCAAATATCGCGATGGACGAGGCTCGGCGGGCGCGTAGCTCCTTGCCAGTCGCTATATGGATGATTTTTAAACTCTTTTAGAAGTTGCTCTTCTTTGAAGGTTTCAATAGAATCACCATAATTCAGACATAAACCGACATCAGTGTTGTCATGAGGTTGAATCATGGTACCAGACAGATAGAAGTTATTGTCAGGAATTATTTCTACCTCTTTCATTAGTGCTGTATCCCAACCGGGCAAAACATACATATCATCGTTGATGAAAAAAATATATTCTGTTTGTACCAATCTGCGCATGGTGTTCATTGCAAGACTCACACCTATGTTTTGAGAAGAATGGGTGTATTCAATCCCTTCGGATTCAAGCCATTCTATTGTACCATCACTTCCCTCATTTACATGAACAATGATTTGATGCCGATATGAAGAATGACTTCGAATACTATTTATGCATAATTTGAGATAAGGAAGATTGTTCCATGTCGGTATCAATATAGAGAATCCGTTGTAAGAAGTTGCCTCCATATATTTTTCTTTCATATTACACCGTTTTTTTATAACTGTTCTCTAAATCAAGAAGATAAAAATTGTGTTGACGTTGATGGTTATTGTCTGGTATAATCATATATTCACCATATTTTTGTTTAAGATAGTCGTGAGTATGCTCTACTCCCATTAGCTTTTTCCCTTCGAACACGATTTCTGTGGGAGTGCCCAGTAGTGATTTTGACATTACCCCCCTTAAACCATCGTCATGATCTACTATTAAATCGCATTTGTCGTAGTCATATTCACGTTGCATCTTGTAAATCTTTTCTTGCAGGTCTTGCATCGTATATATTTTCCTACATAGTAGTGGTAGCCAGCAAGAGGGACCGTGTCCATGACGGTAAGGGTCTCTATGAACGAAATATAATGCTTTCTTATACCATTGATATTTGAAGAAATGTAGTCTTTGCAACAATCTGTTTTTAGGTATGCCATCAAGAGGAAATACATCAATATAAATACCTCCTAAGTAGCTCAAGTGTTTTCGTTCAATCAACGTAGTGTTAGAATCCTGTATTTTAGCAAATGGCAGGGGATAATGTTCTGGGTCAGTCTCATAGCTCACAACCTCAAATGGCTTTTGCATCCACTCTTTTGCGTGCGACATAAGAAGGTCATAGTCTTTACGTGGCATGGCAACATCAAGGTCGTCGTCCCATGGTATGAAACCATTGTGACGTACTGCTCCGAGCATCGTACCTGCCCAAATATAATAGCGCAGGTTGTGTTCACGGCACACTTTATCCAATGCAAGGATAATGTTGAGGAGCCTCAATTGTAATGGTCTTATGTTGTATGTGGTCATTTAAGGAGGGAACGTTTATTATTTGTAATTGCGGATGAGTTTTATAATTTTTTCGATTTGCTCATCTGTGAGTTCGTAATAGAGAGGTAGGCGCACGAGGGTATCGCCATATCGATCGCATTCATGAAGTTGGCGACCATCATGTTTGTCTTCGTAATATTTACTTTTATGTAGCGGCAGATAATGGAATGTCGTTTGAACACCATTATTCTTCATGTAATCCATAAAGCGCGTGCGTTCCTTTAAAGATGGACATAGCAGATAATATGCGTGTGCATTGTTTGTTGCGTATTCAGGTGTGGAGGGCATCACCTCTATGCCATGGGGCAGTTCCCTGCCTCTAAGTGCTTTGTCATATGATTCCCATATATGCAGTCGCTGTCCCTGTATGTCATCTAATTGTTCTAACTGTGCCCAAAGGAAGGCTGCATTGAATTCAGATGGAAGGAATGATGACCCCATATCGCACCAGCCATATTTATTTACTGCACCACGATAGAATTCAGCCCTGTTAGTTCCTTTTTCCCAAATTATCTCTGAACGACGTAAGTATTTTCCGTCATTTATGGCAAGCATACCTCCCTCACCACAACTTATGTTTTTTGTCTCGTGAAAAGAGAATGCACTTAGGTGTCCGATGCTTCCAAGAGGGTATTTTTTTCCAGCAGTGAGGTATTTGCTGTCTATGGGGGCTATGTAATAAGAATCAATAGAGTGCGCTGCATCTTCCACTACAAGTAGATTGTGCTCCTTAGCCAATTGCATGATGGAATCCATATCGCACGCGACTCCTGCGTAGTGTACTACGCAAATAACCTTTGTTTTTTCAGTTATGAGTGGTTCTATTGTCTCTCGTGTTACGTTAGGATTTGCCTTTCCGCTATCAGCAAAACGAATAACAGCACCTTCACGTAAAAAGGATAATGCTGTTGATACGAATGTAAAGGATGGAACTATGACCTCGTCACCAGGATTGAGTTCACACAACATGGCACACATTTCCAATGCATCTGTTCCAGAGGTGCACAATAATACTTTTTTGAAGCCATAGCGCTTCTCAAAGAATCTGTGACATAATTTTGTAAACTCGCCATTGCCGGACATTGTTGTAGAACGGCATACAACAGCCATATAGCCTAACTCTCTTCCTGAACAGTATGGTTTGTTGAATGAAATCATATATAAAAAACTAACAATTCAAGAGTTTAGAAATTTATTTTCTCTCCGATTATGTACGTTGGTCTTCTCTTCACCTCATCGAAAATATAGCCTATGTATGTTGCCATGATGCCAAGTACGGTGATGATAATTCCGGCGATGAACCACATACTGACAAACAGAGTGAGCCATCCGCTGACATTGATGCCTGTTATCATGAAGTCTATAGCGAGATAAAGAGCAAAACAGATAGCAAGAAGTGTAACGACTGTGCCTGCATATACTATGAGTCTTAGTACTTTTGTGGAGAATGCTATGGTAGTTGTTACAGCAAGGTTTATACGCTTGAACATGGAGTAAGACGAAACTTTGCCGTCTGTGCGCTCGTCATGCGGTACGGGGATTTTGGCAATGTTGAACCCCACCCACTTGTCCATCAAAGGATAGTAGCGCACGTAATCGCCCATCTGTTTCATGGCATTGACAACTTTACGATTGTATATGGCGAATTCTGCCACAGACTCGTCCTGCTTGGTGTCGGTGAGGTAGCTGATGAGCTTGTTGAACAGTTTGGAGCCTTGCGTCATAAAATAAGAATCAGGACGGTTCTGCCTGCTTGCAAATACTATGTCATAACCCTCTTGTGCTTTTTCATATAGTGCATGTATGCGTGAGGGCGGGTTCTGCAGGTCGCAGTCAAGTATGACAATCCATTCGCCTGTTGAGGCATCGAGTCCTGCATTAATGGCAGGCTGTTGTCCGAAGTTACGACTGAGGAAGACTGCTTTCACGCGACTGTTTTTGGCGCAGATGTCACGAATTATCTCCCTGCTGTTGTCAGGCGAGCTGTCTTCAACAAGTATGATTTCATAATCCGACGTTATGTTGTTTGCTGTAACAGTAATCTGTTTTACTAATTCTCTTAGGAGTGTCGGCGCTCCGTAGCAAGGGCTTATGATTGATAGTTCCAACTCGTTTGTTGTAATATTTAGTTTCGGGTTCTTTTCCAACGATTATGACTCCATAGCCAGTACGGTGGTTCTTCCCTAATGTTTTTTTCTAATAGTTGAGTGTACTCTTCAGTTATTTGGAAATCTGGGTATTCCTTTGGTGTTGATGTGATAAGCTTGAAAGTTATTTCGTAATATCCTCTTTTTACTTTGTGTACATCAACATAATAGACATCCATATCAAGTTTCTTCATCAGTCGCTCTGCACCAGTAAATACGGGTGTGTCTTTATGGTTGAGGAAGTTTGTCCAATAGTGTATGCTATTTGTCATGGGTACTTGGTCTGCTATAAATCCTATGACGAGTGGCTTGCCTTGTTGCTTTAGTTTGATAATATGTCTGATAGATTCGCTTGCAGGTATATTTACGCCTCCCCATCTCTCGCGGGTGTATGCTACAAGACGATCAAATATCATGTTTTGAAGCGGGTGGTACAGTTGGCTACATTGTCCGAGTTCTCCAACGAGTAGCGGCATACTGCTAATCCACTCCCAATTACAAAAATGTCCAAGGTAGAGTCCTACCATTTTACCTCTTCTAAGAGAGTCTTTCATGACTTCTCCGTTTGTATATACCAGCCGTTTTCTCATACTGGTCTCTGAAATAGAAAAATATTTTATGCTCTCTATGAATAAGTCGCAGAGGTGAACATAATACATACGTTCTATTTTGAATCTTTCTATTTTTGATTTTTCAGGGAAAGAGTCTTTGATATTGTTGTGAACCACTTTTCTTCGATATCCGATAATATGGAATAGGAAGGTGGATATGATAGTTGAAATAACATACATTACACAAAATGGAATTTTGGATAATACATATATGAAGACGAAGGCAATACAATAAATGCCGTTATCTAAATATTTCTTGATTATCAACTGCCACTTGTTTGGCTCTTCTGCATGTAGTTCAAGTGAAAAATCACGATATTCCCAAGAAAGTAATTCGATACTCTGTTTTAGCCATATTAATAAGAGTGGAAGATGTGTGATTCTAACTCCTGATATGTATGCGTTAGGTGTAATTTCTTTTATCCAGGGAAGAGAAGGTATGCAACAACATAGAAGAAACAATATAGCCAATATGGGGTCAATTATCGTTTTTTTTCTGTATCTTGTGCTTTGTGTGTACCATATGGCTACTCCCACGGCACCAATAAGGTATCCCTCCATTCCACAACTTAGGGTGATGATGTTTGCGGAAATTAAAAGATAGGCTAACAACGCATCCCTATATGCGTGCTTGCACCATCTCGTAACCCTAATTAATCCCATAATCAAAACTGCCAAAATGGGAATCCAAACAAATGATTTTGTAGAATTACGTGGTATGATACATGAGGGAAAATTTAGAATACATGATACCATTGCGATGGCTATGTAACCCAAAATAAATGTAATTCTCTTATGTGAACAGAAGATTGACAATATGTTGTGTTGTAATTTTTGCAAAGGTACGATTTTTTATTGAAACTCACAAATGATAGCAACAGGACAGTTC
>AUXO016458172.1_pt1 | contig 12932 bp, 19 predicted proteins | sample 768731 | NCBI WGS metagenome assembly AUXO01 (sample SAMN02715735, study PRJNA202380) | gut metagenome | biome: sheep rumen | host: Ovis aries | place: New Zealand: Palmerston North
AGGGTGAGAAGTTTGATGAAGAGAAAGGCTTGCTTGTAGCCCTTGCGAAGTATGATGGGCACACAACGACAGAGATACAAGAGCTACTCAAAGGAGCAGTGAGGAAGAATGCAGGAAAAGCAAAAAAGTCAGACAAAAAGAACAAGGTTTAGTTGGGGCGAATATGTGAACTACCTTAGGAGCGAGAAATGGAAGCGAAAGAGACTTGCTAAGGGGTTCAGTGTTGGATTTTGTTGCGAGAGGTGTGGGCAATATTCTAAAGATGGGTTTGAGATACATCACAAGAGTTATGCACGCATCTTCAAAGAGCCTTTGACAGATTTAATGTTTCTGTGTCCTAACTGCCATAGAATGATAGAAGTTCAGAAGCGAAGGGAGAGGAAGCTTAGAGATGTATACAAACAGCGAAATACTGCAGGCAATACTTGCAAGCAAAGGGTTGAATGTTCATAAGATACATTTGGCTATGAATAAAAGTGGAGAAGTTTATAGGTCGTTTAAGGGCAATCACTTTACAGCCAATTTTATAAAGAAACTCGAAAAGATTGTTGGTGAGGACTTATCAATGTTCGTAAATGGTTAGGGTGGAGGAGACTATGGAACATATTGATAAATTTGATGTTATAAGACGCTGCTCTTGTTGCAATAAGAGTTTCTCTATGTATCCATTCAATATAAGAGACTATGTTTACAAAGAAAGAAAGAAAGGGGTAACGTATTGGTATTGCAGTTATCCTTGTTATCGTATAGGAGTTAAGAACAATGAAAGAAATCGCTTATGTTCAGTTGCAGGAAGAAGCGAAGAATGTCGTGAACTTTGATGCTAAGGCTATGAAGTGTGGAGGCAACAAACTTAAGCACCAGAGAAATCACTTTGGAATGACCTTCAAATATCTTTTTGCAATTAAAGATTTAACTTTCAAGGAAGTTGGAGAGATTTTGGGGATGTCTGCACAGTCGATAAATCACTTGGTGAACAGAACAAGGGCACAGAGCTTTGAGAATAATCCATTCGTTAAAAGAATGTGCAACTTGCTTAACATAGATTATCAATATTTCATAGATTTAAGTAATGAGGTTAAAGGGCTTATTTGATGTTTTCTACAAAATACTATTTCGACAATGTAGATGAGTTGATAAAACAGGTTAATTCGCTAAATAAGAATAAAGATGCGTTAAAAACGCTAGATACTAGAGTTGACCTGCTTATTTTATGTATGACGTTCATTGAGAAGTGCCAAAACGACTTTCTCGAATACAAATTGCAAATGCCAAGAAGCGAAAGCCCTAAAAATGTAATAAATGACGACTTCAACATAAGCCAATACGCAAATAGATTATATGCTGCAAGTTTAAAAGTGATAGAAATATTTATAAAATTCCCTAATGTGCTATCTAAAAACGGAGTAGATTCCACGAAGAGAATGAATTTTCTCACTCTTTCTAGGAAAATGCTGAATATAGCAGCAAGATGGGACATAGAAAGGTTCATAAATGTATATGAATTTGATATGCCTACTGATAGCAAGGCTTTCCCAAAGAGAAAACCACTGCTTCAAGATGTAATTTTCTATGCTAATAGAATGAATGCGACAAAATTGGGTATAATATTTAGTGATGGAATAATGCCAAAAAGGATAATATTCGCAGTCCAACCTAACTCAGGCAAGAGTTTTGTCGTAAATGTTTACTCAGTTTTAGCTTTAATTATGCACTTATTGTATTATAACACTAGTGGAATATTGAGATTATCGAATAATGGAACAAATGCTTGTGGTTTCTCAGACCAAATCAAGGCAATGATTGAAAATGACAAGATTGTGGCCGTTTTCCCAGAGTTGAAGAAGTATTTTGTTACTGGAAAACCAAAAATTTTAGAAAAAACGCCTTCTGATGAGTGGAAATTGCAAGATTTAGACCCTAGAATAAGAGCAAGCCACTTTGCAAGAGGTCGTGATTCAGCCATAAACTCGGTTCGTATCTTTGTTTTACTAGCAATAGACGACTTGAGTGATGGTTTCGAACAAATGAACAATGACGAAGCTCATAAAGCAATGACAGAAAAGTTCTATGTAGATATGAAGAACAGAAAAGAGGGTGGTAATATTCCAGATTTCATAGTCGGAACAATGTTTAACGAGTTTGATATACAAAATACAATGATAAACAAGCTTGAAAAGACAGATTCTCTGCTTACAGACCCTAAAAATGACAACATTCAATACACAAAAGACTATTCAACGGTTGTAATTCGTATAGATTGCTACGATAAAAATGGTAAAAGTATAGCACCGGACCTGATTTCGACAGAAGAATTGAGAGATGTGCAAGAAAGTATGAAACCTTATCAGTTTGATTTGGTTTATAGACAGATTCGTTCAAGCCGTGAACCTAGAATTTTCGATTGGGGAGTGCTAAAAACATACAAAAAGCTTCCAAAAACGCTCGCAAATACAGCTATTGCAGTGCTTGACCCTACAAGAAAGTCAGGAAATGACTATTTTTCAATGCCTTGCTTCGTTTTAGACAATGAAAGTAACGATTATTACCTAACAAATTGTATTTATGCACAAAAATCTCTCGGAAAAGTGAGCGACCCAAGCAATACTTTCCTTAAAAGAGTAGTAAATTTCATAATTGACAACCAAATCACACAATTTACACTAGAAAATAACACTAGCAACACTCTTGGTGCTTTTATCGGTGATGAATTGAAACGAAATGGATACAATAATTGTAAGATAGATGAGATTTTTAGCTCTAGTAAGAAAGGGAAAGAGAGCAAACTGCAGAGAATTTTGAGCCAAGAAATGACAATCATCAATAATATAGTGTTCCCAGATAGGTCAATTTTGAAACCTTTGACAGAAATTGCTCAATTTATGGAACATCTTACTAGATTTGATAGCAAAGAGAACATTGGGAAGAAGAATAATCCAGATGATGCACCGGACTCAGTTGCAATGTTCTCTGATAAATATTTATTTAATAGAGCAAAGAAACTTTCTGAGCTCTCAACATTCAAAAAAACAGCACTTTGGAGAAAAAAATGAATAATTTTGCAAAAAAGTGCATAAAAATGCTTGACAAAATAAAAAACATGGAATATTATAAAAGTAGAAATGGTAAAAGGAGTGTTTGATGGGGTATTACGATAGACAAAAAGGTAGAGTGAAAATCCTATCCGACTTAATCCCAACTGGAGATGTTGAACAGGATATACAAATAATTCCAAAAATAATAGATATTACGTTGCCACAACATAAAGACAATGTTAATCAGATAGAAAGACTGAGAAATTACTATTACAACAACACAGATGTAGACAAAAAAACGAAAGTAAGACAAGACAACATCAACAACAAAATTCCTATTGGCTATCCTTCAATAGCAGTTACAACAATAAACGCTTATTGCTTTGCGAATCCATTAACATTCTCAAGCAGAGGCGAAAATGTAGAGGCAAAGATAAAAGCACTTAATGACGCTTTAGATGATGACAGTTATGCACAAAAGTCTCTCGATATGTATCTTAATAGTGCAATTACTGGACTTGGATATAGATATATTGTTCCTGCCAGCAAAGAACAGGTAGATAATGGAGTTTATTTCGAAACTGTTTGTGATTTGAAGCCAGAAGAAACTTATTGCGTTTATTCTAATGATATGAATAAGGAAAAAATCTGTGCTATAAATTACCAAGACAAGAAGTTGTATGATAAAAATCTTAAAGTTATCAAAACAGTGACTGTCTATACTGTGTTTACAAAAACTCATAAATGGGAGTTCTTTAAGTCTGGTGGCAAATGGCAAAATACAACTCAGTATATTGTTAGTGGTAATGGATATGAAGAAATGGATGCTTTCCCATTACCATACAACAGAATCCCTATTATAGAAAATGTAAGAAAGACAGATAGAACTGGTGACTTTGAGCTCGCATTAGACCTAATCGATGCTATAAACGCATTGGCTAGTAGCCGATTAGATGATGTTCAACAGGCAGTAGACTATGTAATAGTATTGAGAGATATTGATATATGGTCTGATGGTGCATTGGATAGAGTTAAGCAAGCAATATCTGAAGGAATACTTGCATTTAAGTCTGTTGAAGGTGCTGCTGTTCAGCCAGAAGTTGATGTGTTGAATACAAAGCTCAATCAAGCAGAAGTTCAAAAATTGCAAGACTTCTTGTGCGAAAAACTTGAAGAAGTATTGAATATTCCAAACAGAGAGACTAGAAGCTCTGGTGGCGACACCGGTTCTGCAGTTGAAAGCAGAAATGGCTTCCGTTCTCTTGAGAATATTGCAGGACTTGTTACTTCTAGTGCATTAAAAACAGAAAATGAATCGCTTGATGTTATCCTTGCTATATGTGATAACATAGATAGTTGCCCATTTAAGGGGCTCAAACCAAAAGATGTTCAGATTAAAGACAACAGAAATAGAGTTGAAAATCTTACTACATCAACAAATGCTTATTCTACATTAAGAGCTGCTGGTATGAATGATACTGACGCACTTATTGTTTCAAGAATTGTTCCAGACCCACAGTCTGTTGCAAAAAAGAATAAGGATGAAGCTGAACAAGAAGCTTCACAAGGCACTGTTAGCATTGAGACAGAACAAAAAATCGATGCAACCAATAATGGTTCGACCAGTGGAAACACTGTTGAATAAAAATATTCATAATATTATATTGGGGCAAGACGAGATAGCAACTGAATGGGCGTTGACTGTTTGGGGGTTACAGGGGCTTGAACTAAAAGGAGGTAGAAAATGAATATTGAAAACTTTGTAAAAGTCAATGAGGATGGCGACCTCGACATCGACAAGGCAGCGTTCCAAAGTGCTTTGGATGCTGAAATATCAAGAGCCGTTGACAAATATGCCAAAGGTAAAGGTAGAGATGAAATCAGAAAGCAACTTGAAGAAGAAGCTAAGCTTACTGCCGATGAAAAACTGAAAGCCGAAAGAGAAGAGTTTGAGGAGTATAAGAAATCAGAAACAATAAAACTCAACCAAGAGAAAGCTAAGGCAAAACTCGAAGGAAAAGGTTTTAGCGAAAAAGAAATTGAATACTTGCTCGGCAACGTTGGTATTGATTCAGAGAAATCAATGGCGACTCTCAACACTTTGATTGAAGAAAGAACCAAATTTGTTGAAGAAACTAAGAAAAAGGCTATCGAAAGTCTTCAACAGCAACAACAACAAAGTGGTGCTAAAACTCTTATAAACGCTGACGGTGAAGGAGAAAAAACTACTGTTCAAAAAAGAACAAGTGCCGACATCATTGGGTATTACAGCAATCAACAACAAAACTTAAAATAATAAAAAAGGAGAAATTAAAAAATGTTAGTTAAAACACAAAGTTATGGTAACGAAAATGACATTCTTGTAGCTCCAGAACTTGCTTTTACTTTTCCAGTAATTGTTTCAAACACTGGTGTAAGTGCAAACTCTGAAGGCAAGAAAATTATCAAAGCTGGCTCTCCACTTTATGAGACAGCAGATGTTCTTATGAACAGACAAACAGTTCTTACAGCCACAGCAGGAGAAAATGCAAAAGTTGCTGGTGTTGCTCGTTGGGACATCGATGTTACAGATGGTAACACAAACGCAACAGTAATCTACAGTGGATATGTTGATTTCTTGAAATTGGAATCAGATGTTCAAACTGCAGTTACAACAGCTCTTTCAGCTGGTGGATATGAACCTACAAAAGGCTTCAGAATTACATTTATTAAGGGGAGGGATTTATAATGGCTACTATTTACGATTTAGTTACTCCAAAGCCAATAGCTCAAAGATGGGATGAAAATTATCTTCAAAGAGAGCCATATCTTGGCGAAGGATTATTTAGTGAAAGAAAACAATTAAGTGATGAAATTTCTTATTTGGAAAGCAAAGCACCAGCTGTTAGACCTTTGAACCTTTCTAGCTATGATGCGAAAGTTATTTCACTTGGAAGAGAAGGACTTAATACAAAAATTACAACTATGCCTTTCTTCAAAAACGAATTAAAAATAAACGAAAAACAAAGAAAGAGATTAAACGAAGTTATCGCTTCTGGTAACGAAGCTCTTATCAATGCCGTTCTTAATGACATTTACAATGATAACCAAAGACTTTTCGAAGCTGCAGCAATCACTCGTGAAATGATGAGAATGCAACTTTTGACAACTGGAACTATCATAATTGCAAACAATGGTCAATCATATCAATATGATTTTGGTGTACCAGCAGGGAACAAAGTAAGTGCTGACTGGCACACTGCTGCTTCCGCACAGCCAGTTAAAAACCTTGTTACTTGGGCTTCAAATGTTCAAAATGCAACAGGGGTTAGACCATCTATTGTTCTTATGAACTCAAATACATTGGCTACTATGGCTGAAGCTGATTCTGTTAAAAATTCTATGTATGTATTTGCTAATGGAACTGTTGACCCAGACCCAATCGATGCTCAAAACTTCATTGCAAGAAAAGCAAGAATGCAAATAATCACTTACGATAAAGGATATACTCCAATCGGTTCAGATACATTCACAAAATTCATCCCTGATGATGTTGTTGTTCTTTTACCTGCTGGAGCAGTTGGTGAAGGTGTATTTGGAACAACTCCAGAAGAAAGCGACCTTATGACAGGTGCTACTAAAGCTGAAGTTGCTATCGTTGATACAGGCGTTGCTCTTACTGCTTGGAAAGAAGAAGACCCAGTTACAGTAAGACTTAAAGCATCTATGAACTTCTTACCAGTTCTTAACAATGCAAAAACTATTGTTATTGCGGATGTAAGTGGTAACAACTAATAACAAGGAGTAAATAATGGCTTGGATAAAAATCAAAAGTTCAATCACAAAGCAAATTCTCACAGTACCCGAATCTGCTTATGCTGATATACTGAAAACAACTGATATTTATGAGAAGGTTGAAGAGCCAAAACCAGAAATAAAACAAAAAACTTCAAAACCTAAGGAGGGAAAGAAAGATGTTGAAGAAATACAACTCAATAACAAAGATGAAAACAACTCTTCAGGAAAAGATAAAGAGAAGATTGGAGTTTAATTCTGAGTATGAGGCTGATGATGATTTAATTGGAGATTTTATCGATAGTGCAATAAATGAAATCGCAAACTGGAGGAGACTCGATAAAGAAGACGAGTTTCTTTCTGGGATGTATGACACAAATATAATTAGGTTTGTTGTTGAAAGTTACAATATTCTAGGAATAGAAGGACAATCTTATGAGGGAAATGGGGCAACGTCGAAGCAATTCAATGAAACCCCACTCTCAAGATTGAAAAGTTCTATACCACAAAGAATGTGAGGCAGAAATGTCAGTAAAGAAAGACAAAAAACCTATATTAGTAAAATTTAGCATTGCACAAACAACTGGAGACAAAAATGTCTCTGTTTATGAAGATTGGCAAGTTATATATATAACAGACAAAAATGTTTCAAGTTTCTTTGATAGAGAATACTATGGGCAAGATGAAGATTTTGATTATACTCTTTTACTTGATGGGAACCCAATAACAAGAAGAATTGATGAAAAGTCTATTTTCCTTATAGATGAGTATCCAACGAAAAACAACGTTAAAGGAAATTACAAAATCAAAAAAATATTCCCAGAATATCTCGGCAAAATCAAAATAGGACTTGAAGCAGTAGAAAAAGTCCCGTCTCAAAACTTATATTATTTAAGTGATGGTAAGATATATAAGTTCCAGTTGAATTATGACAGAGATACGAAACGAGGATATATCGATAAAGACGCAAATCATCCCTTTACTACTCAAACAATTATCTGGACTACAGAACCTTTGAATGCAGAGGACACTGTAAATAGAATTTCTTTCTTATCAGATAGCAGAGTTGGAATAATTGATAGATACAAGGCTTTCAGAGAGCTTGTATTTGGAGATGAGTAATGGCTATAAATAAATCATTAAAACAAAGTGGTTATTTTATAGATGCTACCACAAATGGGCTGAAAGTTATTCAAGAGATAACCAAAGACTTAAAGACTCGTGTAGATTCTTATGGGGCTGAGGTTCTTGAAAAAGTATGTCAAATATTTGTGGAGAGAGCAAAATTAAAACTCGCAACTTGTGGCTATAAAACTATGTCATTCTTAGATAATATTTATTATCAAAAATATGGCGAAAATAAATATAGAGTGGGCATAAAGAACAACAATGATAAACCAATAATGTATTTCTTAGAGTTTGGAACTGGTATAGTAGGGTTGAACAATAAACACCCAGATGCTTCTGAAATTGGATGGGAATATCTTGTAAATCCTGAAAATTTGGCAAGCAACTCTGAATATGGATACAACGATGAAGTATTCCCTAGTGGCTACAACTCTTTAAATGAAGATGTTGGGCTTGAAGGGTGGTATTATAGAGACCCTGCTACTGGTAGACTTGAATTTACGAGTGGTTTGAGGGCTGTTTCATATATTTATGATACACTGCAAGAAATGGATGACATAATAAAACAGGCAAAAAGAGAGGTGAAATTTTAATGAGCGATTATATTGTAAATTGTTACAATTTAAGTCTTGAAGTTCTTGAAGATGACTTGAGAGAGATAATTAAATCTACATTGAGAGATGAATCAATAATAGAAAAATTTGAATCTGAAGTTTATGTTCTTCCAATGAATGTTGATTTCACGCCTAAGACAAATTTGCCTGCTGTTTGGATAACTGTTGAAAGAAATGGAGGTTATGAGAGAACTCAAGAGGATATTCAAGTAGAACCTTACTCTCGCTTCAATGTTATTGTTGAAACATACACTACTGGAGATGAGAGCAGAAGGTTAAACATACAATTAGCACAATATGTGATAAATATATTGCAAACAAATCAACAATTAACTCATTTTTACAATAGAGGGCTTCGCTTAGACCAAGAAAGAGAGCTTTCTTCAATTATAAGTGGAGTAAATCGCAGGAGAATAAGATTCTCTGGACTTGTAGATAATGAACATTGTTTGATTTTGAATAAATTTTAGAAAGGAGAATAATTATGGCAGTTGATAAATCAAATTTTGATACAACTATTGCTATAGGCGAATATGGCACTCAGCTTTTCTGGTTCAACCCATCTTCAAGCTCTGAAAAATTCGAGTATGCACTCCCACTTGTAAGTGGTGGTGAATATGGTGGAGATACAGAAACATTCGAAGCCCCAGAACTTGACCTTGATTATGTTGCAAAACTTGCCGGCAGAACAACTCTTAACGATATTACTTTAACAAGTAACTATACTAAAGAGAGATATGCTAGATGGCTTGAGATTTTGAACAACGTAAACAAACAAGTTTATATGGAAGCATTTACAGATGGCTCAGCGGTTGTTTACGCAGGAACTTCTGGTAGACCAACAATTCAAGGTGGAGATGTTAGACAAATTGAAGTTACAGTTGCTCCATCAAATATGATTTGGATAGATGATGTGACTAACATCACAGACGAAGATACGATTGAACAACTTAACGAGTTGCTTGATGATGTTGTAAACAAATATAATGGCTCAACTTCTGGTATGGATGACTCAATTAGCTCTGGAGATGCCTTGCCTATAGACGAAGATACAATACCTTCAAAGAGAGAGTGGGCTTACGATGCTGCTCAAAAAAAAAACCTAAATTAAGAGAAGAACTAAGAATTATAAACAATTCTAATAGCCGTGTAGAAATCTATTATGAAGAAGATAAAACAGAATATGGCAACACGATAATCTCTATTGGGGGAAGTGCTACTATTTCACTAAACATTGAGTATCCATATGCTATTAGATATCTTGATAGTAGTGGTGAGTCAAATACTCATACATTTAACGGAACATATCAAGGCAATTCTTATAGTGGAAACATAGGTTATTATGATTGGAACATTCAAGCACCTAATGCTGTAGGTTCAGACACAGAATGGCAGTTCTATAATGATGATGGTGGAACATTGACAATCAGTGGTTCACAGGGCGGGAATAGAATTACTATTAACAATAATGCAAGTGAAAATTTATATATTTATCTTGATGATGGCAAAGATAGAGAATTTATTGCAAATATTTCTACAGGAACAAGTTATAATTTAAGCGATTTCGAAACAGAAGAAGGATTAGATTATGTCTTTACATTCTCAAGACATGTAAATGAAACTGCAAGATTTACTGGAACTTATCAAGGTTCATCTTATTCAAATGCAAGTTGTGACATAGATGGCTCAAATAATATTTGGGACCCTACAACCTATGACTACAGATGGCACTTCGAAGATGGTGACAATGGGGCATTAACAATAGATGGGCAACAATCAGGCAATTTGGTGACATACGATGGAGAACATCAAGTAGGTTATGGCGAAAATGCTGAAAACCCAATAGAATATTAAAAGGAGAAAATAAACGATGGCAGATAATTATGATTTACAAAATCAAAATGTATCATTACACCCATTAAACAACACAGAAACATTCTTGTATCCAAGAGGAGTTAAAAGCTTGTCTTTCGGATATAACCTCGTTATAAACAGTAACGGGCAACAATTTGAAGGATATACTTGGGATTCAATAGACTCTCCTGTTGGTGGAGGTTATACTGTTAAACAATTTAGATATTCAAGTGACAGTAGTGTAGTTTACGATTTGTCTACAATTAGGAATTATATGAAATTTATGACAGGAACTGATTATGTCCCTGTATATAATGCAAATGAGCCAAATGATATGTTTATTTATCTTTCAGCACAACAATATAGCGACAATGAAAGAGTATGGAAATATCAATATGACCCATCTTATGGACTTGTTGTTTTTATGGTAACTAACTTCCCATTTGCATTAAAAAACCAAGTAAAGGTTTTCCCAAAGACAATCAATGTATCAGGATACGGTGATTCAGAGTATCAAAGAATTTATTTTGATATATATGATGATAATCTTTCAGAAGTAAAAGCCGTGTCTGTAAGAATTGATTTGGAAGAAAACAATAAAGATAATTGGGGATACTACTACGCTGAAACTATGCGTGGAACTCCAATATTTAATGTAGGAGAAGGAATACTTGAAAATGTTAATTGCAAATTTGACTCTTTTGAAGGTAGTCAAGCAAGATTTGAATTATTGCTAGATTCTTCAAATCCAGAAGTAAATGTAAATGATTTGAATTTTGCAAATGCAGTTATAACATTATATTAAAAAATAAAAAGGAGAAAATATGCAGAAAAAAATTCAAATAGGTGATAAGAAATACGTGCTAACAGCGAACAGAAGTATAATCAAAACATTATACAATATCGCACCAGATATGCTGAAACTTAAAGAAGGCGATATGGATAGCGATTCTCAAGCTAAGGCAGGAGTAGACCTTATGGCTAACCTTGATGTTCTTTTCTATGATATGATTAAGGTTACACACAACATCACTAAAGAAAAGAGTGATGAAATATTGGAAAAATTCGAAAACGAGTATGAGGATGTTCAATCTGCACTGCTCAACTTGGCGATGTCGGTTTTTACGACAGGCGACCAAAAGAAGAAAAAGATAGTTTGGGAGGACTAAACTCCACACACAATAGTCAAGCGAGTAAAGTCTTAAATAAATATGATAACTTGCTTGACTATTTATCTTTTTATATGTGCCCACTAGCAATAAGAATGGGGATGTCATTTAATCAGTTTTGGTATGATGACCCAGAGATATTGTGGGTATATTTGGAAGCCTACGAACAAGAGCAGAAAGCACGACTTGAATACGACAACAGTGTCGCATTTCTTCAGGGGCAATATTTTATGTCAGCTATTGCCCAATGTTTACAATTTAAGAAAAACCCAAAACGAATTTATCCTAAAAAACCTTTTAATCTTAATAAAGATAATACTCCTGATATAATTAAGCAACAAGAGTATGAAGATATGAGAAAATCAGAAATGAAACTCCGTTGCCAAATGTTTAATAAAAATAGGAGAAAATAAAAATGGATGGAAAAGATTATAATATTGATATAAATATACAGGCAAAGTATAATCAAGTAGAACAACTAAACAAAGTTCTTGAACAGACGAAAAAACAGCTCTCTGGTATGTCTAAAGCAAGAATAAATTTTGACACAAAAAAAATCATTCAAAACTCTGCAGAACCTATAAAAGTTGCATCTGATATGCTTAACAAGGCGATAGCTAGTTATAATAAAGCTGGGACTGTTAATCTCCAAGAGAAAAGAGGACAAGAACTTAAAGACTTAATTAAAACAATAGAACATTCAAAGGTTTTAAAAAATGTTATAACTGAAATAAATGCAGAGTATAACAAACAAAAACAGACAAGAGACGCTTATACATCTGCCAGAGATTCTTTGAATAAGTTTATGTTATCTCTTGACCCGACAAGACAGAAGTTAGAAGAGTTGAAAGAAAAAATGCAAGCCGCACAAGAAGAGTTTATAAAACTCGATATGGCTTCTCAAAATACTAACAATGCCAAGAGGAATATTGCAAAACTTGCAAAAGAAATGCAAACACTACAAGAATCTTCAAAGAAGAGCTCTGGCTGGGTAGGCAAGTTGATGGGGAGAATCCGCAACATTGCGATATATAGAGGAATAAGAACTGCTCTTAGATGGTTTACAAGTGGTGTAAATGAAGGTCTGCAGGGCTTAGCACAGTATAGTGGCGATGTAAATTCAACCATGTCTAATATAAATAATTCTTTGAATCAAGTTAGAAATACACTTGCAGTTTCATTCGCATCAGTGTTGCAATCACTAGAACCTATAATAACAAAAGTGTCAGATATACTTGTTGACCTGATAAATTCATTTAATCTTGCTATGGCTAAAATGCAAGGTAAAAATGTTTACACAAAAGCAAAGAAAGCAACCGATGATTACGCAAAGAGTGCTGAGAAGGCACGAAAGTTAT
>AUXO018010146.1_pt1 | contig 12929 bp, 10 predicted proteins | sample 768731 | NCBI WGS metagenome assembly AUXO01 (sample SAMN02715735, study PRJNA202380) | gut metagenome | biome: sheep rumen | host: Ovis aries | place: New Zealand: Palmerston North
TGAAGAATTTGATAAGAGATTATCTGAACAAAAGCGAATTGTTAATGAGCTTGGACTAAATGTTCAAGTTTTTAGTGATGGAATCAATGATAATGACTATTATGAATCAATAAAGGGGCTTGAGGATTTAGGGGAGCATTCTAAGAGATGCTATGAATGCTATAAACTTAGAATGAGAAAAACAGCTTTAAAGGCCTTAAAAGAAGGATATGATTATTTTACAACTACATTATCAATCTCACCTCATAAGAATAGTGATTGGATTAATGAGATTGGATATGCACTTGAGAATGAATTTAATATAAAATATTTATATTCTAATTTTAAGAAGGCAGAAGGATATAAAAAATCAATAGAGATATCAAAAGAGCATAATCTATATAGACAAGATTATTGTGGATGTGTTTATTCATATAATGAAAGAGGTGATCACTAATGAAAAGGGCTTTAGTCTTTTGTGGGGGAGGAGCTAAAGGTTCATATGAAGCAGGAGTATGGAAATATTTAGAGGAAATTGGTTTAAAATTTGATATTGTTACTGGTACATCAATTGGTGGTCTAAATGCTGCAATGTATGCACAGCATGATTATGATAGAGATATTGAGCTTTGGAATAAGGTTACAATTGATCAAATATTAGAGGATTCTTTTAAATATGATGAAAATAAATCTATAAAGGTTTCTTTAAAGGAAAAAGATAATTTATTTAGATTTTTAAAGAATTATATATCTAATGGTGGAGGAAATGTATCACCTTTTAAAGAATTAATAGATGAATATATTTCACCTAAAAAGATTATTTCAAGTGATATTACTGTTGGTATAGTTACAGCTAAATTCCCAACAGCTCAAGGTGTAGAGGTAGTACTTAATAATTTAACACCTGCAAAAATAAAAAAATATTTGCTAGCTACCGCATCAGCTTTCCCAGTATTTCAAATATGCAAAATTGATGGAGAATCATATATTGATGGTGGATATTATGATAATCTACCTATCAATTTTGCACTTGATCTAGGAGCTGATGAAATAGTAGCTGTTGACCTAAGTCCAAATATTACTCATAAGGAATTTTTAAATAAAGAATTTGTCAAATATATTTATCCAACATGGAACTTAGGTGGTTTCTTAAAATTTGAAAGAAATTCAATTGACCAAAACTGGAATTTAGGATATCTAGATGCTAAAAAGGCTTATGGTGAATATATTGGATTTAAATATACCTTTAATAAAGATGTAAATATTAACGCAAGAAATTTTATGCTAACTATTGCTAAGGTTTTAGGCTATATGAAAAAGAATAAGGTAAAAACAATTATTAAGCCTGAAGCTGATGGTAATGTTTATAAAATTTTAGAAGAATTCACATATAGACCTCTTACTGATCAAGAATATTATATAAGAGCTTTAGAAATAACAGCTGAATTCTTTGAAATTGATTATGTTAAGGTATATGATATTGATGTATTATTTGATATGATTCAAATACAAATATCAGAGTTAGAATATGATCCTGATATTTTTGATGATTATTTAAGATTAAAGTCAATAAATAAACAAAAGGATTTTGTATCAAAAATTGATGATAAAAAATTATTGTGTCATCTATGTGGAAAGACTATTTCATATTCAATAGATGATCTTGCAATTATATGTGCAGCAAAGCCAAGAATATTTGTTATGTATTTGGCTATGAAAATGAGAGGATAAAATGAGTATTACATCATATAATGTAGATGAAAAATTTAATAATATGACATTAAATGATTTTTTTAATTTTTATCATCTTGGTAAAACAAAATTAAAATCAATAAATGTAGTTGTTAATAATAAGGATATTAAGAATTTTAATCAAGTTATTAAAACAAATGATATTATATCTATAGAATATGATGAAGATATTGATTTTCCTATTTATAAAAAATATCCAAATATTGTATATGAGGATGAATATTTACTTATAGTAAATAAGCCTAAAAATTTAATGGTTCATCCTGATTCTAAGGATAAAAATGGCTGTCTAGTAAATATGGTCGCATGGTATTATTTTAAGAATAATATTAAAAGAAGCGTAAAATACCTTCATAGAATAGATACAGATACAACAGGACTTGTAATATTTGCGAAGGATATTTTAACTGCTTCCTATTTTAACTATTTAATAAGCATTCATGAAATTAAAAGAACATATCTTGCGGTTGTATCTGGTGAATTAATTCCATCATCTGGAATTATTGATGCCCCAATTGGTGAAGATAGACATGATAACCAAAGAAGAAGAGTATCAAAAACAGGTCAAAGCGCAATAACACATTATGAGACTATTAAATTACTTCCTCATCATTATTCTTTAGTTAAATTAGAACTAGAGACTGGAAGACAACATCAAATAAGAGTTCACCTTAAATATATAGGTCATCCACTTGTTGGAGATGTATTATATGGAGGAAGTACTAGATATATTAGTAGACAAGCACTTCATTCATATTCACTTGATTTTCTTCATCCATATGATTTTAAAAATATTCATATTGAAGCTCCACTTCCTAAGGATATGGAGGATTTAATATGAAATTATCATATAAAATTGATGAAGATACAATTGTAAAGGATTATATAACTAAAAATGTATCTAGAAAATTTAAAAGATTTCTAAATAGAATTGATGCCAAATATTATAGAAATAATGAAGAAATTAAAAATTATGATATCCTTCATAATGGAGATATTCTAGATATAATTTATGATGATATAAATAAAGAAGATGTTTCGTATGAATATGAAATAGATATCATATATGAATGCAAAGAATATATGATAATAAATAAGCCTAGTGGGCTTAAAACTATTCCAACAGGATATAATGATTTTAAAAGCTTATATAATGCGATAGTTTATTATTATAAAAATAATAATATGAATAATACAATTCATTTTATAAATAGGCTTGATAAGGATACTGAAGGATTAGTTTTAGTATGTAAGGATAAATATAGTGCTAATTTATTTAGTAAAAATTTATCAAATATAAATAGAAAATATTTAGCCCTTGTTGAAGGCATTATTACATCATCTGGAATTATTAATAAAGCTATATCTAAAGCTGAAGGGATTAAAAGGAAAATATCAGATGATGGAAAAGAATCTATAACAAAATATAATGTTATAAAGAATTATGATGATAAAACATTAATTGAATTATCATTAGAAACAGGAAGATGTCATCAAATAAGAGTTCATATGAGCTCTATTGGACATCCGGTTTTAGGTGATTCATTATATGGTAATGGTAATAATTTATGTTTGTGTTCATATTATATTTCATTTATAGATCCATTTAATGGAGAATATAAAGAATTTAGTATTGAACCTAGCTTTAAGGAGAAAATATGAGTTTACTTGATGTATCAGGAATAAAATTTAAATATACAGATAATAATTTATACAATAACGCATCATTTAGAATTAATGAGGGTGAGCATATTGTTATAGTTGGAGCTAATGGTTGTGGTAAATCAACCTTTTTGAATATTATATCTAAAAACATTATTCCTGATGCAGGTACAGTTGAGTGGATGCCTAATGTAACATTTTCATATTTAGATCAGCATTTAGTTGTTAAAAAGGATCAAGAAACATCAGAATATCTATATGGTGTTTTTAAATATTTATTTGATCTAGAGCATGAAATGAATTCATATTACGATATGCTTGCGACATCAAGCGAATCTGAATATGATAAGATTCTATCACGTGCAACATCTATTCAAGAGCGCTTAGAAAAAGAAGGATTTTATGCTATTAATTCTACAATTGGTAATGTTATAAATGGTCTTGGTATAGATGAATATGTCTTATCATCTCAGCTAAAGAATTTATCAGGTGGACAAAGAGCTAAGGTATTTTTAGCTAAGATGCTTCTTGAGGATAATGATGTATTATTAATGGATGAGCCTACAAATTTCTTAGATAAGGAGCATGTTGAATGGCTTATCAAGTTCTTAAATTCATTTAAAGGTGCATTTGTTGTTATATCACATGATGAATATTTCTTAAGAAGTATTGCGAAGGTCGTATATCAATTAAATAATAAAATTTTAACCAGATATAAGGGCGATTATGATTTTTATTTAAAAGAATCTGAAATAAGAGATGAGCATTATAAAAGAGAATATGAAAATCAACAAAAGTTTATTAAACAAACAGAAGCTTTCATTGAAAAGAATAGAGTAAGAGCTACATCAGCTAAGCAGGCTCAATCAAGAATTAAAATGCTTGAGCATTTAGATAAGCTAGATAGACCAACTGAAACAATGAATATTTCATTCTCATTTCCATATTCTAGAAATCTAGGACAAGAGGTATTAAAAACAAAAAATTTAGTAATTGGATATAATAGACCATTATTAAATCCAATAAATGTTTATATTAAGCATAATGAAAAGGTAGCTATTATTGGAAAGAATGGAATTGGTAAATCAACATTCCTAAAAACAATTTTAGGAATTATTAAGCCTATTTCAGGTGATTTCAAATTTAATGATTCCGCAGATATTAATTATTTCCAACAGGAGGAGGATTATCCAGATATTACACCAGTTAATTATGTAAGAGGATTTTATCCTATGCTTACAGATGGTGAGATTAGATCTAATTTAGCAAAATTAGGTATTAAAGGAGATAAGGCCTTAAAATCAATGAAGGAATTATCTGGTGGTGAGCAAACAAGAGTTAGATTATCTGTAATGATCCTTAAAAAAAGTAATCTACTTATACTAGATGAACCAACAAATCACTTGGATTTAAATACAAAAGAAGCATTGTTTAAGGCTTTAAAAGATTTTGATGGATCAGTAATTGTTGTATCTCATGAGGACAATTTTTATGAAGATCTTGTTGATTATGAAATAAAGTTTTAAATCTTATTGATTTAATAATAAATGTAGTATATAATTTTTATGTATTTCCCATAAAGAGTAGGCGAAAGACAAGCTTTATGACCCTACAGCAACCTATTCACTGAATAAGGTGCTAATGCTTGAATGATGGAGATGTTTATTAAAAGAATGCCCATCTAGGGCTTTTATTTTTTTAGGAGAGAATATGATAGCTGAAGTTGTTGTGGATGTTAATAATAACCAAGTTAATAAAGTATTTGATTATTTAGTTCCACAAAACTATTTAGATATTATTGATGTTGGCTATCGTGTTAAGGTTGGATTTGGCTATAGAAAAGTTTTGGGATTTATAGTAAATCTTAAGGAAGAAAGTGATTATGAAGAGTCTAAATTAAAATATATTGATGAAATACTTGATTTAAAGCCAATTATTACTAAAGAATTTATATCCCTATCATCATATATGGTTGATAAATATTATACATTTTATATTACTGCATTAAAGACAATGATACCTAATGCCTTAAAGGTAAAATATTTAAAAAGGATTCATTTGCTTAATTCAAATGGTATAGATGATGAAATATTATCACTATTTAAGAATGATTATTATACTGTTAAGAAAAATGATAATATTATTCCTAAATTATCTAAGCTGATTAAGGATAATAAAATTGAAGTAATAGATGATTTTGTTGATAATCTTAATATTAAAACAACTAAGATGGTATCACTTGTAGATTCTGAATTAAAATATTCATCTAAGAAGGCTCAAATGGTAATTGATTATCTTGAAGAGATTGGTGAGGATGTTGAAAAGGAATTTATTATATCTGAGGTTGGTATAACTGATGCGGTATTAAAAACCTTAAATGAAAAAGGGAATATTAACATATATGATTATGAAATATATAGAAATCCATATATTAAGGATACTGAGGATAAAAAGGTTATATTAAATGAAAAGCAGAGTGTTTGCTATGAGGAGATAAAAAAATCATTAAATAAAAATGATAAATATTTGCTTCATGGTGTATGTGGATCAGGTAAGACAGAAATATATCTTAATTTAATTGAGGATGTTATTAACGCAAATAAGGAAGCTATATTATTAGTTCCTGAAATTTCTTTAACACCTCAGATGACTCAAAGATTTAAAGCTAGATTTAAGGATTTAGTTGCAGTGCTTCATTCAAGGCTTTCTCAAGGAGAGAAATATGATGAATGGAGAAGAATTATTAATGGACAAGCTAAAATTGTTGTAGGTGCTCGTTCAGCAATATTTGCCCCATTTAATAATTTGGGATTAATAATTATTGATGAGGAGCATGAGACATCATATATTCAGGATACAAATCCTAAATATGATGCGATAGATATTGCATCCTGGAGATGTGATTATCATAAATGCCCATTAGTATTAGGCTCAGCAACTCCAAGAATCACATCATATCATAAAGCTATGAATAAGGAATATAAGCTACTAGAGCTTAAGGAAAGAGCTAATGGTTTGCCAGAGCCTATCGCAAAGATAGTTGATATGAGAGAAGAGCTTAAGGCAGGGAATAAAAAAATATTCTCAAGGGATTTACTTGAAGCACTTAATAATACATATAAAAAAGGAGAACAATCTATTTTATTTTTAAATAAAAGAGGATTCTCTACATTTGTGATGTGTAGAATGTGTGGTAGTGTTATTAAATGTCCTAATTGTGATGTGACAATGACTTATCATAAAAATATTAATTCACTTATATGTCATTATTGTGGTGAGAAGATGGTTGTACCTAATAAATGTCCTACATGTAATTCATCAGCAATTAAATATGTGGGAAATGGTACTGAGCAAATTGTGGAAGCTATTTCTAAGGAAATACCTGGAGCTAGAGTATTAAGAATTGATACTGATACAACTAAAGAAAAGAATAGCTATGAAAGAATGTATGATGAATTCAAGGAGCATAAGGCAGATATTTTAGTTGGTACTCAAATTATTGCGAAGGGACTAGATTTTCCACTTGTAACTCTTGTTGGAGTTGTAAATGCTGATATCGGTCTTAAAATACCTACTTATAATTCAGCTGAATTAACTTATGATTTAATTGATCAGGTATCTGGTAGAGCTGGAAGAGATAAAATAAGTGGTAATGTATTTATTCAAACATATAATCCTGACCATTATGCAATTAAATATGCATCTGTTCATGATTATAAAGGGTTTTATAATGAAGAAATTAGGACAAGAAGAATAGCTTCATATCCTCCTTATTCAGCTCATGTACAAATACTTGTATCATCAAGTGATAGAAATAAGGGAATTATTGAAGCACAAAAAATAGCAACTAATTTAAGAGTTCATTCCACTAAATCTATTATTTTAGGACCAGCACAGGATTTTAGATATAAAATCAATAACATGTATAGATATGTTATAACTGCAAAATTTAGTGAAGATGATATAAAGGATATAATGCTTTATATTAATGAAAGATATCAAAATGATAAGGATGTTATTATCTCGATAACAAGGATGTGATATTGTGAAAATTATTTTTATGGGAACACCTGAATTTTCTGTTCCAATTTTAGAAGAATTAAATAAAAAATATGATGTAGTTCTTGTTGTGTCTCAACCAGATAAGCTTGTTGGAAGAAAGAAGATATTAACTCATCCACCAGTTGTATCTAAGGCTATTGAGCTTGGAATTAAATATTTCCAGCCACTAAAGCTTAAGGATGAATACGAAGAGGTATTAAATACAGATGCTGATATGATTGTTACAGCAGCATTTGGACAAATTGTACCTGATGTTATCTTAAATAAATTCAAGCATTCTATTAATGTACATGCATCACTCCTACCTAAATATAGAGGAGGAGCTCCTATACAAAGGTCGATTATAGCTGGAGATAAAAAGACAGGGGTATCTATTATAGAGATGGTATCTAAGCTAGATGCAGGTGTTATTTATTCTCAAAGGGAAATTGATATTCTTGATAGTGATAATAATAAAACTATGTTTGAAAAATTATCATATTTAGGTAAAGATTTATTAATGGATACAATTGAGGATATTTATAATGAAAAAAATAAAGGTATTCCTCAAAATGAAGATGAGGTTATATATTCACCAAATATTAGAAGGGATGAGGAATTAATAGATTTTAATGATTCATCTATTAATATTTTCAATAAAATAAGAGGTCTTGCTGAAGAGCCTGGTGCTTATGCATCAATTGGTGATAATATAATAAAGGTTTATTCATCTAAGATTATTGATGATAATTCTAATAAAGAACCAGGTACAGTTTTATCTGTTACAAAAGAATTAATAATAAAAACAAAGGACGGGGCAATATCCTTAATTGATATTAAGCCTGTTGGAAAGAATATGATGAAGGCTCGTGATTTCTTGAATGGTCAAAAAATCATAAGCCTTGGAGATAAATTTAATTAATGAAAGGATAATAATATGAAAAAGTTCAAGTTTGAGGACTTTGTTAAGAAACGTTTTGCAATTGAATATGATGTAGATATTACAGATGATACTGCAATGCTATATAGAAGAAACATAGTTGTAAAGAACCTAATTTTCTTCTCAAACTTAGTATATACATTGATATTTTTCATATTATCTATATCTGATAAATCAAATACTAACATTGTTATAACATTGATATTGTTGCCTGTTACATTTGTTGTAAACCATACATTAAAGAAATTAATACTTGGTGATCCACATGACCAGGTTAAACAGCAGATAGCTTCGTATTTCTGCGTATTTTATATGTTCCTTACAGCAGTGCTTCTATATATAAAGATGCGTATGTTTACAGAAACATCTATTGGTAAACCAATATATTCAGATGCTGCATATGTATTAATTTATTATGCACTATTGGTTATAAGCTTATACCAGAATGCGAAAATGATTAAAAATATTTTCCCATATGTAATAGTTGCGACAACTATATTACATTTTGTTACAACACATGGTGTTGTTGATACATATGGTAAAAAGGGTGCAGCTTATTTTGTAAAAACATTCTTTACATCTGAAGAATTTAAGGATATAGTAGTTAGGACGTTATTATTAACGGCATTCTTACTAGTTTTATATTCGGTTGTATATTTGTCGTCCCGCTTGCAGGAGCAAAGAAAGAATGAGCTTATTAAAAGACAAAATGTTCAAAAGGACTTTACAAAGGTTGTTACTGACATGTTTGATATAACACTTAATGGAAATGAGATTCCTGAGTATGAGCATATTCAAGGACCACTTCTTGAAAAAATGTGTGTTAAGCTTGCATCAGTTTTAGGATTTACGCCAGATGAAACAGAAGAAATAAGATATTTTTCAACAATTCATCTACATGCGAAGGTTGATCTTGATGTATCTGGAATAGATGATCAGGATAAGCAATTTGAAAAGCTAAGAGAACAGACATTAATTGGTAACCAAATTACTAAAAGACTTGAAATAAGAAGAAAATGTAATGATATAATAAGAGCTCATAGTGAAGGAGCTTCTAATGATGAGTTTATAAAGAAAACAAAGGAAATACAAAATGATGAGGCATCCCTTGTAATTTTGTTATGTGAGCTTTATATAACACTTCGTTCACCTATTTCATATAAGAGACCATTCTCGCATGAGGTTACAATGGATCTTATTAAAAATGAATATAAGGTATATTTTAATGATGAAATAATAGATCGTTTCAAGAGATTTGAAAATGATTTTGAAGATATGTTTAATAATTTTGAATAAGAAGGAGAAATAATAATGGCAAAATTTTTTACTAGTGAATCAGTTACTGAAGGACATCCAGATAAGATATGTGATCAAATAAGTGATGCGATACTTGATGCTTATTTAGCGCTTGATCCAAACGCAAGAGTTGCATGTGAGACAGTTGCGACTACAGGTATTGTATTTGTATTTGGTGAAATCACATCAACAGCTTCAGTAAATATACAAGAAATTGTTAGAAATACAGTTAAGGAAATTGGATATACAAGAGGTAAATTCGGATTTGATGCTGATAATTTAGCAGTTATCACAGCGCTTGATCCACAATCACCTGATATCGCAGCAGGTGTTGATGAAACAGAGGACCATGCACAAGGTGCAGGAGATCAAGGAATTATGTTTGGTTTCGCAACAAATGAAACAGATGATTATATTCCATTAACATTATCTTTATCACATAAGCTTGCACAAAGACTTGCATATGTTAGAAAGAATCATATACTTGATTGCTTAAGACCAGATGGAAAAACACAAGTTACTGTTGAATATGATGATGAAGGAAATGTAAAAAGAATTGATACAATTCTTGTTTCAACACAGCATTCACCAGCTATTCCTCTAGATGAATTAAGAAAAATGGTTTTAAAATATGTTGTAGAACCAGTTATTCCTGCAAATCTTGTTGATGAAAATACTAAATATTTATTTAATCCAACAGGAAGATTTGTTATTGGTGGACCACAAGGAGATTCAGGTCTTACAGGAAGAAAGATAATTGTTGATACATATGGTGGAGCTGCATGCCATGGTGGTGGTGCATTCTCTGGAAAGGATCCATCAAAGGTTGATAGATCTGCATCATATATGGCAAGATATATTGCAAAGAACATTGTTGCATCTAAAATTGCATCTAAATGCCAAATTCAAATATCTTATGCAATTGGTGTAGCTGAACCAACATCAATTTATGTTGATACATTTGGTACATCAACTGTAAGCAATCAAAAGATTGTTGATACAATTAAGAATAATTTTGATTTAACACCAAATGGAATTATTTCAACTCTAGATTTAAAGAGACCTATTTATAAGCAAACTGCTGCATATGGTCATTTTGGAAGAAGTGATTTAAATCTTCCTTGGGAAAGACTAGATAAGGTTGAAGTATTTAAGAATTTAAAATAGTTTGTTTTTAAACAGACTATTTTTTCTAAAAAAGGATTATTTATGGAAAAAATTGTCGAGATTGAAAGATCAATTATTAAAAACTTAAGAGGTAAATTATGGTCTCCATTTATAAAAGCATTAAAGGAATATCAAATGCTTAAAAAGGGTGATCATGTTTGCGTATGTATTTCAGGTGGAAAGGATTCAATGCTTCTTGCGAAATTGTTTCAAGAATTAAAGAAGCATTCTGATTTTGAATTTGATGTTACATATCTAGTGATGAATCCTGGATATAATGAATATAATTTAAACAAGATTAAGCACAATCTTGAATTATTAGAAATACCAGCTGAAATCATTGATACAGATATTTTTGAGGTTGCAAATAATATTGCACCTAAAAATCCTTGCTATATGTGCGCAAAGATGAGAAGAGGAGCTTTATATAATCTTGCTAAACAAAAAGGATGTAATAAGCTTGCTTTAGGACATCACTATGATGATGTTATTGAAACAACCTTGATAGCATTATTTCATAGTGGAACTATTGAAACGATGCTTCCTAAGCTTCATTCTGAAAATTATGAAGGAATGGAAATTATTAGACCAATGTATTTTATAAGAGAGAAGCATATTATCAATTGGGCTAACAATAATGACTTGAATTTTATTCAATGCGCTTGCAGGTTTACTGAAGAAAATTATAGAGATGATGTTGAGACTGCATCTAAAAGATATGAGATTAAGCAAATGATTAAAAAAATGGAGAAGGAAAACCCTCTTGTAATCAAAAATATCTTTAAAGCTACATCAAATATTAATTTAAATAAATTAATACAGTGGAAAAAAGATGGAAAAACATATAATTATTTAGATGATTACGATAAATAGTAATTATTGAATTATAATTAAATGTTTGATAAAATAGAAATGTATTTTTTAAAATAGGTGGGTATTATGAAATTAGGATTATTTGGTTACGGAACAATTGGTAAAGGAGTATATACTTTAATTAATAATTTATCAAAGAAATTTGATTTTGATTTAGTTAAGGTTTTTGATATGCCTAATAAGAAATTATTATTAGGTGATAAGCTTGTTTGTAATATTGATGATATTATAAATGATGATGAAATAAAGATTTGTGTTGAGGTACTTGGTGGACACGATCTTCCTTATGAAGTAATAAAAGGATGTTTAAATAAAGGTAAGAGTGTAGTTACAGCAAATAAAGAGGTTGTATCTATGCATTTAGAGGAATTTATTAATTTAGCACATAAGAATAATTGCTCATTCCTTTTTGAAGCATCTGTAGGTGGAGGAATTCCTATTATTAGACCACTTATTGATAACGTTAAGATTAATGATGTAAATAATATTTTTGGTATTGTTAATGGTACAACAAATTATATTCTTACAAAGATGAGCGATGAAGGATTATCATTTGAAGAAGCACTAGCATTAGCTAAAACAAATGGATTTGCTGAAGCTAATCCAACTGCAGACCTTGAGGGTCTTGATATGGTAAGAAAGATTAATATCTTATCAAGTATTGCATATAAAGGTAATATTTCAAATGATGATATTTATCATTATGGTATTACAGGAGTTAACAAAGATATTCTTGAGGATATTAAATCAAGAGGATATGTATTAAAATTTGTTGCTTCATCATTTAAAGAAGGAAATAATGTTTCTATAAGAGTTGAACCTACAATGGTTCCACTTGGACATCCTCTATCAAGTGTTAAGAATGAATTTAACGCAATTATATTTACAGGATCTACAAATGACACTCTTGAATTCTATGGAAAGGGTGCTGGATCAATTCCAACAGCTACAGCTATAGTTTCAGATGTTGTCGCAATCCTTGAAGGAAGAGGTTATGTAGATTATAAGAACGAAAATAAATTAATCGTTAATGCACAAAAAGAGAATAAGAACACATATTATGTAGTTGACAGAACTGATAAGGTTAAGATTGTTGAAGAAATAACTGATGCAGAGCTTCAATCTACTAAATTCTATGCAAGAGTAATTTAATAAGAAAGAGGTTGATTATTATTAATCGTTATAAATTGAATTATTTAATCGCAATAATTAATTTTAT
>AUXO018316343.1_pt1 | contig 12928 bp, 15 predicted proteins | sample 768731 | NCBI WGS metagenome assembly AUXO01 (sample SAMN02715735, study PRJNA202380) | gut metagenome | biome: sheep rumen | host: Ovis aries | place: New Zealand: Palmerston North
CATAAGGGTGTTATCGGCAAACATGAATCTGGAAATATTTTATATGAAGATGTTCCTAACCAAACAGTATTTACAGTTAATCCATATATTTATTTTAGAGGTAATGATATCAATAAAACAATTCATTCTTTTTATAATTCAAGTGGCTGGAAAGAACTATTAATGAGACAGAATAATTCTTAAGACTTTATTAAGACACTACTCGGTAAGACATAGAAGGATCCCAACCAAAAAAATGGTCAATTTTTGTTAATATACTTACGAAACTTGTAGTTTCGTGAGGTGCACTCACAGTCCCCTAAATGGCAAAAAAGGTGCACTCACAGTCACTTCAGTGCGCTAAAGTGCGGTGCACTCACAATCCCTCAAGGGAATATTTCTTCGCCATATTAACAGATTTTGCACTTCACCTAATTATTAAGATTTTCTTAACAAATAAATTGTGCTTGACAAGATTCGTCAGATCAATTATTATTCTAAATAACTAAATATCATTTATTAAATACTGTATTCAGTAAGGAGGTTTACATGCAATTATTGCCAGTAGCAGATCTTGTACCGCATCCGCAGAATGATTATTATTTTGATGATATTACCGGAGAAGCCTGGGATGAATTTCTTCGCTCCGTTCAAACTTCCGGCGTTATTGAACCAATTATTATTAATCAGAATAAAATGATAATATCTGGGCATCAAAGAATTCGAGCATGTAAAGAACTTGGGATTAAGGAGGTAATGACCGAAACCAAGCAGTATAATTCTGATGAGCAGATGCTAAAAGATTTAATAGAAACGAACATTCGCCAGCGTGGCATCGGCAACCCAAATCCGGTAAAGTTCGGGCGATGCATCCAAACACTAGAACGGATTTATGGAATTCAACATGGTGGTGATAGAAAATCAAAGTCAAATAATTTTACTTTGATTGAAGAAGCTCCTACTACCGAATCAGACCTCGCCGCCCAGCTTGGACTTACCAGGCAGTCTCTTCAGAACTACAAGCAACTTGCCACCATGATCCCAGAAATTCAGGATTTGATTAACACGGGCAATGTTACAGCAACTACGGCAAGAGCGATTGTGAAGAGATTATCCGAAGATGAGCAACGAGAACTTGCAGATCAACTTTCTGAGAAAGATGGGAAAGTTAGCAACAAAGAAATTGATTTCTATATTAATAAGGTCAAAATTCTTTCTGATGAGAAAGAACAACTTGTTAAAGAAAAAGAATCTCTCAAAGCGCAGCTACAGTCTCCAGTAACTATTGAAAAACTTTCCGATGATGATCTGAATGCTATTAAGGCTGCTATTAAAGAGGATGATGATAAAACCGAAAATAAATTAACCGGAACGCTTAATTCAGCATATGAGACAATTGCCGATCTTACAAGACAGGTAGATGTTTTACAAGATGATCTTCTCTCTCGTTCTAATGAAATTACAGCTCTTAAGAATGAACGAGATAGTATCAAACTTCAGATGGAAACATACCGCAAGGAAGTGCAGCCAACATATGACAATTGCGTCACTTCAGATATTGTATTTGATTTTTGTAAGAAATGCGTTGAGTTTCAAAATACGGTTATTGCTCCAATTGAAAACGGCGATTCTCTCACACAATGTGTGAACAACAATATACTATACCAGCGTCTCTACAACACTTGCAAATCTATGATCGATTCGCTAGATCGCGTAATTAAAAAAGCAAGCATAACGGATGTTGCCATCATTGATGATGAAGTAGTCATTGACTATTAATTATCATTTATTAATTAGAAAGGAATAATACTATGGATAATAAAACACCTCTGACCAATGAAGAAATTGCAATGTATTTTACTGCTGTTACTAGTGATCTTAAAGATAATCTTGTTAAATTCAATAAGGATCTTTCTCTTAATGTTGACAATTTAGCAACAGCAATTACAGACAAATTGAAAAAAAGTTTTGATGAACAGAATAAAATCCTCGAAAAAATTTCCTCGAATATCTCTAACATGGGAGTAGATATTTGTGGTATTAAGACGAGTGTTCCAAATGTTGCCCAGATTGACAATATCGTTTTCTCCGTTAAGGAATTAAAAGATTCCTTATCTAATATTGCTAATGCCAGATCAGATGTTGAAGCAGAATCTGCCGGAAAGTTCCAGTTTGTAAGCAAGCTTAGTGACAAGGAGAAATATGAGTGGCGGGAAGAATATAATAAAAAGGTACGGAGTCTTGCGGTTTTATCAGGACTTGCGCATCAGGATACATATAATAAAGTATATGATACCATGAAGAAGATCTCCGGCATTGATGTATATGAATTGAGGAGAACCCGCAAAATCAAGACTTCAGCTATTAATATGGTTTCCAATAGTGATGTTTTGATGGGTTATTTCAAACAGGCTATTCAGCATCTGATGGCATCATTCGCCATTGACAGTCCTGAACGTGACTTCAATTCTGTAGATGCTATGAGATGTCCTGAATTGATTAGAGAACTCGCCGCTCGTCTTGCCAGGAAAAAGGTGGCAAATAATTATGACATTACTCAGCTGTATAAACTGTTTAATTCCCACCAGAATCTTAAGTACTTAGTTGAAACAACAAAAAAATCAACCAACTACAAAAACATCAATAAAGGTTTTGCAATCCTTTATTCCACAAATGGTTATGAAAATTTGGTAAAAATGATCGATGATGAATTAAGCAATAATAATTGACGTAACATTATTTTTTATTAAAGGAGGTATTATAATGGCTGTCAATTATCGTATATCAAATGAAATCATGTTTATCCAGGGACTCGGCAACCTTTATACTAGTCCTTCTGCTGCTACTCATATGAAACAGTCAGAGGCGCAAAGGTACGTTAGCGTCCATCCCGACCATATGGTTTTTAAACATGGTAATTCAAAGAACAAAGGTTACGTTGTTTCAACAAAACAGTATTTTGTCGGCAAAGATGGAGAAATAACTTCTAGCTATAAAGGTGCGATGACATTCGCCACGGTTAACGCCGCATATGATTACATTGAAGAACATGGGGGTTCATTTCAGAATATTGACAACCCAGTTGTGATTGATAGCAACTTCAGAAGATTTAAACATCCCGAAGTGTTTAAGAAACAGCTTCAGGAAGATATTGATTCTAGTAAAAGGATTAAAATTAGTCCAGTCACAAAATGTGCTGTGGCAAAAAAATCCAATGTGTGTATCTATTGCGGCAAACCTATTGCTGATGAAGATTGGACATTGGAACACTTGATTCCGTTGAGTCGTGGCGGAACAAATCATATGGACAACTTATATCCGGCTCATAAAACATGTAACAGGATGAAAGGTAACATGTTGCCATCTGAGTTTAACTCATGCGTTACAGATATTGTCTGTAATAATATTTACAACTCTCCCAACTCGGAAGAAAGCAATATGATAATCCGCAGTCTTGTTCGTGGAACTTTGGCAAAATACAATAGCAATAACATTGTTGATGTTAAACAATGAATATATAATGATGGGAGATGATCTCTATAGGACAATATGGATGGAAAATAAGAAACTATAAAGCTGCTACTGTTTACGGCAAAAATACTGGCATCAGAGATAGGTATGACTATACTGAAGCTATGTTGCACCATTCTTTATTTACTCATTGGCTAAAAAATAATGGCATGCAAACAGATAAAAAAGATGAGTCTACTAGAGATATTATCTGCATAGACTTTCAATTTGGTTTGAGAAGTTACAAAGAAGAACTAAGTCATATTGCTTCAATGAGGAAAGAGGCTGAAGATAATCAGGAGCAGCTTGCATTAATTGATACTTTGGAAGAAAAAGTAAAATCTAAAAAGAACTTATATAAGAAACTATCAAAGGATGATATACGCCGGATTTTTTATGAACAAGGGACCCATATTACATATAATAAAGTTGATAATAAAACTGGCGAAGTAACGGAAGAAACAATCTATTATAAGATGCTTTATCGTAATCCATCTAAGGCGAAACAAGGTAGTGTCATGTTTATTAGAGATGAATTATATGATAAAGCATATAACTGGTTAACTATGGGGATTGGAAAGCTTCTCCCAGATCATGGGGCAAAGATCGTGGAAATTTCCGCCTATGCCCCATTATCAACTTCTGCGATAGAGGGAACGATTAACATTCCTGTTGAAGATGTTTTGATCCTGGAAGATAAAGATAGTTTTTTCAATACTATAGCTGACATAGTAAGGGCCGAAGATTATGAGGTAACATTAAAAAATGGCGAAAAAGAAATAAGAAAAAGGTGTACTGTTCATAGAGAAGAAACAAATGTAAAGAATACCTTATGGGACGGAATGGCATTAATTGAAACAACTGTTATGCCAGATTGGTGCAATGGTATGGCGTTGTTAAGAAATCACTTTTTTAAAGCCTGTGCGTTTAGAACTCGTATTCAACAGTTTATCAAAGATTATTGTCAAGATAATAATATAGATTATGATACTTATGAAATTACTGATATGTACGGCAATAGGCATTTGGCAAAGAACATAAAAATGATTACTACTGATAATGCAACCAAATTTAAAAAGTTTGTTGATCTTATAGGTGGTACTCTGCCGCTTGCTTATGACTATTGGTGCAATCATGTCAGAGCAGATAATTGCACATGGGGCATTGTCAAAACGGATCATCCGTCAAAATTAAATGATGTTCAACAGATGTCATATCAAATGATTAACACGCTACCTTGTACATCTGATGATATACATAAGATTGCTCAGACAAGTATTGACTATGTAAATTTATTAAAATCTAACAATCATGAATTTGAAAAATTTTTACGAAAAAATGCTACTGCTGTTAATCACTATGAAATGCTTGCAGATTTATATGCCTGGAATAATGATTTCGAAAATAGCAAAATGTGGAAAGTAGATAAATCAAAAATTATTAATGATTATGTGGCAAAACTTCGTAAAGGTAAAATTACGGTTCACGGTGATAACTTGACGGTGTGCGGAAATCCATATGCTTTATTATTATATACTGTTGGGAAATCATGGGAAGAAGATCCAACTCTTTTGCAGGATGATGGAGTTATTCAAGTATATACTCCTAGATTTTGTGATGGAGAATATTTGTGTGGTATACGTAATCCTCACAATAGTAGTAATAATCTAGGATATTTTAAAAATGTTAAACATCCTCTAATGGAGAAATATTTTGAATTTAGTAACAATATTATGGCTGTAAATTGCATTCATACAGATGTTCAGGCACGTATGAATGGTATGGACTCAAATAATCAGGGTCGGTTCTGAGGAAACTCAGTTCAAAAAATATTGGGTTAATTCCGAGAATGAATAAACTCGGAACCAAGCTTGTGAAAGTCACTGAGGTAGCAAGAAGGTCAAACGACTAACTGGTGAGTAGACAAACAATAATCCAGACACGAAATCCCAAGACTGCTATATATAGGATAGCATTCGCCTAACGTTAAACGAGGGTCATGATATAGTCTCATCCTCTTCGAAAAAGAAGAGTTCCTGGATAAAGAGCCAGGATATAAGAAAATGTTGATTCAGATTTTAATTTTGTTACTAATCAACCAGAGATGGTTAAGTCTGCGAAAATAGCATATAAAGAATATCCTACTGTTGTCAATGAGGTACCGGAAAGTGGAGTCATTTATAATAATACGATGACTGACTATGCGAAAATGGACTCTGCAATGCAAGGTGCTCAAAAAGCGATTGGTGGATCTTCTGATAGCGCCCAATTAAGTCAGAGTTATTATTGGACTAAAATTGCAAACGGTGAAATTGATAATGACTGTAAACAACTTTATGAAAACACCGTGATATTGGCAGTATGTGCCCAGCTCGCGATCGATGGGTGTAAACGCGAATATTCCGTGGATGTCAACAATGACATTCAACGCATAAGGCAACAACCATGCATGAATAGGAAAAAGGATTATCCTAAATTTATGAAATGGACCCATAAAATTGCTTATACAAAGAATGGGAAGGAACGTCCACAGTCTGAAATAAAAAAGGATAAAGATAAAGTTCAAAGAAGGATTGATGATAAATTGATATGTCCAATGAATTGGTTACAAGATGCATTAGATAAAATACAGGGTGCGGATCGTGATAACATTGTTGATACATATTCGTTTTTATCAGATAAACCACCTGGAACACCTAAAGCAACTCAGATGGGAAAAATTAGAAAGGCCGTAGAAGAATATGATAATTATGTAAAACATTTTCTTCAATTATGGCATGACGATGATGATATGGAAATATATCCTCTGCTAGAAAAGACTGAAGAAATTATTCAACGTGTTTCTCATATGAAGATCAGCAATGCAACTATTTATCGATTAATCGAAACATCTTTGGGAATAGACGGCAAAACAAATACTAAGTATTTATATAAAAGCGCAACAAAGTATACAAGAAAAATGTTGAATGTTTTATATAAGACAAATAAAGAAAAGTTCTTAAATTGCTTTAAAAACGGTTTAGCATCGTAAAATATGAAGCGCAAATTTTCTTTATATATTACCAAATTTTACACTTGTGCTAAAATCCGTTATATGAGGGAGATTTTGATGTATTATCATATATCCTCTCCACCGCTATTGCCGAGTGCGGTGTTAATAAATACGGAATCATGATTTAATATAACAATTGAACAGTCTTTGGGTGTGGTAGGGAATAAACACCTAATAAGCGCTTATGTTATAAAATTAAACATTAAGGATTAAAAGGAGAAAAATATATATGAATAGAAAAGAACTTATTGATGCGTTTGCGAATAATGCTCATATTACAAAGAAAGATGCGAAGGAACTTTATATGATTTTGGAAGATACTGTCGTAGACTCGCTTAAGGATACTGGCAAGGTGCAGCTTTTTAATGGTCTTAGTATCGAAGTAAGGGAACAGAATGCTAGAGAATGTCGTAATCCTCGCACAGGTGAGACGATGATGGTTGCTTCAAAAAATGTTCCAAAGGCAAAGTTTGGAAAGAAATTTAAGGAAGCAGTTCTTTAATTGGAAATATTATTTAGACACTAACAGCAAAAAATTATATTATATGAACAAATATAGGTTAATGCGTAGAACTGTTTCAAAGAAAGATTGAATTAACATAGTGTCTAGTTATTTATGTCGGTAGGCAAGGTAGCGACTCTTAGAGTTAAAAAGCCGAGAAGAAAATATAGCTATTATATGGAACACCGGAGGAATAACTCCATAATAAAGTTTGTGAAATCCAGAAGTAGAAGCGTGAGTTTACGTGCACTCACCCGACATTTTTTGGGATGTAGCCTAGCGGTTAGGCCCTAGTTTTGGGAACTAGATCAGGCTGGTCCGACTCCAGTCATCCCAACTAAAAAACATTATGCGTAAAGTTTTAAGGAGAGTATACCACTCTCCTATTTTTGTTGCGTAAATAAAATGAAAGAAAAGGAATCAATATATATGATAGATATTACAAAAGCAGAGGCTTTTATGATCCGTGAGGCCGGACTTGGGCATGATGTTCATATGAGTTCTAGGAGTCATGGAAAAAATGCGAAGACTTATTTTTTAACAACTAGTCCTAAAGCAGTAAAATTATTGAATCAATATAGGAAAGACCATACATATACTGTTGAGGGGAAGTGAGGATTTGTCTATATATAAAGGTTATAAGTCAATTTCTGGAAATACTAATGAGATAAATGACTATATGAATGATATGAGTCTTGATGATTGGTATTGTAATGAATATTTAATTATCAAAAACACGGATGATAATTCAGAAAAGGAAATGCGGTTTGACGGTGAAAAGTTTGTTAGTTTAAAACTTCCACCATCGAAAATTATCAAAGGTAAAAACGCATTACAGAGATGCGCATTAGATATGTTGAATAATAAAGATATTACTGTATGTGCAATTCTTGGAGTGCCTGGTGGAGGAAAAAGTTATTTAGTTACTAGGATGGCTGATTACTGCGTAAGAGAAAAAGGGTGGCAGTCCAAAATCTGCTTTGTTCGCGAGCCGTGGGGAGAAGGTAGATCCGAGGGATATCTGAAAGGTACATTTGAAGAAAAACATTCTGTTTGGTCATTACCTATAAAACAGCAATTTGAGGGTCAAGAATATGAAGTAGATAGGTTGCAAGACCAAGGTGTTATTGAATTTAATATTCCAACATATATGAAAGGGACCACCTATCCTTCCTGCATAATTTGCATCGACGAGGCTGAAGATCTGACAGAGAAACAAATTAGATTAATCGGAACTCGAATTGGTGAAGAGGGAAGAATTTTTTGGAATGGAGATATTAAACAATCATTATTAGATGTTTCGTCTAATAATCCGTTAGTTAAAATGTGTAATGAATTAAAAGGTAACAAACTATTTGCATGTATTGCGTTAGATGCTGATGTACGAAGTGAAACAAGTCAGCTTTATGCGAACATGTTTCAAAATAAGGATTAAAAGGAGAATAACAATATGAATATTATTACAACAAAAAATTCGTTTGAAAATATGGAACCTGAGATTAAGGGTAAAGTTATTAGAAAGGCACAAATTGCACGACAGCTTTTGCATAAGGGTCAGGAAATTATTGATGTTAAGGCGGACAGGTCAGATCCAGATGGAAAACGAAGTGTGTTTGTGTTTAAGGATACAGATGAATTTCAAAAAGTATTCGCGGAATTAATTGATGAAAATAAGAAATCTCGTGAACAATCTGAAACAGCTGATCTTAAAAAACAGATTGATGAATTAAACAAGAAGATTGCGGAATTAACAACGGTAAAGGAGTGATTACATATGGCTGATTTACTTGCTATTGCTGGAAATAATAATGATAGTGCTTTTGATGAATTATATAGAGAGTTTCTTCAGGATAGAACATTGTTCATGAATGATGAAATCAGTGAGAATGTAATTGAAGATTATATTATGTATATTCTTAAATGGAATAAGGAAGATAAAAACTTGCCCATTGAAAGCAGACAGCCTATTAAGCTGTTTATTAGCTCTCCTGGCGGAAATGTATTTAATGCAAACAATATGATTGACGTAATTGAAGCCAGTAAAACTCCAATCTGGGGAATTGCTCTTGACCTTGTAGCTAGTGCCGCATATCTTTGCTATCTTGCATGTCACGTTAGGTACTCGTACAAAGATAGCGCCTTTTTGCAGCACGAAGGGGATATATTAATCGAAAACTCTCGTAGTAAAGCAAAGAATAACGTTGAGTTTTTTGATTCTCAAGAAGAACGAGCTAAAGCGTTTATACTTTCTAAAACTACTATGACATCAGAGTTTTACGATAGTGTTTATGAACAAGAGATGTGGATGTATCCAGACAAAGCAAAAAGTTTTGGAATTGTTCATAAGATAATTGGTGAAGATTGTGATATGGATGAGATACTCTAATTCTCATCCTTTCTTTATATATGAAAGGATTAAAAGGATATGAATTTAAATACGTTATTGGATCTTTTATCGGAAGATCCAACTAGTTTAAATCTGATAATATCGGATGTTTTTAAGAAATATAAGGGATTAATTTATACAATTGGCAGAGAACTTTTGAGCGTTTATAAAGATTTAGTTGATAACGATGAGTGGTTTGAGGTTGATTCCAAATTATATGCGAAAAAAGTCAAATCATTGGAAGACGCAGGATTTTCCAGAGAAGAAGCTATGGCTATTACGTTATTTGAAAAAAATAATACTTTTCAACGGTCAAAGCAAAATTCTGGAGTCACTTTAAAAATGTCAAGTAAATAATAATTAAGGATTAAAAGGAGAAAATAAAAATGCAGAATTATAAGTATAATAAGGTAACAACAAAGAAGTTTAGTATTAAGGGTGAACTTTCTAATGATGGTAAGATAATCACTTATGTTAATGGAGATAAGGAAGAAATGGAGATCCCCGTATCAAAGTGCTTTGAAAAGTTTGCTGGTCAGCCTATTGAACTCAGTCTTGCACTTAAAACAGATGAAGATCTTACCGATGAATTTGAGGAGGATTGATATAGATGTCTTATATTGATCTTAGTCGTAAGCCTGGAGAAACAGAATTGAATTATGTAAAGCGTCTTGGAACTATGAAAGAAGATGGGATTATAGATAAAACATGGCACGAATTAGCAAATGTATTTAATAAGAATTGTCGTAGTGACGGTGAGGAATGGGGAGAGTCTGCTTACAGGAAAAAATACGCAAGTATTAAGGCCGTTCAGAATGAAATGATTGATAATACTGAGGATGATTTAATTGAACTCCGTAGAGAACTCGAAAAAGAAAAGGTGAAACTACGGGATGAAAGAAATCAATACAATAAGCTAATTCGTGAGGAAGCTAGGAAAGAATCTTATCTTGAATTGTTTGTACGTTCAATTGAAGAGGCTGCTAGTAATCGACCATTAGAATATGATCCGGCTAGTCATAAAGAAATAATTCGTGGTGCTACTACTCTTGTCGTACCTTTAACTGATATCCACTGCGGTATTGAGATTCATAATCGTTGGAATGATTATGATATAGATATCCTTCGACAGATGTTAAATGCTTATCTTGATAGAATTCATGATATTGCGATTAGACATGGTGCTGAAGATGTTATTGTTTTAGGTAGTGAACTGTGTAGTGGTCAAATACATAATAATTTGAGATTACAAAATAACCAGGATTTAATTGATCAGTTTTTGATAGTAACAGATTACGTTTGTGATTTTTTAATGATTTTAAGTACAATGTTTAATTCTGTTAAATTCTATGTTGCTCCAGGAAATCATGGTCGTATGAATGCGAAAAAAGAAGACAGTTTGGCACATGAGAATATCGAAAATTTCGTTGTTCCGTTCGTGAGATCCAAACTTCAAAACTACCCTAATATTCATTGCTATGATAATGAGATTGATCCTGGGATTGTTGTTGTAAACGTAGATAATCAAAAGATTGTTTTTGTACATGGTGATTTAGATAACATGGATAATGCTACAAAAAACATGACGAAGTTGTTAGGATATATTCCAGATATAATTGTTCTTGGACATAGACATTTTAATGCTATGACAACTAGTGGAAACACAAAAGTAATCCAATCTGGTTCTTTTGTTGGAACAGACGAATATGCTTTATCGAGACGATTAATTGGTAAGGCAGAACAATCTCCTTTTGTTATTTCTAAGAATTATGGGCTGGAATGTATCTATAATATTAAATTTGATTAAGGATTAAAAGGAGAAATAAATGAAAAAAATTGTTGTAGATGATATATATGAAATAATTGGTGACATTATCGATTTATATGATAATGATAGCGACAAAAAAATTGTAGTTGTTGGTTATTATGAAATAATTCAAGAAGCCATGAATACTATTATCAAAATGGTTGATGATGTTCGTTTTGTTGGTGGTCAATTAGATGAGTATGATTATGATGGCTATGATGATGCGTGGTATCTTGAATTACAAGACGGAGGAATATATACTGGCAAAATATATAACGATCTTCATGACTGCTATTTAATGATGGAGACAGATTACGCATTTGTTGAGGAGGATTTTATAGACCAGTATCTTGAAACAAATTCTTCTCACGGGGTAACAGAATTTGGATTTGATGACGTGCATGATTCAGATGATACTGCTGCTGATAGTAATGCATGTGTCTGCAAGACCGATGATGGTTATGGATTTACTTTTTGTGATCACTCCGATGGCAATCATTATAAGTTTACTTATAGAGGAACAAAGAAACTTACAGATGATATGATTCATGATTTGCTTTGTGAGTATGTCTTTGATTGAGTCTCCAGTATAGTATTATCAACACTATACTTTTTGAGAGGGCTACTGCCCTCTCTATTTTAAATTTTGTCGGGAAATTAGTACATTGGAAGTACGTGCGGCTGTTAAACGCAAAAGCTAGGATCGTTACCTAGATTTCCCGTTATTGGAGGGGAGAAAATGCCATTCTTGATTGTCAATACTAATCGTTGGATATATGACGGCGATTTTTTTTATTTATGATGATTAAAAGGAGATGAGATAATGATTAGGCTGAAACCAGCTTTGACAGAAGACGAGGTTCGTAAAACTGGCGTTGCATAGATTAGGCAAGCCTATAACAATCTCGCCAAAGATTATAATAGAATATTAGATGGTAATTTATACTTTTGTCATAAATGTAATGAATTCCATAATGTTGATGCTTTTTATAGTGATAAGAACTACTCAAGCGGATTATTTCCTATATGCAAAAAATGTTTGATTGGGATGGCTTGTGATTATGATAAGAAAACAAATCAGTATACGGATAATCGTGAAAAAACAATGGATGTGTTAAAGATGATGGATCTTCCGTACATTGATTCCATGTATCAATCTGCTCTCACTTCTTGCGGTGCAGATATATAGGATAAACATAGAAGTACTGCTTATTAGCATTATATAACGGTTATAAAATCGCTTCCAAATTGGCGTGGGAAAACTTGGAAGGATTCAGAACTTCCGGCTGATTATTTAGATAAGGATGAAGAAGAAATAAATGAAAACTCCAGAACGCTTAAACAAGCAAAAAAACGTTTTGGTGATGGATATAGTAATTCAGATTTATTATTTTTAGAATCTGAGTATCAAGACTGGATTAAACGTTATGCCTGTGAGAATAAGGCGCAAGAAATATTGTTTAAACGAATTTGTTTTAAAGAATTAGAGATTGATAAGGCTCAAAGAACCGGAAAAGATACGAAAGAATTAGATAAAACACTTTAGGATCTTATGGGCAGCATGTCTTTAAAACCAAATCAAAATAATTCAAATGCACTTACGGAAGCAAAAACGTTTGGGCAACTGATACAAAAATGGGAAAATGAGAAACCTATTCCTGAGCCTGACGAAGAATTTCGTTCAGTTAATAA
>AUXO011381374.1_pt1 | contig 12927 bp, 11 predicted proteins | sample 768731 | NCBI WGS metagenome assembly AUXO01 (sample SAMN02715735, study PRJNA202380) | gut metagenome | biome: sheep rumen | host: Ovis aries | place: New Zealand: Palmerston North
GAAATAGCTGATGATAACAGTGATGCAACTGTTTCTACAGATGATGTTACTGGTGCAACTGTATTTACATATGATATGACTGATACAATAACAAATTCATTGTTATTAACTCCACCTACAGGATTTGTTGATAAATCTGATGGAATGAAATATATATTTGAAAATAAATCAAATTTAGGAGAAAATGATAGTTGTATTGCTTCATTATCAAAAGTTAATAATGTGACTGATGCATATTCATTTGCAACAGAAATGTCTACAAAAAATAATAGTACAGATTTAAATACTATCACAGTAAATAATATAAATTGGAATTATTTTTCTGTAGTATCAGATACTGGTACTAAATACTATTATTCAACAGATTACAATGGTAAAGTGTTCTTATATGAATATACTGTACAAACTAATGCTGTTCCTGAATGTTTAACAGCTAAAGATGTAATACTAAGTACTATTGTTCCTGTAACTCCAGCACAATAAAAAGTCATGTAAATGACTTTTTTTATTTATCAAATATATGTAAATCTATCTACATTTTAAGCTTATATAATTTAAAAATATGATATTCTATATATAGTGGTGATAATATGAATGATTTTAAGACAAAAATGAATGAAAAAATTAAACAATATTCTAATAAACAGTATCTCGATGGATATATAAAAAAGGAATACATAGCCGATGATGGAGATGCTGATATTTTTTTAAAAATAGATAATAAAGATTCATTGTTTGATCCAAGAACAATTGGAGATCAAATTGATATTGTTGATGATATATATACCTTTATAGAAAATAAGACTTCTATGTTAAATAGTGATATTCAAATAAAATTGCATATAGTTGGATTAAATTTAGATTCCCATGAACAAGGAATTTTCAAACATGTGTTAAAAGAACACTATGCAATTGAATTATATAAGGTTCAAAAACAATATATAAAATATAAAAATAAAATTTTTTATTTAATTATGGTGGGTTTAATATCTTTATTAAGCTATGCCCTACTATACTTATTTACTGATTATGATTTTTTTATAGAAGTATTTGGATTTTTATTTTCTTTTGCATTATGGGAAGGGTTTGACTCAATTATATATTCTTTTAGTGATGTAAAAAATGAAAGAGAAGCTGTTACTCAAAATTTACTAATTGATGTAATTTTCGAATAAAAAAAAGTGGATTTATACTATCCACTCTTTTTTATTTTCTTTTTCTTTTTGTTTCTTCTAAATTTAAGCAATTATATGTTCCAGCAGCTAGAACTGCTCCAGTAAGAGGTGCAATTATAAATACCCATACTTGTTTTAATGCTTCTCCACCAAGAAATAACGCAGGTGCTAAACTTCTTGCTGGGTTTACTGAAGTACCTGTTAAATTGATTCCGATCAAATGAACAAAAGTTAGAGTTAAACCAATAACTAATCCAGCAACATTTGATTTGCTTTCATCACTAGTTACACCTAAAATTGTATAAACGAAAACAAATGTTAACACTATTTCAGTAAATAAAGCTCCAAATACACTAATATCATTTGCAGATAATTCTCCAAAATAATTTGCACCTAAAGAAGCTGTACCAATTGCTGTATTAGATAAGATTAAATATAGTATTCCAGTTCCTGCAATTGCTCCAAGAACTTGAGCAATAACATAGCATGCAAATTCTTTAGTAGTCATTTTTTTGTTCATAAACATTGCTAACGAAACTGCTGGGTTAACATGGCAACCTGAAATATTTCCAATTGCATATGCTTCTGCAACTATTGCTAATCCAAATGCTAAAGATGTTGCAACTAAATCTCCTCCTGATAATACTGCAATTCCTGTACCAAATAATACAAGTACTAGCGTTCCAATGAACTCTGCAATATACTTCTTCATAACGATTCTCCTTTCTATTTTTATTTTATCTTTATTATTTTTTTATGTCAATTTTATAATTAAAAATTATTGTTAATAATATTTATATCTTATAAAATATATTTACGGAGGAATATTTATGATACTAAATGTTTCAGGAAGAACAGATATTATAGCTTTTTATACACCTTGGTTTATTAATAGAATTAGGGAAGGATTTTTTGATGTAAGAAATCCTTTTAATCAAAAACTTGTAAGTAGAATAAAATTAGAAAATGTTGATGCATTTCTTTTTTGTACAAAAAATCCTCATCCTATTATTCCTTATTTAGAAAAAATCAATAAACCCATTCTATTCCATATTACATTAACAGGTTATAAAAATGATATTGAACCTAATGTACCAGATAAAAAAAAGATAATTTCAGATATCAAGACAATCTCAAAAATATTGGGAAAAGATTTTGTTGTAGTTAGATATGACCCTATTTTTATTTCTGAGAAATATAATATTGCGTATCATATTAAAGCAATTAGTAAAATATGTGAAGAACTGGATGGCTATATTTCAAAAATAATTATTTCATTTATAGATGATTATAAAAATGTAAGAAATAATTACAAAATATTAAATGTAAAAAAATTTGATGAAAAAACATATGAAGCAATCGGAACAAATTTTAGTAAAATAGCTCATGAACATAATATTAAAATTCATACTTGTTTTGAGGAAGAAAATTTAGTAAAATATGGCTTTGACAGAGATGAATGTCTATCCCATGAATTTGCTTATATAATGACTGGCAAAAAATACCCAAATTGGAATGCACGTAAACAAAAAAAATGTAGTTGTGTTCAAATGGTTGATATTGGAGTATATAATTCATGCAGTCATATGTGTAAATACTGTTATGCAAATTATGATGAGAATTCTGTAAAATTTAATATTAAAAAACATAATGTTAATTCATCACTATTAATTGGTGACATAAATGATGACGATATTATAAAAGAAAGAGTAAAATAAAATGAATACAAAAACAATTAAGGATATTTTAAAATCTAAATTTTTAAAAGATAATTCTTTTTCTCAGGATGAACTTAATGAAGTTACTTCTCTATCTATTGATCAATTTGATATTGCTGGAAATATAATTCCCGTGGATTATGATGACTTATTGTTGTTCAATAATTTGAAAACACTATCTATAAAAAATTGTATTTTAACAGATACTTTTTTTAATAATATTTCTAAAATAAATAATCTTTTTATCTACAATTGTGAATTTCAAATAATAAATGAGTCTTTTTTTTCATTACATTTTCTAAATTCGCTTTTAATATCTGGTAAAAATTTTCAAATTAAAAATATCGATAATATTACTTTAAATAAGTTAACACTAGAGTATGTAAATATAGAAGAATATTTTACTGTTAATTTAGACACTTTGGATGTTAAAAAATGTAAAGTCAAAAATTGGGATTTTCTTAACAATAATATCAATACTATAGTAATTTCATATGATCAATATTATGATAATATCAATTTATTTAATAACTCAAATTTACATATTATTATTATGGAAAAAAATAATCAATTTATTCACAAAGAGGTGAATATAAATGGCTAAATTTATTAAGTTTTCTGATAAAAGTTTAACATATTTTCAAAATAAAATATTGTATAAAGTTGAAGGTACTATTACAATCGATGATATTGAAAAGATATCAAAGCTTCCAAAAAATACTGTTTTACTATTAAGAAATACACGTGGGCAATCATCAAAAATAATAAAACTAATACCTGATTATATAACTATTAGTGTAATTGGTGGACTTGATTACATAAATAAAAGAAAATACAAGGATGAAGAATACATAAAAAGAACTCTTTTTAAATCCGATGAGTTAAGTCTAATTATTGAATTTTTCGAAAAAATTGAGCAAGGGATTAGACATGGATGGACTCCTATGCAAAAGTGTATGTATGTTTATGAATCTATAGTTAATTACTTTGAATTTGCTGAGGACACATTTGTCGAATTTGTTAATGGATTTGATGTTACTCGAAGCCTTAAGGGTATATTATATGGAAGAATGGTATGTGCAGGATTTGCTTTACTCTTTAAGGAAATGATGGATAGAATCGGTATTCCTTGCTTATATCAAAATATGACACATAGACATAGCTGGAATGTTGTTGAGTTAGATAATAAGGTATATGGATTAGATATTACATGGGATTGTACTAATAAAAATGAGCAAGGAAAATGTGATTTTTTATATTTTGGTACAATTGGTAATTTATATGATGATCCATCACATAATGTATCGAATGAAGATGAAGAAAAAGAATATCATTTAAGCGTTTTTACTGCAGAGCAGATTAATTCAAATATTAAAATAATACACTTTTTCAGTAATGCATCATCTTTTTATATGCATGATATAGTATTGGAAAATGGTGAAAAGATTTCTTATAGATACTTATATAATAGCAAAAAATATTCTGCAATTATTGTTTACTTTCAAAATAGTATATTTCCTATATACATTAAAAAACCATTAGATGAAATAACTAATTCAGATATTATTGTAGCAATGATTAAAGATGGGCATTTTTTAGACAATGAATCTAAATCTTTAAATAAAAATATAAAAAAATATGTAAGAGTTGATAATTCTGAATTTCTTATTTGTAAAATAAGAGATTTAGATAATGGCATTAAAGAATTTTATTATATTGATGTTGAAGAAGATAAAGATGGAAATAATATTTTAAACTTATATGTTATACTTTCCGAATTAGATTTAGAATCAGAATTTGATATTAATAAGAATTTTATTATTTCAAATGAATTACTTTCTAGAGAAAGAGTAATTGAAAAAAATACTTATTTTAAAGGATATGTTGGATATATAAAAAATGGAACAATACATATCAAGGAAAAAATTGAAAAAATTCTAGGAATAATTAGATAAAAAAGTAATCGCTGATTACTTTTTTTATGTTATAATTTAATTATAATGGAAGGGTGTTGTTTTATGAGTGATAGTAGTAATGAAAAGGTAATTCAAGATATTAACAATCTTGTTGAGAGAGCAAAAATTGCTAGGGATGAGTATTGTAAATTAAATCAAGAGCAAGTTGATAAAATTGTTAAGGCTATGGCTATGGCTGTACTAGAAAATCATATGATGCTATCAAAAATTGCAGTTGATGAAACTAAAAGAGGTATTTATGAAGATAAAATAACAAAAAATATTTTTGCTTCTGAATATATATACCATAGTATTAAGCATCAAAAAACTGTTGGAGTTATTGAAGATAATGAAGATGAAGGTTATTTGCAAATTGCCGAACCAATTGGAATAATTGCAGGTGTTACCCCTGTAACTAACCCTACTTCAACAACTTGCTTTAAATCATTGATTGCTGCTAAAACTAGAAATGTTATTATATTTGGATTTCATCCATCTGCTCAAAAGTGTAGTGTTGCAACTGCCAAAATTTTGTTAGATGCCGCTGTAAAAGCTGGAGCACCAAAAGATTGTATACTTTGGATTGAAGAACCATCTATTCAAGCTACCCAAGCACTTATGCATCACCCAGATGTAAATCTTATTTTAGCAACTGGTGGAAAGGGAATGGTTGAAAGCGCTTATTCTTCTGGAAAACCTGCCTTAGGTGTTGGTCCTGGAAATGTACCTTGCTATATTCATAAGAGTGCTAAGTTAGAAACAAGTGTAAATGATCTAGTAATGTCTAAATCATTTGATAATGGAATGATTTGTGCTAGTGAACAAGCAGTTATTGTTGATAAAGAAATAATGAGTGATTTTGAATTATTAATGATTAAAGCAGGATGCTATTTTGTAAATGATTATGAAAAAAATTTATTAATGAATTATATGTTTGAAAAAGAGAATGAAGGGTATTCATTAAACTCAAATGTTGTTGGAAAATATCCTTATGATATTGCATGTGCTGCTGGTTTTGAAATTCCATTTGATACAAAAGTAATTGTAGTAAGAGAAAATGGTTATGGTAATAATTATCCTTTTTCAAAGGAAAAATTGAGTCCAATATTAACATATTATGTTGTTGATAACTATTTAGATGGAATTAATTTAAGTGAAAAATTATTGGAATTTGGTGGACTTGGGCATTCAGCTGTAATACACGCAGAAGATCAAGATGTTATAAATTATTTTTCAACAGTTGTTAAAGCTGGTAGAATAATTGTTAATTCACCTTCAACACATGGAGCAATTGGTGATATCTACAATACAAATGTTCCATCACTTACTTTAGGTTGTGGAACTTTTGGTGGAAATAGTACAACAGATAATGTTTCTAGTGTCAACTTAATAAACTTAAAAAGAGTTGCAAAAAGACAAGTTAATATGCAATGGTTTAAGGTCCCACCTAAAATATATTTTGAACCGGGCTCAGTTAAATATCTTTCTAAAATGCAAGGTATTACAAAAGCTTTTATTGTAACAGATCCTTCAATGGTTAAGTTTGGATATGTTGATAAAGTAATTTATCAACTTCAAAAAAGGGAAAATCATGTTCATTATGAAATTTTTAGTGATGTAGAACCGGATCCATCGTTCGATACAATTGAACGTGGTGTTAATGCAATGGGACAATTTGATCCTGATGTAATAATTGCATTAGGAGGAGGAAGTGCTATAGATGCTGCTAAAGGTATGTGGTTATTTTACGAACATCCTGATGTTGATAAAGAAGGTTTAAAAATTAAATTTTTAGATATAAGAAAACGAACATATAAATTTCCAAAACTTGGATTAAAGGCAAAATTTGTAGCCATACCTACTACTTCTGGAACAGGTAGTGAAGTAACATCATTTGCTGTTATTACTGATAAAAATAATAATGTTAAGTATCCATTTGCTGATTATGAGCTTACTCCTGATGTTGCTATTGTAGATCCTAATTTTGTAATGACTTTACCTAAGGTATTGACTGCAGATACAGGTATGGATGTATTAACACATGCTATTGAGGCATATGTTTCAAATATGGCAAGTGATTATACTGATGGTCTTGCTGAAAAAGCAGGCGAATTAATCAAAGATTATTTAATTGAAGCTTATGAACATGGAGATAATCGTGTTGCACGTGAGAAAGTTCACAATGCAAGTACGATAGCTGGAATGGCCTTTACTAATGCTTTTTTGGGAATTAATCATTCCCTAGCTCATAAATTGGGCGGTGAATTCCATATTGCACATGGTAGATGTAATGCTATTCTTTTGCCTTATGTTATAAGATATAATGCAACTCAACCTACAAAATTTGTTTCTTTCCCTAAATATGAACACTTTATTGCTGATAAAAAATATGCAGCTTTTGCAAAAAAGATTGGTTTAGAAGTTTATGGTGTTGAAGATGGTGTTGATAAATTAATTAACTTTATTTATTATATGCTAGAAAAATTAAATATACCTAAATCTTTTAAAGAATATGGTATTGATGAAGAATTATATATGAGCAAATTAGATGATTTAGCTAATAAAGCATTTGAAGATCAATGCACTCCAGCAAATCCTAGATTACCTTTGGTTAATGAATTAAAGAAAATAATGATTGATGCTTATTATGGGGTAAATTTATAAAAAAAGCTATTTAGCTTTTTTTATTTGTGATATACTATTATTATGATTGAAGAATAGGAAGTGATTTAATTGAATAATGTAAGTGAAAATGTATCTTCGTCTAAAGATCAAAAAATAAATGAAATTAGAAGAAACCAAATTACTCTTTTAGTTAAAGCATTATATAGAAAATTCGATATTTTACATAATAGAAGTGAAAAAGAGCTTATAGAAAAAGCTTTAACAAAATATTTGAACTCAGCTTTATCTATAGATGAAATAAGTGATGATATGTTAGATATTATTGCAAATATGGAAAATAAAAAAATTTCACAACCAAGTAATAATGTTGTAACTTCTGGAAATACTCAAAATGAACATAAATTTGAAATACAAAAAACTGAAGAACCAAGTGTTAACGAAACTGAAAATTTGGAATCTATGTTTAAAGATTTAGAAACATCTTCTAAAAATGAAGAGGAAAGTCATTCTAAAAATGAAGAAAAACCTAAACAGTTTGTTATGAATAATAATAGTTCTAAAACTAGTTTTGCAAAAAGTAATGATGGATTTACTAATCTACTTCTTGTAGTATTTATTATTTTAGTTATTGTTGTATTATTCTTACTAGGATTTCTTTTATTAAAAATATTTTAAAAAATAGCTTGGCTATTTTTTTCTTTATGATAGAATATTTTTTGAGGTAATATTATGGAATTATTGAAAAATTGTATGTTATGTCCAAGAAAATGTGGAGTAAATAGGTATTCTGAAACTGGTTTTTGTGGAGCTAATAATAGAGTTAAATTGGCATATTATAGTTTGCATAAATGGGAAGAACCTGTAATATCTGGTACAAATGGAAGTGGAACAATTTTTTTCTCAAATTGTAATCTTAGATGTTTATATTGTCAAAATAAAAAAATTAGTATTGATGGATATGGAAAAGAAATTAGTAATAAAAGACTTCAAGAAATAATGTTAGAGTTACAAGAAAAAGGTGCACATAATATAAATCTTGTTACACCAACAATGTATGTTCCACAAATTGCAAAGGTATTACATAAAATCAAAGGAAATGAATTAAAAATTCCCGTTGTATATAATACAAGTAGTTATGAAAATGTTGGAACAATTATAACAATGAATAAGTTAGCAGATATTTATCTTGCAGACTTAAAATATTATGATGATGAACTTGCTTTGAAATACTCAGGATGTTCAAATTATTTTGAGGTTGCTACTATGGCAATAGATGAAATGTTCCGACAAGTTGGAAAATGTGAATTAGATGATAATGGGTTATTAAAAAAAGGATTAGTTGTTAGAGTATTAATTTTACCAGACCATAAAATGGATGCAATGAAAATTATTGAATATTTATATAAAACTTATAAAGATGATATTTATATAAGTATTATGAATCAATTCACCCCTGTTAATAAATGTAAGTATGAAAATTTAAATAGAAAAGTAACAGAGGAAGAATATGAAGATGTTATAAGTTATGCTCTTACAATTGGAATAAATAATGCTTTTATTCAAGAAGGTGAAGCTGCTGATGAAAGTTTTATTCCAAATTTTGATAAAAATATTGTTTAATTTGTGATGAAATGATGAAAATTTAATTTTTATTTATTATTTATTTTATTTTATTATATATTTTATGTTATTATTATTTTAGGAGGTTAAAGAATGAAAAAATTAAAATATTTAGTTATCTTACTAGCTCTAACATTAATTATTCCATTTACTGTTTATGCCGAAGATGAAGAAACTTATAATGAAGAAGAAGTTGTTGAAGAAGCTAGTGAAGAAACACCAGAAGAAACTACAGAAAATAATGAGCAAGAAGAATCTAAAGAAGTAAAGATTTATTTCTTTAGAGGTGAAGGTTGTCCTCACTGCGAAGAAGCTGAAGAATGGTTTAAAAGTATTGAAGAAGAATATGGTTCATTATTTGAAGTTGTAGATTATGAAACTTGGTACAATGAAGATAACGCTAAATTAATGCAAGATGTTGCAGAAGTAAGAGGTGAAACTGCTGAGGGAGTTCCTTATATTATAATTGGTGATAAATCTTGGAATGGTTTTGCTGAAAGTTATGAAGAGGATATTATTAATCAAATCAAAACACTTTTTGAACAAAATGTTTCAGAAAGATATGATGTTATGAAATATCTTGATATAATTGGTAATGGTAAAAAAACTGATGAAGAAAAAGAATCTAACGATGCTTTAGCATTAATTTTGATAATTCTTATCACTGGCGGAGTTGGATTTGGAATCTATCAAGCTAGAAAGAAAACTAACTAAAAAAGATTGAATTTTCAATCTTTTTTTATTTTATTTTTAATATTTGTCCTACAGATAATAAATTTGAATCCAAGTTATTCAATTCTTTTAGTTTATCAACACTAATATCTTTTAATTTTGAAATTGACCATAGTGTATCACCTTTTTTTACAATATATGTATCTTCTTGAATTTCATTATTTATTTTCGGAACTAATATTTTTTGATTAATTTTTATTACTAAATCATCCAAATTATTTATTTCTATTAATTTATTAACAGGTATATTAAATTTTTGTGCTATTTTCCATAGGCTATCACCTTTTTCCACAATATATGTTGAAAAATCATTTTCTATATTTTCCACAGGAATAATTATTTTTTGACTAATATATAGTTCATTATTTTCTAAATTGTTGATTTCTTTTAAGTTTTCCACAGAAATGTTATATTTTCTACCTATCGAATATAATGTATCACCTTTTTCCACAGTATATATTTCATAGTTATCATTATTAGGACTATTTTTTTCTATTAATTTAAGAGTTTGTCCAATATACAAATTGTTAGAATTTAAGTTATTAATCTCTTTTAATTTATCAACAGATATATTAAATTTTTTACTTATCGAATATAAAGTATCATTTTTTTTAACAATATATTCTTCATCTGAATTTGGATTATTAGGTTCAAAATATTTACTTCCTGTATATTCAGCAATTGATTTTACAACTGCTTCTGCATATCTTTCTATTTCATTATTTAATTTAATGGCATCCTTTTTATTATCAATAAATCCGTATTCTATTAGTATTGGCTCTGTATTACCTGTCTCTCTTAAGATATAATAATAATCTTTATTTGGATTTTCAGGTAACCTACGTTGATATACTTTTCTTTTGATTTGACCTTCTTTTTCTATGTTATTTAATATCAACTCTGAAAGTGTTGAATTATTTTTTAATGCATATACTATTTCTGCCCCTTCTGCACCTCCTGCATTTATATGATTTGAAATTAATATTGTATTTGGACTATTATTATATAGGCTTAATACTTTTTTTATCCTTTCATCTTTTGGTAGATATATATCCTCTTCTCTAGTCATTTTTGCAGGAATTCCAAGTTCTGTTAATCTATTATAAATATATTTTGCAGCTCTTAAAGTAAGGTCTTTTTCTTCTAAATTATTCCCAACTGCTCCACTATCAATTCCACCATGACCTGCATCAACAATTATTCCTACTAAATTATTATTCATTATAATCACCTATATTATTTTATGAATAACTTTTTTTATAGTTACAAAAATAGCAATACTATTTAAGTATTGCTATTTTTTTCTTTTTCAAATTGTTTTTAAAATTTATTAGACTTTCTATACCAATAGATGCAAATATAAGTATATCTATTTGAGGATTGTAATAATATCTTGCATTTACCTCAATAAATAAATATGCAATGAAATATAGTATAAAATTAATTATTATAAATAATTCCCAATCACTTCTTTTTCTTTTCTTTAACATTCCTAAGAATGCAAAGAAAATTACGAATATATTAATTGTTTTTATATAATTTAAAATAATTGTTAATATATAACTTGAAAATTGTTTAGTATTATTAACTTGAAATGTTTGATCAAGGTCATTATATAAAAACTGTACTTTAATTTTTCTATAGAATAATCCTGGAAGTGTTTTAAAATCAGTTAATCTTTCTTTAATTACTTTTCTTTCTAATTCTTTACTGTATATATAATTCGTTTCATCATCATAATTAAATTTTCCACTATGCTCATAATTTAATCCACATACCAGTTTCCACTCTGGATTAGCATTAGTAAAACCAATTTCATTGATGTTTAACTTTACCATTAATGTATTTGCAATGGCAATAACGGAAAAATAAACAATAAGTATTGGTAATGTTTTCTTTGCAAAAGTTATGATTTTCTTTGATGTAAAGAACTGATAAGCAAAAATTGTTGCTATATATATAATTCCTTCTGATCTTTCTAGATTACCAAGTGCTAATAAAAGACCTGCTAATAATAACCATTTAATTTTATCTTCTTTATTTAGAATAATATATACTCCTAATAGTATCAACATTAATGATAATTGTTGATTTCCAAATATTGTATTTAAATATATTGGATATAATGATATTGTGTATATTAAACTAACTATACGTGCTGATTTTTCACTTGATACTTTTTTTGATATTTTATAAAGTAAATATGTAATTACAGTTGAGTATATACAATTTAATACTTTTAAAGTAAATGAATATTTAAATACTTTTAATATAAGTGCTTGATATAATACATTAAATATTTGATATCCAAATGCTCCAAAATACGAATCTTTAGTGAATGCAAAGTTTCCTTTTAAAACATCTTTAGAAGCATTAAACATTAGCCAGTAATCTCCTCTTAATGGTATTTTTAAAACCATTACTGCTGCTAATTTACTCAAAAAAGCAAATACAATCAAAAATATAGTGAAATTTTTAATTTCAATTTTCTCAACAAAAAGATAAATAATTATAATTGAAGCTATTGATAATAAAATTCCATTTTCAAATGTAGATGTAAATATAAGTGAACTTATAAATATAAGAAGTACGAACAGCATTATTTTAATAACAATTTCTTTGAATTTTTCCATATTATTACTCCTAACTTTATCCAAAGTATAGCATATAAAAAATAAAATAACAATTCATAATAAAATGTCTTTTTTTTAATTATTGTGTTATAATGTATTTATATATAATAGATAGGAGTGAAATAATGAAAAATAGTCAAAAATTAGTTTTTTTATCAATTTTTATTTTTGCAGTTGGAATATTTAGTTTTTTTATAAGCAATTCAATTGGAATATCGTATGCAGTTGATAACTATACATTTCCAACTACAACATTTACAACAAATAAGCCACTAACAAATGCAACTACAAAAAATTATGTAAAATCTGCTTTAGGTAGTTCATTACCTGAAAGTGCTGCTAAGGATTTTGAAGTTGTTGAAAACTTTAGAACAAAAGATGGTACTTATCCACTATACTCATTAATGAAAAATCTTGAGTTACCAAATAAGGATAGAGAGAAGTTTTTTATAAATGAAAATAATACAAA
>AUXO018189862.1_pt1 | contig 12921 bp, 13 predicted proteins | sample 768731 | NCBI WGS metagenome assembly AUXO01 (sample SAMN02715735, study PRJNA202380) | gut metagenome | biome: sheep rumen | host: Ovis aries | place: New Zealand: Palmerston North
ATCTGACGACCAATGTACTGCCAGAGAAGACGAGGCATAGCTTTTGCGATACGAAGTGCAAGACGAGAGTTACATTCCTCACTCATGATATCATTTGAAGAGTACTTACAAGTATTTTCATTCCAGTTCCAAGTCTGATCCTGGATGTTCCACTTAACGGTATTAACCTTCTTCGATAGCAAGAGCTGACGAGTCTTCTTATTAAATTCGGTTACGGGTCTCTGATAAGCAGCTATAGCCGAACTTCCAAGAGTAGCACGGAATTCTTCATTGTTTCTGCGGTTTCTTGATACAGTCTCCCAATACAAGACGGAAGGACTAGCATAGAATTTCCAACCAAGAGTGTTAGTGTCAATATCCCATGGCGCGGATAGCATGACTCTGTAGGAATCCTGTGAAAGCTTGGATGCATCAGCTCCAATAGTCATGTAGTTAGTACTGTTGACTGTAGAAGCATTGTAGAAGTATTGGTTATTAATTGCATAATTAGCCATATAACTCTGGAACGAGGGCTCAGTATTACCCAAGTCACACAAACCTTCTGTAATATAGACTTCATCAATAGCAATCTGATCCAAGGCCTTCTTTAGATCGGAATCGGAAACTTGAAGAATCTTATACTGTGTAGGATCAATAGTCAGGTTAGCATAAAGCTGATCTTCACCATTCTTTACGCACTTATAGAACTTAGTGGCAGTCTGTTCGGTACCAATTCCATAAATAACACCTTCAACCATACCATCAATCTCCCAGAGGCCATCGACAGTAGCAACATAACCCGTCACAGTGTCATCATCTTCCTTCTCATACTCAACCCAAGTAAGATCATCCGACTCATAACCGTAGTAATTTAGGCCGAGATCGTGAAGATTATCAGGAAGTTCAAGCTGAATCATAGAAATCAGGGAATTAATCTCTGAAACTTCCATGTCACCACGTCCTATGATATTGCCAACGTTGAAGAAGCTAACCTCACTATTTACTGAAGGATCCTGAACTGCAATCTCAAAGAAATCTCGTTCCAAATTAGCTGCTGAGGGCTCCTGAGTTCCATTCTTTGTGTAAGTATCAAGAACGCTAGTCAAGACAGTATATGGAGATTGACCTGCAGCAGTAAGTTCGCTCTTCTGGTTATCAGACAGAGTCTTATTAATTACTGCGTCATGATTAAATCTACGAATTCTCACCTTAAGATCAGACGAGGAGTTGAACTGATTAGTGGCATAGTAAGGAACTTCTTCAAAACCAGACCAACCAGCTCCATTAAGGTCAATAATCATTTGAGTGTCAGCCGTAGTTTCCCAATTCGGAAGACAAGGAAGAATATACTGATAGCCCGTAGTAGGATATCTTGGATCAGCAGTATCAATAATATTGGAACCAAGATAAACCTCGTCAAACATTACGGCCATGACTCTCTGACGATCCTCTAGAGAAGAATCTGCATCGATGAGAATTTCGTTTGTGCACTTAACGTCAGTATAATATTTATAAGCTGGGGAGAAGAACTTCGAGGTCTCGTTCAGCTGATCTACCAAATCGGGAAGGTTATTGATGAAATAATCATACTGTGCACCATCATCTGTAGTACGATTACCAAGAACACCAGTACCATTAATAGCAATACCCCAACCATCTTGATCATGGTCGGCATTATCTGCGTCAATGTCAAGAACAAATTTGAACACCTTCTCGCTTCCGGCCATCTTCTTCAGGAGCAAACCATCACGAAGAATATAGTCGTTTAGGTCACCCTTTACAAGAGGCTTTGAAAAGTAGATGTTGTTAGCTTTAGATGCGCGGCAGACCAACATAGTATTAGAACCTGCCAAGCGATAAGCATTAGCCCACATAGTAGAGGGAATCTCCTTATCTGCACCCTCATAAAGACCCTGAAGAGACTTAATATACTCCTGGGTGATATCTTTAGATGCATAAGTAGCAAGGAATTCTTTCTGTCCGTTAATGAGAGTCGGAACACTGGGACCCGCATCAGAGATAAGAACAACACCGATAATCAGATCCTCACCCACTGTAGGATTGAGGGGAGCTGACTTTACAATCTCATGAACCTTTATGTAGGGTTCATTAGTTTGAATCCATTGTGCCATTTTTCAATATTTTTTTAAATTATTATCCAACTTCAACTAGATAAACCGGGTATTTATTTCTTATAAAATACTCTGCGATTCCTGTTACAAGTCCGAGGTTTGCTGAAGAATCTGCAACCGTTGAAACTGAAATATCGTTATATTTGTCGGACAGCTTTGTATTTACTGTCGCTGTATTTGGAATATTTTTTGCCATGTTAGCCGCCACTGTCTTAAGTTTAGTATCGGCGACTGTATTAACAAGAAGCTGTAGATTTCCTGAACATTTCGAAATCACAATACAAACTTTCATTTTAAGATCGTTTGCAACCTTCGGATCTCTAGTGTAATCGGTCCCTTCTTTGAAACCATCCTTCTTAAGATTTTCGATTACACCTTTCATCAATCTTGTATCCACAGTAGTAGCTCTATTTACTTTCGTAGATATATCTTTAGTTAACCCAACAAGAAGACCAAGACCCGCACCAATGATGGTTCCTCCTCCAATAATCGATAACTCTGTTTTCCAACTCTTATCATCATCTTTTTTTCGGAAGAGAGGAAGCTTTGTGGCTAAAGTTCCAACTGTTGCACCAATCACGGCTCCTTTTCTAGCATCAGAAATAATTCCAAATTGTTTTTGCCTAAATTTAATCATATTTTTTCTTGAATACTACATATTTAGGCTTAGGATCACCTTTCTTCACTGTATCATCTAATTTTTTGATAGAGTTACTAAGTTTATCCATAGCTTCAATTTGTTTTTCTTGATATGCACGATCATTTTTGTGTCTACTCATATTAGTTGCAAGATTAGCCGAAGATACACCAAGAGCACTCAAAGAAACAATTCCTCCTGGGGTTTTTATAAACTTTACAACTTCTTTAGATTTACTGAATTTTTTTAATCTAAATTTAATAAGAGTATCCATCTCGTTGTGTCATATTAGATTTCCAATCCTTCTTTTCTCGTCTCACTGCCTGTCTTTGTGCATATGCGAGACGTTTATTATAGAAGTTATTATCTTGTGCTTGCTCGTCTCTCTTCTTAAGGGCCTTTCCTCCCATATAAAGAGCACCAGCAACGGCACCTAATTTACCAAGACTAGCCGCCCTAGATCCTGCTGTTGCCAATCTAGCTCCCTTTTTCGTAAAGCCTCCGAGACCTCCAGCAGCAGCACCAGCAATACCACCAACAGCAGCACCACCTAAAGCTCCACTCACCGTACTTCCATATCCGGGAGCTGTTTTCTTCTGTTCAGCAAGAATATCAGAGTCTTTCATTCTCTTTAGGCTATCTGTGTCATCGTACTTGGTAAATGATTTTCTTTTAAGTATAAATTTAGCCATCTTAATCTATTTTTTTATTTTGCTGCTCTTCATATTCATAGGCCTCTTTGTCGAACGCTTTAAATGGTTTTCCTGCAGCACTCATCAACGGGAGGCCTACAGCGATACTTCCGCCACCAGCTATTAGGTTTGCAGCAGTTTTATGATTCTGCATGTATTTTCCTAAACGTCTTGAAATCTCGGAGTTTTTAGATCCAGCAAGAGCATTAGCAGTGTTTTGAACTGCTTGGGTGCCACCTTTTCCATAAAATCCAACAAAAGAGGCAGCTTTATTTACTCCGCTGGAAACTCGCGCGGGGGCAGTAACTTGTTTAAATTTTTCAGCTTCAATTTTCCCCAAATCGGTTGCCCCTTTCTTAGCCATTCCTTGAGCATAAGTCTGAGATCCTTTTACAGCTAAACTATTTCCCGCGCCTTTCATACCAGCGGATCTTAAGATGCTGCCTGTATTTGCCATCAGGTTTCCAGTAAGTCTTTGAGCCTTTCCCCCTAACATTCCACGTTTAGCAAGCATAAAAGTACCGGCAGTTCCTAATAGTCCTGCTCCAAGTTTAGCCAGCTTATTTCCTTTCTTATCGTTTTCAGAATATGCCCTTTCAGTCTGTTCAGCTTGGTCTTTAATCTGTTGACGTTGACCCATATAACCAAGAAGGGGCATCCCAATAAAGCCAACATTAAGTCCAGTCCCGAGTTTATCTATCTTTCCACCTTTTCTTTGAATGGGATTAATAGCTCTTCCGACTTTTTCCATTCCACCCTGTATAGCCTGACTCCCTGTCTTACCGCCGAGAGCCTGTATAGGAGTGTTACCGAGTTTTCCTTTCTTAGCCAGAAGATATGCAGATCCGAGTCCAGCACCAGTTAAGGCAGCTTTCTTCAGGAATCCAACATTTTTATTGTCGTTTCCTTCATCATGGTCTTTCAGGGACGTTGTTAACCTATTTCCAGCATAACCCATAGCACCAAAGGTTAGTCCAATTTTACCACCTTTCCTTATATTCCCTTTCTGAGTTTTCCACATATCCTTAGCAAAACCAGTAATATTAGGGGGAATGGTAGCAAATAGTTTCACTCGACTCATCTGTTTTTGCTGAATGACTCTTTGTGCTAATTCTGGATTTTCTTTTGCCTCCTTAGCTATCTTATTTAGAGCCTTTGTTTGACGATCTAGAGCAGCTTGAGTTTCTTCCGCTTGCTTTTCTGCCTCCTCCGCTTGTTTTGCTGATTCTTTCATTTGTATTCCTCCCTGAACCAAAGAACCTCCCATAAGCAGTGGCATCCAAGCTATGAAGTTTTTTTGCCTAAATCTAATCATAACTGTTAATCTGCTTTTATACTTTCACCAATCGACTTAAGACCTTTACCTGCGGCTCTTGTAGCTACAGATCCTAGAGCAGCACCCGCCAACCAACCAAGAGGGCCTCCGCCTAGACCTAATAGACCTTGGATGGCCCCTGCGGAAGCAAGACCACCAGCAATTCCACCGATCTTAGAGTCTGCAACATTACCTGCGGTTTCGGCTACTCCACCAATAATATTCTGAGCAGCTTCCCCTACGCCAAAGGTCTTTCTTTTTATAGTGAGTTTTTTTCCTTTCCTCACATAATCAGCCTCTATACAATTGCTAAAGGCTTTTCTTTCTATTCTAAATCTTGCCATTTCCCAAGTCTTCCATTATTTAATTCCTTATTCAAGTTCCTCATTTCTTTTCCTAGGGTTCCAGGTTTTGCCAATTCTCGGTGTGATGTTTCCATTCTTCCAAGACGGTCAAGGTCAGTGTCGTATTTTCTTCCCTTTATAAAACCAGGAGCATTAGTATCCAAGATATGAGTTCCAGAATATGATTTTCTTCTTAGTATAATCATGTTAGACTAATAAGAATATGTTGTAATTAATACCGAAGGGGAGTATATTGAGAGCTTGAATAGCATCACGAATGGTCTTAAATTCAAGGACAAGTGATCTTTCCTTTTTATCATACTTAACAGCCTCTCCTAGTAGTTCCCTGACTTCATAGGTTAGATCAATACTAGGACTTACATTAGCTGAAATTGTAGGAGGAACACCACCGCCACCTTTACCTTTTCCAAATTCTTTCTGTCTGAAGGCTACCAATGACATGTTTTTCTGCTGATTGTTTTGCTGAGGTTTAGTCCCAGGAGCAAAACTACCAACATTAATATTTAAGGTAGCGTTTCCAAGTCTCTTATCATATACTCTTTCTGGCAGTCTGACTTCATCTGGGAGCTTTGCTTTTGCTCCAATCTTAAGATAAAGTCTGTATCTATCTCTATGTGCGAAAGACGTAGAGATAACAAATCTCTCAATCACTACATTATTACCTCTAAGAACAGGTATTAGAGAGTCTCGATCTATAACTTTCCACTTATTACGATCTCCGTTTTTAAGTAGTTCGACATAAAGAGACCTCATTGCATCGTACTCAGAGAATGTTTTTTGTCTGAATTGTATCATATCTCTTATTTCTTTTTATCAACTACCACTGAGAGATTATATTTTTCTCGAATCACATCAATAATCGCAAGAACAATTCCCTTATGATCACATTCCGCAGTCACAATTCGATTTTCTCTATCAATATCGGTGATTCTCATTCTAAAAATTTCTCTGAGTAATTTTTGTGTATAGTTATAGAGTTCCTTATCTTGGACTTGTATCTGATAGTAGCCGTATTCATTTTTTACGAAGGACACAAGTACCATAGCCTTAGAATTTATTCGAGAAACTCTATCTGCCTCATCCGGAGTAATAATATTAAATGATTTTCCCTCAGTTTTATTCAAGTATTCTATCGCTTCAGGCATTAGATCTTGCACGAGGGATTGTTTTTTCCTGAATGATATCATTTTCTTTTTCTAACGTTAGGTTTATCTCCTTCAAAAACTTATATCTTGTGTCAAAAATTTCATAGAAGTAGAGTTCACATGAAAACTGACATTGGAAAGAGAAGTTAGAATTATCGTCCAACTGATACAAGTGATTAAAGTCTTCCGTCAGTTGTCCCCATTTTACAGCAGCCGTTATTCTTTCCCCATATCTATCTCCCGTCTTAAATTCTGTAAAGTTGGTGAGGAGATCTACGTTATGATATTTATTTTTAAAGTCAAAAAACAATACCATATCTGTAGCCCTTAGTGTAAACATTATGGGGAGTTTGTATGAAATAACTCTTGATTCTGGCTCGTTTATTCCTGGGTGTAGAATTCGCGTCGGGGTTTGATTGATTTGATAGAGAACGTGCGATGTCTTTCTCAATGTCATCTCCTTATTATATCTCACCAATTCAAGACCATAACCATCCAAAATTCTTCTTATCTCAGCTAGAAATTGATCTTGGTAATCAATCGCACGTATAACATAATCATCATATCTCCGACGCAATTGAAACACCTCTATATTTGTCGAGCCAAGTACCAGAGTTTTATCTTTGATGGGGATGAAAGGAAAATTAGTAATCTCATAACACTTAGGTTTTGGTCCTACTGGTCTAAGATATAATAGTCCTCCAGAATAGAAAAGGAAATTTATAAACTTTTCATTCGTTCTATCCTCTTCTGAAACTATAATGGTCGTTCCCTCATACCACTGAACAACTCTTGACTCTGAATCTGCTACTATAACGATGCGAACGGTGTGAGTATCTGATGTCATTTTCCTTAACACCAGACCATTTAAGGAGACAGTAACCTCACTAAAACGAATAGGTCCTAGAGTAGGTTCCATCTTCATCTCTCTCCCAATCTTAGGAATACCAAGGAAATCTGATAAAGACCAAGAAGTAGAACCATCAACGTATGTCAAGGTAAGTACGCCATCCATCTCTACTAAAGAATTTGTACAGCCTTTAACCACATTATAAAACCTACTACCACGTAAAGAAGTTAAGAGAAGACCTTTATAGATTACCTCGTTTTTACACATATTATTTTGTTGTTAGATCTTTGAAAGCTTTAAATTGCTTATTCCCATTGTTAGCCGCATTAGAAATATTACTTCTAACGTTAACCATGTCTCGAGCACCAAGATTATTTTCTTTTCCTATAGCTTTGGTAAATCCCGTTTTTCCAGAGTTTATCATTTTCTGATTTCCAAGGAGTTGACCACCACTTGCCCACATCTTGTTAGCAGATTTCTGAAGACCAGTTCCAAGCATTCCACGTTTAGCACCAGCAAAAAGAGCAGCACCAGTAGTAGCAGCCCCTAAAGCACCTAAAGCTAAATTCTTCCTTTTATCCTCAGAAAAAGTTTTTCGTCTTAAAATAGTCATGTCCGTAATTTTAATCAAATTCCATTTTCTTGGCGGCATTCTCACCACCACTAAGCAGTTCTTCACCACCGCCAACTTTATAAGCAAGGGCTCCAGCACCTAAAGCTCCAGCACCAGCTAAAGTAGCACCAGACTTTGCAGCTCCTTTAACAGCTTCTCCTACTCTTTGCATGGAAGTAAGATTCTTAGTTCCACCGTCTTTTAGAGTTTTAATTCCAGAGGACATAGCCTTAAAATTTTTAGCACCAAAAAGAGAACCTATAAGGCCAAATGATTTACTCTTAAGTTTCAAACTTTCCTTATTAATGAGCTTAGTATTTATTTCAAAATAGGAGTTAGTCTGTTCCAAGAGAAGAGGGTATCCAAGTAAGTTTTTCTGAGCAATTTCTGAAACACGCTTAAATTCATCCTTTAGGGTTATCCAGATGTTTCCATCCTTTGGTAGGTATTCTTTCCCATCAATGATTAAAAACCAATACTTATTATCAAAATCATAACAGAAAATGAATGAAGAGCCATACATTGATAGAATAGGTGCCCATCTAAGACCCTTTTTTCCGGTTTCTCTAGCCCAGCCTGCAATCCATTCTTCGCCATTCAGGTTTAGTACCGACGGGAGAACATTGCAGTAGAAATTGATAGATTCACGAGATGTAAAAACGAAAGGACAGGATTTAATAACCTCATTCTGAATTTTTCTCAGGGCTTCATACTCTGTTGGTAATTCTTCCTGAATAGCCTTAATCTCATCTGGGCTAGCCTTATATTTATTATTCTTCTTGCTAAAAAAGTGTTGAATAAGAGCAATAAATCCAGACAAAAGAGCTGCTCCAATGATAGCCTTCTTTGGACTCATTAGATTATCCTTTGGAGGTTCCGGAAGATTGAGTAAATCTTGAGAAGCTTCAGCATAATAGTTATTTGGGCGATCATTGGTTACATGGCTAAAGTTCTTTCTGCTTATCTTGTAAATAGCCATATCTTGTGTTTTGTTTTTGGATAAGAAGAGAGGAAAACACTACCCGTGAAAAAGACAGTGAATTCCTCTCTATAACCTAATTCTTTATCTTAAGGACCCTCATTGATTAGGGCCAAGAATTTTTTAAATCAATTTTTAGATGCCGTACTTGAACGTAACCTTCTGAACCAGCTCAGGTGCCATATACTTCACACCCTCCTGATAGTAGATACCAGAAGCCATCTGAGTCGGGTTGTTATAGTTACCAATGGTAGGAGTATCCGTCAAAGGCATATAGATACCACGAGCAAGAGGAGCCATCTGACCATCAGCGGTCTTGTGGATAGCATAGAACGTAGCCTCGCCCGGGGTACTCTCATCAATATCGGTCGAACGGAGCACGGGAACACCATTATACCAACCCAGCAGATCATTGATGTAGGTCATCTTCGTGTTCTTCTCAAACTTGCCGATCATACCACCCTTCTGGAACTGGTTAGAAGCCTGATTGCCAGCGACATAAGCAGTGGTAACCACACCCTTAACAGCCTTAGTAGCCAGAGCGCTCTCGACGTTGATCAGATATGAATCGAAGATGTCTACGCGCGAACGATAGTCATGGAACTTGCTCTCAATGCCAGTCGAAGTAGCACTCAGATCAAGATCAGTCATGGTGTTGCCAACATAACCCTCTTCCAGGGTCTTAACCAGCTTGCTATTGATCAGCTTGGTATAGAGCTCGCGCAGCTTGGTGAATAGGAACGTAGCCATGTCCGAACCAGTAGCCTTCTTCATTGCACCCAGAGCGGCAATGTTATACTCAGCAACGAGCAGATCGGGAACAGTAGCCAAACCAATTTGCTGCATCTTGGCGATGAAACGCTTGTCATTAGCATGAGCATTGCTTGCACCAGTGGTATTGCAAGGAGTACCAGTAGTATCCTCCTTACCAACAACGAGGATGCTCTCCTTAGTAGGATCACCTGTCAGAGCGGTAACAAGTGCAAACTCAATACGACCATTCAGATAATTGATGGTACCAGTGCTAATCTTACCAGCAACACTCATGAAATTGCCCTGACCGTTGTCAACGAGCTCGAAGCTATCGGTTGCACTAGTAATCTTAACGCGTACAGTGCCAGGAATAATCTTACGACCAACCAGTGCGCTATAATCAGTATTAGCAGTCGGGGTGATCTCGAGATCAAAGTTACCGAAGGCCTGAATGTCAAGATTATCCGGACCGAGGTTGGGGATCACCGAACGCATGTCGCTCACACCAAGAACGTCAAACCAATAGAATAGACCATTGGGCTGATCGAAGTCACGCTCGATCGACATAAAACCAGCAAACGAGCTTACATAAGAAGCAACAGATGCATTGAAATACTGTGTGCTCAGCAGCGGGGTTTCAGCATAACCAGAGAAAGTCTTCTGAACCAGGCTGGGATTGTTGTTAATACCAAACATCTCCTTCAACTCGTCATTACGAGAGAACATCTTTGCATACTCGCGAGAACGAATAGTAGCGTCCTCCACACTGCGAGAGCTATTTGTCAGAGCCTCCATCATGGCGGGCTGCTGCATCATCGAAAGATAAAATTTGTTGTCCATAATTTATTTTATATGTTATAAATCTAGGGTGGAGATTTTAAACTCTAATCTCCTTCCCCTAGGTAATTCAAATCCGTTAGTTTCTATGTGTACCCTTCAACCAAGAAACAAGTACATCATTGTTGGAGAAAGTCTTCTCCGATATATTCTTTTTCTCTGAGAATGTTGCCTCCTGAAGATCAGCTTCCTGGTTCTCTACGGGAGCCTGCTTTGCATTAAGAATAGCAGCTTCGGCTTCTGCAGCAGCAGCTTGGATTTGCTGAACAGCTGCGATTGCCTTGTCTTCGATTGCCTCAACGCTAGGAGCATCCTCTGCGGGAGCTTCCTCTACTGGAGCTACAGGGTTACCTTTCTCATCGACAATGAATTGAGCCGTGGGAGCATCCTGAGTGACGGGCTGAGCATGAATACCTGCGGCCGGAGCAACAGCCTCTGCAAACCACTTGTCGAGAATGTTGTTAGAGAACTTTTTCTCTTCCTTGTCTTCATCCTCTTTCTTCTCCTCTTCATTCTCAGGTTCCTCTTCTACTTCCTCTTCCTCTTCAGAAACCTTGATATCCTTCAGAAGATCCTCGGCCTCCTCCTCATTGATGGGATTAAGCTCGATCTCATCCTCAGTCATAACGGCCTTAGTGTATTCACCATCATTGGTCTTGTCCTCTACAATGGCGGTCTCACTATCGATAGGAGTGATCTTAATATCATCATTTTCAATCTGATTACCGTTCTCAATGGACTCCTCAATCAACTTCTCATCCTCTTCCTCCGAGAAAAGACGGATCATATACTGAGTCATCTCTTCATGCTTCGAGAAGAACTTAGTCTCAGCTTCGTTAGTATAGATATCAGAGAAATCCTTTTCCTCGTCTTCCTCTTCCATCTCATCTTCCTCAGCCTGCTCAGCGTCGTCCTCAGCATCTTCAACAAGATCCTCAGCCTCTTCATCCTCGTCGACTTCCTCTTCTGAGACAGCAATATCATCCATAAGATCCTCAGCTTCATCCTCCGTAATAGCGTCAAGCTTCATGTTGTCATCATCAATGGTAACCTTAGTATACTCACCATTATCCTTGCTCTTAACAACAGCTTCAGTAGCCGAAATAGGAGTTACAATCTCCTCTTCAGTCTCAATCTCATCACCATTCTCAAGGGCGTCTTCAATCTTAGCCTGTGAGGTTTCAATACCCTGAGAAGCTTCACTGAAAAGACGATCCATAAAGACTGTGTTTCCAGAATAATACTTAGTCACATAAACTCCATACTGGAAACCGTCAACATCTGAGAAGGTAGCCTCAGTGGGCTCTTCAATATCTTCCTCTGACTCAACGCCAAGATTCTCAAGAAGTTCAGATGCATAATCACGAGCAGCTTCCTGATCATCAAAGATCTCAACTGCATCTATGCCAGCTTCAGAAAGACGAGTAGCAAGCTCATTAGCTGAATCCTCATCAAACACAGAGGTATCAACAAGCTGATGATTACCAGTATCAACACCTACAACGTGAAGAGGCTCACAACAATCCTCACATTTCTCATCTTCCTCTGAAAACTCCTTCGAAAGTTCCTCAACTTCCATCTCATCATCGGTCAGAAGAACCTTTGCCTTATCTCCCGACTTTGTATCGGACACAATCAGAGTATCATCATCCACCTTCTCAATCTGAAGATTACCAACCTGGGCAACATCTTCAGTCTCCTCTGCAATAACCTCAGAGAATAACATTTCACAATATTCCTGCTGGCTGAAGATCTTCTGAACCACGGTATTGTCAGAATAAACAGAGAATTTCTTCTCCTCATCCTCCTTTTCCTCAGGACACTCACATTCGGCGCAACCCTCTTCGGCATGCTCCTCGACTGTCTTCTCACAACCAGCTTCAGGATTCTTACCACCACACTCAAGATTAGGAGAAATAACACCTTCCTCTAAATGCTCCTCAACGGTCTCAGTCGGATTCTTCTGCTTACCTGGGATTACTTCATCCTCAACTTCCGGATGAAGATAACCGTCCATATGATCTGCTTCTTCCAACACCTGATCCTCGGGATTATAGAGATCAATGTTACCATCCTCACTTACCTCTGCAATAGTGGTCTCATTGTTTCCTTTATCAGTGACCATAACTTGATTGTCACCAACCTTTTCATACTTGAGCTCGTCCGTATCAACAGCCTCGCCCTCCTTTGCCTTCTGAATATCACCAGCAACTTGATTCAGGACGTTTTCTTCCTTATCCTCTGTTGCTGAGAACATTCTTTCCATAAATCTTGTATTAGCCATAAACTTACTTTATGATTTCTAATTTATCCCCGTCTTCCTTAATAATTCCCTTCTCTTTCAACATCGTAAGGAGATCATCAGGAGCATCAGGGTATCTATCATCAAGAATAGCCTTAAACTCCTTCTTTGGCTTCACCTGTCCACCAAATTCAAGAGTAAGGTCATTCTTTATCCCAGAATCTGTCATCCAATCCTCTTTAGAGCTAGAATCCGTTCCTATACCATGAACCTTCTTGATTATGGCTATGCTTTTAGGGCAAAGATCACTAACCTCTTCCAACTTTCCAATACCAACCTCTGGCGCATTCATAGTTACGGCCGGGTCAAGTTCTAAGGTTTT